>Ga0056114_1000878_pt1 | contig 12164 bp, 11 predicted proteins | sample WorMetHERISLAND1_FD_77005 | JGI IMG/M metagenome (GOLD analysis project Ga0056114, IMG submission 77005) | Marine gutless worms symbiont microbial communities from Max Planck institute for Marine Microbiology, Germany - Olavius loisae HERON... ...
ATTTCTAAGGGGAGGGGAGGGGAAGGGGAGAGGAGGGTAAACGAAGGAGAAAAGAAGGGTCGAAAAAAGGAGTTTGGGCCCCCCCAATCTTCACCACAGATCGACGCCACTGTTCTAGACGTTCGTCGCTGCGCTATATATATCTACATTTTATTTACTTACTTACTTACTTGCGTACGTACGATGTGCGTGCATGCTGTCAGAACGAGTACCTTGGCCTGGTGGAGCAGTGTATGAACTTCGCCTGTGAACTGATGGACCTGTGTCGAGGCACTCAGGAGGTGGAGGCCGTACTGAGTGAGGGCTGTGAGAAGAGCGGGTCACGTGATCCACTCGCCAGGCTCAAGATGGCCATCGAGTATGAAGAAAAGAAGGTTGTTGCCTTAACCCTTTGACGCCCACTTTTGCCATATGGATAATACAGCTATATAAAACATCCTGTGTCAGACCGGGGGTTAAGCCGTCATTTGTAATTTTTGACACCCGGGCACTCTGACGCTCAGCCCTAAGCGTCTGAGTGCCTGGGTGTCAACAATTACAAATGACGGCTTAACCCGGTCTGGCACAGGATGTTTTATAGCTGCATATGACAACAGTCGGTGTCAATGGGTTAATCGATATAACAACATCATCTTTTCGTCACCTATGAATAATCTGTTATACTTAGATGTAGGATATACAAAAGTAATGGGATAATCTACGACAAATTGCACTTTAATACTTTTATTAACGTATTATGGATATATCTGTAGTGTAGGCAAATGTATAAATTGCTTTCATCTAGCGCTGATGCTAAAACGAGCGTCTGCTGGATGATTCAAAACCTATTTTGGCATACAACACGTGCAGTTTATTGCGTTTACCACGCGATGCTCCGCAGAGCGCGGTATTGCTACATACGTCGTCCGTCCGTCTGTCTGTCTGTCTGTGACATAAATCATGATCATATAGCTTCGACTTTTGTGAAAATAATTGCCATAACATTAGCCTGAGGTCTTCGCTGCGGAGTGGCAAAGAATCACCGATCTGCTGTAAAGGGATCAGCACGAAATTCCAGGTGAAATAGGGGTGGGGTACATGTATGGGGAAAAAACTTGATTTCGGCGCGCAAAATCGGCATTCTGAAACGGAGCATGATAAAGACAGAAAAAATTGCATATGGGCTTTCATTTGGTACCAAGATTGATGAGTTTGAATGGCCTTAAGTTCGAAGTCATGTAAACAATTCCACGGCCATTAGGGCCTATCTCACAAATGGTGCACCAAATAGGAAGAAGAATGCCAGCTTCTTTATAGGAACGCGCGGTCGCTGAACACGTTACTGGCATGACATCAGATTTCAAGCCGGAAGTGGAAATGTGGCGGCTGTGCGCATACGCAGTCAAAAATGCCCGAAATCAACTTTAATTGTTCTCTAATTCGGAAATTTTGCCGACTTGTAGGAAATTGGGATCGCCGAACAGTGAACACGTTGTTATCAGATTTTATGCCTCAAAGAAAAAGTCGGTATTTCTGCGCATGCACAATTAACATATCTCCCGACAGCACGGTTTTTAGCCGACCGTACTAACGGTCGTGCTATGCTACAGTGTTGCGTCCGTCTGTTGTCTGTCTGTCTGTCGTCTGTGACTTTATGTATTGTGGTTAAACGGTGCGTCCTAGAGCAAAAATTACTATTGACAGTCTACAGGAAGTCGTATATGAGGAATCGATTGGTAGCAAAATAAATGACCTTGACCTTTGTTGAGAGGTCGTTTAACGTCATGTCAATCATTGCGTCACATTCGCAATTGAATATGTCACGTGATCGATGACGTCACGTGATCCTGAAAGGTCAAACTCGTGGCCCGAATATGCTTAAAGCCCAATATCTCGAAAACAGCTGGAAATGCTATTTGGAGATGCTATTTAGCAACCGCTAATATACATGTATGTCTGCTGTGAGGCAGTATGGTTGGCTATCCTAGCGACAGCTTGGCTTCTTGTCTTGTATTATCAAGGATTTAGTTAATGTTGTGATAGCCTATATGATCATAACATACACTTAGGCCATAAGTTTCATATTTTCAGTTTCTAGTTCGCATGAAATCGATTCGGGACGTGTTTTTCCGTGCACGAGCAGTACGTTAAAACGACGCCGAGCGACGCGACGTCGTAAACAGTCGACGGCGACGCGGTCGGTGAGTCTAGACTACAGCCGCGAGCTGGCTACATTAGCTGGCGATGCACGCTTGACGGCGCCGCTCGTTGATTGCCGCGCTGTCCAATTGATAGACAAACTCACTCGCATCTCGACATATTAATAACAGCGTCGTATGTTATCACTCACGCAGCAGCAGCGCCAGCCGAGCGTGTACTGTGGATGGATGATGGCTGCTGTAGTTCGTCGCTCATCCCAACTGTCAGCAGCACCTGACCAGCGTCTGGTACGGCCAGCAGATGGGCTTCATGCAGTCGCTGACGCTGTGGAAACAATTCGTCTTCTGGCTCGTCTGCATCGTACTGCTGCCCGTCATCTGCCTCGTCTACATTGTAGCACCACACACGCAAGTACGTCTTATAGACGCGACACCAGTCTGAAACAATACTCTACATGTATATTGACGGACGTCTCACCAACTATGTAACGAGTAGACCTAGTCGCATGACTTGTTCACTGCATAATGAGCGTTTCTCTGCTGAAAGAGTACGTCCTTGCAATTTTTGAAGAGTTCATCAGTCCTCATCTCTTTCCAGCACACCTCGGAACACTTTAAATATCGCCGTGAACGTAAACATCATAAAAATGTAGTGTCAGAACCAACTAAGCATTACGGTCATTTGACTTTTGACTAGCGTTCCCTATTTCCGAGACAGCGTTTTGTAAACGAAAAATGTAAATGTAAATGTGCATGTGAGAGCGCATTACGCACGCAATGTGACGCAATAGGAAAACCTATACACTAAAGGCCGCAACCCACACAAGCGAACTGTTGGAAACTAGTTGGAAACTAGTTTCCAACCCAGGTTACGAACCCAAAAAAGTTGCGAACTAGTCACGAACTAGTCACGAACTAGTTTCCAACTAGTTCGCTTGTGTGGGTTGCGGCCTTAACGCCTTAACGCCTCTAATGCGCTGCGTGTCCCAACTATGCAACGAACACGGGTTTTCGTTATAGCTTGCTTGTCTTTTATTTTTTAACTTAATCCTGGTTATGTACGGTACATTAGCTGGCTAGTGGCCATGTTTCTAATGTACGTTAAATACTCCAACATGGTGTCATATCGCAGCTGCACAATTACGCCTCGCCGACGACTTGTAAGCATAGGCAATGAACGCCTTTGTATGTTTCGATATGTATGCATGTTTGTCAGCCAGCATAATAAACCCAAAACCCGTAATAAGAATAGCTTGAAACTAGGCACAATAGTACTCATCGGCAGTCTGTCGAAGCTAATGATTCTCGGTTAAAAACGTCAAGGTCACAAGTGCCAATCGCGTATCGCTAGGTCGGCGTAGAGCTGCAGAGTGAATAGAGTTTGTGTTAACCCTTTGACGCCCGCGCCAGACGGGGTTAAGCCGTCATTTGTAATTTTTGACATCCGGGCACTCTGACGCTCATGACTGAGCGTCAGAGTGCCCGGATGTCAAAAAATACAAATGACGGCTTAACCCCGTCTGACACAAGATGCTTTGTACCTGTGCCCATGTGGCAACAGTGGGCGTCAAAGGGTTAATATCGGCAATGTCGATGCTGTGCGGAGGTTGCACTGGCGCTGCGTTGTCCGGCGTCCAAGTTCATCACACACACTCTGTCTCACATGAGCTTCCTGTTCCTGCTCGCTGCCGCCACGTTCCGCCTGGACGGCGCTACTCATCCCATCTCGTTCAACGTCACCAACATGGACACGACGGCCGTGGTCGTCGACTCACAGCTGTACGCCGACTCGGTCGAGAACGTCATCAAGTCCACCTTCAGACCCGCAAACATCCTCATGACCAACGTCCAGATATGCCTCATGTTCTGGATCTTCGGTTCGCTTTCACATGTTTCAGTTGCTTAAACGCAGAGCATGTGAGCGGAGCATGAGCGGAGCGTGAGCAGCACATTCCGGATCATTGCTCCACCCTATTTGTCTGACTCTGATTCCGCTCTCCGCTCCGCTCCGTTCCACTAAATGTTGGGATCCCCGCTCACCAGTCCGCTTCACTCACGTAGGCTACGCCTTACACCCGCTCTCTTATGTTTTACGCTCCGCTCACATGCTCTGCTTGAGTGAAAAGACTGTCGTAATCTTGCTGAGGCTTTGTATCAAATGTTTTAAAATTATTTACTTGTTCCGTGACAATCAATGTCTAGCAATAATTGCACTTTGGAATGTGAACACGCTCTGAACCAATTTGAATTTTCTGTGTGATTTTCGAATTGCAAATCCTAATGGTGCACGGAAGAATAACAGCGCGACTACTTTTGATCTTTTTGCGTAACACGGTCGGACAACCTTCTTGCTACTTTTGGTCTGCGCAATCAATCGTGGACGTGACGTGCGGTGTTGGCATAGGTCTCCTGTGGATGGAGTGTAAGGCTCTGTACAACAGCGGACCACGAGTGTATCTTCTAGACAGCTACAACTGGATCGACTTCATCGTGTTGTCGATGTACCTGTCATCGTACGCTCTGCGCTTCCTCGTTGATCGACGCATCAAGTTCGCTGACCTGCGTTACAACGGTACAACACGTGCCCGTGACGCGCTCATACTCAGGAATTTCACTCAGTTCCACGCCGTCAGGGACGAAATCTTCGGCGACTGCGAGTATCCCGCTCACAGCTACTTCATGAAAGCATGTTGGTAGCGCCGATACACACCGCATATAACGTAACGGGCGAATTTGTATTGCGTCATTATGGTCTTAACTTTCAACTTGACTTGAGTAGACGGGTAACAGACGATTATGTCAAAAATGACGGGCAGTTGAAGTTAACTTATACAACTGAGTATGTAAAGTCTGTACTGAATTAAAGGGGCACTGCTTTGTTTGTTTTAGTTTCTGGCTAAATGTGCTAGATTTAGCTGTATAATCAGCTTTCGAGTCCACGTTAAACTCTTCTATCGTATCGTATAGTATCGTATTGTTCCCATATGTACATGTATGTAACCTATATTGTGTTGGTGCAGACGTTAAACCATACTCAGTCAATCAATCAACCCATATGTACAAACCTTTAATATCGATATCTGCATTCATAAGCGTTGATCTACAATCGTTTATGACGTGTAGGTTAATAAAGTAGATTTCGTCTGACTTGTGTCATAAAAATTATGATTACGATCATTGTATGATTTACACATTACGAGCACAGGTAAGATATTTACTTACTTGTCATGTTTGTCTGTCACTAGCGCGGTTTGAGTGGAAGCCGGATGACCCTGAGATCGTGTCTGACGTCCTGTTCGCCGTTGCCAACGTGCTGAGTATCGCCAGGACGACCTACTTGATGCCGGCCTTCGAGGTGCTCGGTCCGCTGCAGATCTCGCTCGGTAGAATGATCGGAGACATCACCAGATTCCTCGTCCTCTTCACCCTCGTACGTCATATAGCTTCCCTTCTCCTTCTTCTTCTTCTTCGACTGATGGAATGAATAGTAAACAGTCGAAGTTATGCCGAGTATATCTGTTACACACGCGCTTAACAGATGTTTGTGAAATTTTCGTCCCTTTGGTGTTCGCACACAATGACGTTTTGCCTCTGACTGAACGTTTCGCTCCTGTCTGGACGTTTTACTGCAGTGACGTTCATTGAGACAGGATAGTCAATGATGTAGGCCCACATATACGCATTGTCGGTGCAAACACGGGGCCAGTACAGCTGTGGAAACAAATAGGTCAGACTCACTGACTAAGCATTTGCAATTGAATGAATGGGACCGTTCACAGCAATATATAACGATTGGTGCCAGACAAAGGACCTCCGTCCTCAATTAGTGAAAATCCCATTAGAATTTTTATTACATGCTAGTGTTGTAATTTGCAGTCGTTGTTCTTGTGTTCTGCTAACTGATATATGTGAATGTTTCCTCGGATACACAATCGCATAAATCGTTGCACATCAAAACGATCCACTGCCTGACATTGTGAACAGGTGCTGTTTGCATTCATGGTCGGTCTCCACAACCTTTACTGGTACTATGGCTCTCAGACGTACAAGAAAGACTCCACTGATAAGCTCGTCCACACCTCAGAAGCATTTCAGGGGTTTGGCTTGCTTTATTACAGCCTCTATTAAATTTTTTTTTCTGACAGAAACATCTAACATCAATGAAACTTGTTACTTGTCTTAAAGCAGCTGCTTATGATATTCCTTCACGACTGAATATGTGTATTTTCCAGTTTACAGGAGCATTCCAATTCAGCGGGAAATTCAACAGTTCGCCGACAAGTCATATCATTAAGCCATACAAGCTCCGACTGTTTTTTTTCTACTGCTAAATTGTTTTGTGATATTTTAGTGGAAGTGCAAGTGATCAATAACCGCATTGCATTCACGTGATTGCGTTATAAACAACAATCATGTCAGCTTATGCTCAACTGATACTACAATATTAATAAACAGGGGAAACTGAAGAAGTGAGTAGTCGATTTTTACAAAAAAACTAATCAGTTTGAATCGAGTACTGTTCCGTCGTCTGGAATCCAATGCTTAAGAAAGACGTCGAAAATCTGGAAAAAAGTTCACTGAAAGTTCACAAAGTGCCTCCCAGGCTTGCGGCATTTAACTTACTGTCTCATAGTCTTACACGCTGTCGATTTTAGCTATGTATTTTACTACGTTTTTATTTTGACATGTTAGCTAGTGCCTTCGGCCCTTTGTCTTTACAATAAACAAACATCTAAATGAATCAGCGAAATGCCGCGTGTAAACTGCCGTCGGCGTACAAGGTGTGGTACTTGTGTTCAGATTACCGCGAACGCTGTTCAGTCTGTTCTGGTCGATGTTTGGCCTGGTGAGCGTCAACAGTGTCGAGATCAAGTACCCGACCAAGGACAACAACAACCAATACGCCTACAGCTTTCCCGGCGGAAATCACGCCACGTCAGTGGTGGAAGGAGTCGGAATGTTCCTGTTTGCTCTGTATCACGTCGCCATCATTATAGTGCTCATCAACATGCTCATTGCAATGATGAGTCACTCCTTCGAGGACATTCAGGTCTCACTACACGCACGTCATCGCACTACTGTCGTGTTAAATAATCAGCGTCTAGTATAGAAACCGTTTTTTTAGCCGACCGTACCCGCTATTGGTCGCGCTATTGGTACACTGTTGCGTCCGTCGTCGTCGTCGTCTGTGACGTTATGTATTGTGGCTAAACGGTGCGTCCTAGAGCAAAGTTACTATTGATAGCCTATAGGAAGTCATATATGAGAAATCGACTGGTACTAAAATGAATGACCTTGACCTCTGTTTAGAGGTCGTATCAAGGTCACGTCAACCATTGCGTTACATTTGACTTTGAATATCTCGGAAACCGTTAGAGAATAAGATAGAGACTTGGTTCCAAAGGACCACCAATAGCAAATGGCATATGGGCTATCGAATGGTCACGTGCCCGATGACGTCACGTGACCCCCAAATGTGCTGTGAAGCAGTACGGTCGGCTATCCTAGCGACAGCTTGGCGTCTTGTTGCATTTAGATTCATCTGCATAATACGCGTACGCGTACAGGTAAGGTCTAAAGTTAATCAAAAACTTATTATCGTTATTATGCGAAGGTCTACCTACTGTTACAGCAGGGATAGTCACAAGTGTGCTAATGAGGAAAATAGGCTCTGATGTATAGATCACTCTCGAACTGGCGTCAGTATTAATGACGTGACTGAAAGTTCTTCGCTGCCTGGTAGTGTCGGAAGACTGTACCATATGGTTGGTCCAGATACGGTGAAGCTGCAAAGACCGTAGTTGATTGTTTAATAAGGGACAGTGGTATTGTGTGTCGGGTTTGACGAGAGCTGGTTGATGTGCGCGACAGACCGACTGTGATGTGGAGTGGAAGTTCGCACGGACTGGTCTATGGATGAACTACATCAACCAGGGCGGCACTCTACCAGTGCCGTTCAACATGGTACCGACGCCCAAGTCGTGTCGCTACGCGTGGCGCTGGCTGCGCTCTCTCTGCCAGTGCGACAGTGACGACGCTGATGACGTCATCGACGACGGTGATGACGTCATGGCCTGCAGGTGCCCGGATGAATTAGCCGTCAACGAGCAGACATTCATCGGCGTAACTGTTGCCAGTTTTTCTATGTAAATTAACAGTTAGCAACAACATTTCTAATGTCTGTTAGGCCTATACTCGTGCCGTTGTAATGTAACGTATTGTATTATATTGCATTTTAAAGTGGCCTAAGTAAAAAAACAACTTCATGGTCCACCATGAAAAACTAAGAAGCCAAATAATATAACTCGTCTGAAATAAAAACAGTTAGTTTTCAGGAAACGATAAGCTAAACAGAAAATGTTTCAGGTGTCGACGGAAAGTTTCCACAGTTTGACAGTCGGTGACGTCGCGCGGCAAACTGTTGTACAGGCGAACGTATTGTAATGTAAAATAGTAAATTTCTAGTGGCATATATAACTAAAAGTCACCCCGAGGACGCTGTATCTGGAGTTACAAGTAGGTTCTGCCAGAAAAAAAGTGGAATATTTTTGGGGGTTTCAGACAGTGATAAGCATAATGTCAATCGACACTGTAACGTAGAGACCACATTCTTCATGTGAATCAAAAGGCGCTTCAATACTACTTCGCCAACTATTGAATGCTTTACGTCTGCATTCTGGCTATATGACGAAACGGCTCGATGAAAATTTCAAATAGAATTATATTACAAATTCGTGAGAATGACATTCTCGGACAATGCCGTATGATGTATTGTGGTCTGACCGGACTTACTGGGCACTGGCGTTTGTTTGTTTCAGTTTCTTCTTTTATATATGAGTTTGTTTTCGGTCATGTGACGTGCCAGACTAAAATGACAACACCGCCAGCTTTACAGTACACATTGAACTCGCTGTTGTATTCTGTCGTATCGTATAGAGTTGTCAATTAATGTCTGCTAGAAACGTCGTGAGATCGCCTGTCAGAGCCTGAACATGGAGTTGCCGAGCACGTCCTACTCAGACATTCTACAGAGACTTGTGCGACGATACATGTTCAAACTCGAGCGACAAAAGGAAGAAGGTCGTCTTGATATTCTCAAACATTTCACTTAGCATTTCTACTGATGAAAAGTATCAGGTTATACAATGCAGTTGTCTCAACATCAGACAATGACTGTGTACTATATCTGTTTTTATTGACATAATCCGGTTCATATGCGATGAATACATTCGCCTCAACGATTTTTCCATTGTCGTCCCAATACCTTGACCTTTAAATGACCTTTTGATTGTTCCACTATTTACCTTCGACAGTGAGTAATCTTCCCACTAAATTTGACCTTCTCGAGAAAATAGAAAACACAGGACGGACATACGGAAAAGACGAACGGACGGACGGACAGTGTGCAAATGGCGACCTTCTGAGGGCCACGAATTATTGATTTGGCTGCTGGTGTTGTAGGAAAAGACAGCATTACGACTGGTGCGGAAAACATTACCACTGGAAAGACATTTGGACAGGACGATACCAATGGACCTGTGTCCGGTCAGTATTCAGCGTGTTTGATTGATATGATTAACTGTCGCAGGCCGACTTTGTGATAATACTGAGTCATTCTCAGCCATTATTGTACTGTAGAAGTAGAAGAAGCAGAAGACGAACTTTCCAGTCTTCCACGTGGATATCTGTAGTGCGCAGATTTAGTGAATAGAAGATATGCGGACCAGATGGCCAGACCATACCAGCTGACTGCAAGCGGAACGAAGTAGTTGGAATCTGTTGTCGTGACCGTGAGACCACTAGCACGTGAGCACGTGAGACATGAGGTAGAGACAGATGGACGGACCTCCTATTCAGCAACGCGTATTGCGACCACATCGAATGGCCGCAGAATAAACACCACTGTCATTGCTAGGCGTCATTGCTCTTTTCCCCGTAGAATGTAACGGCACCCGGTGGCGAAGCGGTAGGGCGTCGGACTTCTGACCTAGCGGTCATCGGTTCGATTCCCGGTCCGGGCGTTATCAGGCACCTATGTCAACTCAGCCTTCCATCCCTCCGGGGTAGGTAAATCGAGTACCAACTTTCACTGGCTGGGGTTAAGGCGGAGTGTGCTCGCTTATGTCGGGCTGCAAGTTAAATTGTGCGACACCCCGTAGTTCTGAGATAGCTTGCAATGAAGAACTTACCCGGCTTTTTAACCTGGCGTTTTGTTGTAAGAACTGTTGTGAAATATTCAGACATAAGGATCATGTTTTGTGTCGCTGAGAGGATGTGACGATGGCCTCGGTGTGCATGGTAGACGGAGGTACAGTGCATTCGTCGCGATGCTCGACGGTCGGACCAGCGCACGTCCAGCTGCTGTCCGTGCCGCAGCTCGACGCGATCCAGAGGACCCTGAGGATCCTCGACGTACGGCTGCAGCACGTACAGAGCAACGTCAAGGATGACGTCACATCATGACGTCACGTCAAGGATGACGTCAAGCAGCGGGCCGACATCGAGCACATCCGGCGACTGATGGCCGAGAACCAGAACGCTCTGACGACCATCGTGACCGTGCTGTCGTCCATACAGGAAGAAGTGCGTCGACTGAGCATCAACGTCCATCATCAACACTCGAGTATCATAGAGATACAACCACCGCTGCAGTCAGCCGGCGGAGCAAAGCCGGCACCGGTCATGCTCTAGACTCCATCAACCCATAGGCAAACGTCTCAGTAGAAAACATTGTTATCTGTTAAACTAGCTCATTGAGCGGTATTAGTTTTAAACGTAGCACGTTAGCACTATGTTGCCTTCAGCTGCCAATGCCGGTACGCACGACCCCGTAGCCTAAGTACGACGTACGGTACCGGACGTTCGGGCCGGACGTACGGGTCGTGTGTACGGGCCTTTAGGCACATTTTGTTGGCCAAGCGTGACGTTAGTTTTCGTTGGAGTTGTGTTGTGCCAAATCCGTCTGTTGTGTCTCTCGTATGTTGCAGAAGCACCAAGCAAGTAAGTAAGTAAGCAAGCAAATATAAACAGATTTTTTTTCTAGTTCCCTTATTTGATTCTAACGCTAGCTTTCTCATCAACATCGGGCTTCTTTCTCTTCGTTATTGTCCCAGACAAGTGATCGTTGTAGGCGATTACGTTTGTGAAGATAAACTGAGATGAAACTCTGCACTCTGATAGATATCATTATTGGCTAAAACTGGCTTAATTTTGAACACCCTGTCTCATGGATGGGGTGAGGGTACGCGACGGCAGCCCCACCGCCGTTCAGGCGACCCTGCCCTCTGTGGGAGCCACCCCCTAGTCACCCCATATTAGTGTAGACTAGGGGATTTGCTGTGTTTTGTGTTTGATTATTGTATGTTTGATTTGTCTGTGTACCTGTGTACTATGTGTACCTTCAGTACTTTGATACTGTTGGTTGGGTCTTTTGACCTGTAAAAACAGTCTCCCATATAACCTATACTGTGTTGGCGGGGACTAAAACACTGCTCAATCCAATCCTCCTGGATGGGGTCCCACAGAGGCAAAATTTTTGACACTTCGACAGGGTTGACGCTTTAGCAGAACAACAACATTTTGCATATAATACGTCATTACCAGGAGAGCTAGGTTCTTAGCGAAGGGCGTCAAACTCACATTGAACTCAAGAGGCGGGGCCGGGACACATTTTTTACTCTCGAGATCTCCACTGTCCAACCATTTAAGCTAATTGTACAAAGTCTGCCGGGATGACCGAACATGCCAAGGCGAAGAAGTTTATTGGTTAACACCAATCCCGACAGGAGGGGCAGATCCCGGTATCCAAATTTTGGTAACTCGGCTTATTCCAACACAAAACCGTACAAGTTAGTATTGCGAAATTTGGAATTGACCGACCAGGACCAGACTACGAAGACATGCTGTTGATCGGAAGATGACGGGCCCACAGAGTCGAAACTTTTTCACCTATTTTCTGTGCCCCAACCAGTTGACATGGTTCTGTAAAATTTGGCCTGTCGAGAAGGGGGACGGAAGGGGCGGACC
>Ga0056114_1000879_pt1 | contig 12157 bp, 8 predicted proteins | sample WorMetHERISLAND1_FD_77005 | JGI IMG/M metagenome (GOLD analysis project Ga0056114, IMG submission 77005) | Marine gutless worms symbiont microbial communities from Max Planck institute for Marine Microbiology, Germany - Olavius loisae HERON... ...
AGCGTGTTACCCATTCATTAACATAAAATTAGCAGCATACCATTTGTTGCTTTATGTAGTTTATTTGTGCCAAAAATCATAAAATTTAGTTTATGCATTAATTTGTTACAAGCCAAAATTTAAAGTGGTGTCACTTAATTTGGCCCACCCTGTATACTGTACGTACGAGAAAAAATAACACACGCGTACAGTCGGTACGCGTACGGTAAAAATATAATTACATTTTTGTTGCATTAGCTAGAAGAGTAGCTATAGAACTTGAACTGTGTAGGCCTAAATCTATAGTCGTTTTTCTCGAGAATCATCGACACATTCAGTGCTATTTTTTAGAACTTTGGTTGTAACTTAGACATAGTTTATCTTCGTCATATAATAAACACAACGTACGGTTAACATACGGTAAAATAACATACGCGTACCGTACGTAGCCTACGTTATCGGGAAAAAAACGTACGGTCATGTCCACAGATGAACGCGGAAAAACGCCGACACGCACAGGACGTGTTAGTGTAGGGCGATCCTTTCACGATTGTGGTATACGACACTTGGCGCTGCTTTGATTCGCTGAAATCCAATAACCACTCTCTGAACGAAGCAATTGGCGTGGTTCGAGAATAGTTCACTGTGAAGACTGATGTCTACGTTTGGCGTTAAGCACTGCTAGTAGACGTAATTTCATAGCTGGCACTATGGGAATGAAAATACCTGTCTCTCCGAGCAGTTAACATAATCCATATCAGACTTATATTAACCAAAAAGAATATCTCATCATGACGATTAAACAGCTCTCCTTTGTTTAAGGCGTCGAAAACGTGGTGTCTTCCCGTTTCGCCGAAACCCGTTTCGCCGAAATTAGGGTTTAGGGTTAAGGTTAGGTTAGGTTTAGGGTTACGGGTTAGGGTTGGCGTTTCGGCGAATCGGGACTGAACCGAAAACGTGGCGGCACTCGCCCCCAGCAATGCAGAAACCGCGGGGTTGAGAGTATCTTTTTTGCTTTTCGCCCACGCGATATATGCGAAGTTTATCAGCTGGTTGCTAGTCAAACGTCTGTAAAGTCTCTATTCGTTTGAAATTCTTACAGGTACATGTAGTTATCTACTAAATATTTGAGTTTATTTCGTCTGTGGCGTCTCTCCTCCCACGCCGCGTCGTACGATAGCGAAATTTTACACACAGACGTGTGACGACCACGTGCAGGACATGTGCTGGGTTTCGTTTATAGGGGTTGTCGTTTTGGTGCCACCAGACGTCAGATTTTAAGGATAAAATGCACCAGATTAAATTTCCGCTGGGTCAGTAGTGGGTCTCTGCCCCAGAACACGCGGGGGAGCTTACAGCACTCCCCAGGCCCCTTACCTGTATTAAAGGGGTCTACTTCTAACGGGAGGGGAGAGAAGGGAAGGTAGAGGGAAAGATTCGGAAGGGAGGGTTACCCCTTCCAATTGGGGAGTCTGGAGAAGGCAGTGGAGGGGAGGAGAATTCCAAGAATAGGGTTGGTACGTGCATTAGACACTTCTTCCACTTTAAGCACTGCATAGTTTTATATAGCAGAACTGCAGTCGCAAAATGCACCAACACTCTTGGCGGCCGTGGCTTTATTCACTGGGGGACTAGAGCTTACAGCGTTACCTGGCCTCTATCTGGTGGATAGAGGCAGACCACCCCTTCCCAAGAATCTCGCTACGACTCAGCCCTTCGAGCTCACCTTGCCCCTGCAATGTTGATTGTTCAGAATCAGACGCCAATGTCCTCTGTCTGATGGCAAAGACGTAATCACACTTTGTCCATACGGCAAGATTGAAATGTGGCTGAATATTAGCATACAAATGACATGCGAACGGGATAGTCACAACTACACTGTGCATTTAGTGAAGTGACCAACGGCACAATTACAGATGTGTAATGGCCAACATGATTGATGGCAAACCTGTGTTTTGTGCCACTGAACAACTGGGCCGAGATCATCTTATACGTTGTGCCGAGTGGTACACCTAGTTTGCGAGTGTATATCACGAGGACACTGAGGTATAATATAAGCTGCCTATTCCACTACCACTGAGTGCATGAGAGTGGGTTTATAGAGATAGACACTGTGCTAACAGAAAGTGAGCCTTGTGTTCTCAGTAAGCAATAACAACGACATACAGAACGTGTCTTGATTCTTTTCAACATTGATGATCATCTTATCAGTGTAACATAGTACACATAATCAATCACACAGCGTTATGCAATATTCGACTAAAAACAGCATGCCCAATAGTCCGCAGATAAACAAGGTAGCAAATATGAAAGACTCTGTAACTGCCAAGATGCAGCTAGCTGTATGTAGTATATAAAATTCTACAAAATAAGTAAAGTTATAAAAATATGACTAATAAATATTTCACCATTACATATAGTGAATAAATAAATCTGGAAGTGAGCTGGGTACACTGTGGCAACATGGCGTGGCATGTCAACACCATGTCATTAACTGCAGCTGGCCATCATAGTACCTACAACCAAACCAACAAGCACATGTGAGAGCACTATCGACATCATTATCACTACAAACTAACTGCTGTCTAAACCTAGTCTCTATCAAACTGGCTTAATGAAAACTCCTATGCACTAAAAATTCACCAACCTAAAAGAGTACTAAATAATTTTGTCAACTTCTACAAGCAACGTAACTACGAACACTTACGACTAATAAAATGACAGTCTAATATAGTAGTAGTCTTAATATTTTCCATACCTGTTACTCCCGAGTAGATACCCTAGTCCTATCGTTTCATCCATTGCAACACCTACTGTCATTGCAGATGGCAGACCCTGGCAGCCTACAGCACTCTTCTTCTATCTGAAATACTGCTTAACTGCTCCGATACACATACAATATTGATGTCATCGCAGAAAACAGCATTTTTTGTATACATCATACACAAAATACAGGGTGCACCAATAAAAAGTAATCCCCGTAAAAAATTTGACACCTCTAGAATTGAAGTAAATTATTTTGCCAAATCGACAGTACTTACTGAGGACTTGGGCCACATATTCTGCAAATTTCATTGCAATAGTTGGCTGCATTCAGAAAAAAAACAACTATTTTTAACTTAAATGTACATTTTCAAAGAGAACAAGTGATTAAACTACGATTCTGACTTACAATAACCTCGCTGATATTAAGTTGCCAGATCTCAATCCAATGGATTATCATGTATGGCGGGAGATACTAGGATGCTATACACACCAAAAGCGACCAACATTGGCGAGCTGAAGACTGCCTAGCTATCAATATGGAATGATTTGCAACAACAGTTCACTGATAAGGCAATGCCGTCATTTCGAAAGGGACATTGATAGTGTGTTGCTGCAGCTGGCAGACACTTTGAACACTCAGTTTAAATACTGAGAGGGCACCTGACATTCATTACTGAAAAGTTTTAAGTGTTGATGAAAAAGCTGTGCAAAGTTTGATTCGTTATTAAGTAAAGACTTACTGAATATGAACTTTAAAGTTCAAACTGTTGTATTTATTGAACCACTTTGCCAGATCAACAACATAAGGCGATGTCTTCCGCAGCAGGCACTGGTCTCATTGGTCATATCACTAGTTCACACACGACTGGACTACGGCTGCTCTACGCTGGTTAGTCTTGCTGCCAACACCATCAGCCGGCTGCAGTCTGTTCTGAATGCTGCGGCACGCCTGGTGTTTTCTTCTCGGAAGACACACCGTGTATCACCACCTCTACAACAGCTGCATTGGCTGAAGATGGATCAGCGGATTGAGTATAGCTTGCTCTACTCTCACCGTCTCCATGCTTTGGCACCACCGTACCTCGCCGACGAACTGCAACTTGTTTCAAGTCTCGACACACGGCGACGACTACGATCAGCAACCACCACTGCTCGCGTCATTCCGCCAACTCGTCTTTCTACCGTCGGTGATCGGGCTTTTCCAGTTGTCACGGCTCGGGTGCGGAACAGCCTGCAAGTCTCGATTACATCAGCAGCGACACTCAGCACTTTAAAGCAGTGCCTGAAAAGTGAACTTTTTTCATTCGCTGCTACAACCTGCCTTTTTCTTATGCACGCAAACCTTCTGTATAGGTCATAATTCTGTCCTAATGCGCTGCACAACTCATTTTATTTTTTTCTTGTTAAGTGTCCTACCAGTATTTGGACTCAATGCCACTATAATAAATTAGTTTAATAATAATAATAAATAACAACCACAATTGTTATTTTACTGAAATTTGCAGGATATGTGGATTGTATCCTCTTCGGTAAACCCTGTAAAATTGGTGAATATGTCTGCTACAATTATAGAGATACAGGATTTTTCCGAGGGGGTCACCTTTCTGGCATGCCCTGTAAACCGAAATGCAACTACAACTTATGAAATTTAGCCAAAGTGACCCACAAAATGCAACAGCCCAACACTACATCTATACCACACACTTTTAAGTCAAAATGGTTGGCATTTTCAGACCAATCTTATCTTATGACAGGCACACAAATGTGCATATTAAGATACCAAATCACCTATTTGAATTAACCATAATGAGTGGATTTAACCGTTGTCCAAGGAGACTATAACTATGATTCATTAGAGCAGAACTAGACGTAAGCTAGTAAGTGTGGCGTCATGTTATGAACGTTACTATCTTCAGCAACACTCACTGAATGAAATGTAATAAAACTGCAAAACAACTTCATCACTTCTGACATACTACACATAGTGTCTCACATCAAGAAATTTTTAATGTTTGCCTCGTGAAAATCCAAATGTACAAAAACAGTCAACACGTTTCTACGACGTTCACTAGAAGACGAGGACGGCCGGCTGGCGGTCACTTAGACTGAGTCTTATCTCAGACAATGAACGATTTCAAACTGTTAAAACGGTAGATGTGGAACATCAGTCAGCAATGTTTGTAATCACGATGATGACGACACCAGACAGTGGCCTCTTAACACGTGTTAAGGCCCTACTGACCCAGAACCCCGAGCATCTGGAAACTGTGGGTGCTATGTACGGCTAGAGTCTATATTGAGGAGTGGCTGACGTCTTGTCCTAGTCTCTCCTATATTCCTATAATCCTGTGCACAACAATCAAACAGACAGAGACACCTATAGCCAAACTATCCACAGTTCTACCAATACAGCAGTCGCACTGTTATTACTACAGCAATGCTATCATTAACAGCCAAAATAACATGAAAATTTAAACTGGACAACAGTACAAGACTATAACATCCAGAGCCGTGCTGTTGCAAGGAAACTGTGCAATGCATATGTTTTTTCCGATGCTCAGTGACTGTTTGATTGTGATTTGCTTCAGGTTCTGAAAGGTCAAGTCAAGGCCGTTATAGGCTAGCACCAGTCTAGCGAATATGAGGTTAACATCCGCTGCACGGCTGCAGTCATTTATTGTCTAAAAGTACACTGGGTGTGAAATTTAAAAAAAATAACAACACTATAGCACACGTGTTTTGAAACAGAGTGCATAAGGACCTCTCGAGGACATCCAAGGTCATTGATTTTAACACCAATCGAAAGTGCATATTAGACTTCCTATTCGTCTTCAATAGTGACCTTGGTCTTATCTTGCGCGTTTCACAGATATTCGAGCTTTTGTACGCCAAAAGCCACTTTTTTCCACAGCCCACTCTTATTACAACCAAAATGTCGGGTGTTCCCCTTGAAGTCCATGATTTTGGGGTCTATGGAGACTGAACATCAAAGGCTAACTAACAATGAAATTATTTTCTAAGAATTCCAAGCTATGTGATCACAATGCCTCAATGTCACGGAGAGACGGACAGACAGACGACTTGCCGTAGCAATACTGCGCTCTGCATAGCATCACATAGCAATAAAGCAGGTAATAATTAGAAACAAACTCAATTTGTATCTCACCTATCATCACCAGTACCAGTCACATCATTCCAATCAATTCTGTCCCGCGTTCAGTTGCTGTACTCAGCACTCACCATATCATACCCATAATCACTACATCTCACCAGTATTCCAGTAATCATCTTCATCCTCTTGTCAACTTACCGATCATCCTATCCTTCCATCTAATGTTTCACGCCAGTCACATCTCACAACGAGGCCTATACTACACCGCGGTCCATAAAAACACGGCAAATCAACTTGCTGTTGTGGTGCTTCTGTTGCCATGATATATTCTCATTTGCATGTATTGGACAGTGTCGTTCTCCTCGTCCAATGCCACTTCAACTCCACACACTCAACATCAGACTGTCTATCTGCCTAACAAGACTCGGACGTTTGATACAGCTGTCATCTATGCCTCAGTCTAATGAATGACTGACGGACTGCTCTGACGCTTCTTCATCAGCTTGGACCAATCAGTCCACCTGGTCAATTAGTTTCTTCTTCATGTAGCCAGCATACACACAAGCTTCTCCATTCACCATTCACCGCAGAGACACCATTCACTGCAGTAACTCCTGTCACGCTGTAGATCCATTAATGTTTGTATGCCATTAACTGTGCGAAAAAAATGATAAGAAATTACAATGAAATACAGAATTATATCAACAAGCTCAGTAGAAGAAATAACATAAGATATATTACTGATATCATCACAGATACATAGAATGACAAACTGATACCATACCTGTACAGCCGGCCATCAGCGTCATGTATGCAAACAATTATTAATAACCCGAGTAACCGCCGCCGCCGCCACCTCCACCATAGCCACCAGACGCTCCATAGCCTCCACTGCCATATCCACCTGTCAGCACAGAATGATATCGTCATCACTTGCATTCTACATTGATACCAGTGTCGCTACAGCAACACTCATTAACTGATAACAAAATGTATGTGAACACAGTCAAGTGACGCATCAGCTCAAGACAATGACTTATCACGTCACAGAAAGACTGAATGAATGTAGTCAACAAACTGGATAACTGTCATCCCTACTCAAAACACTGATGTAGTGTCCCACAGTCAATGTAAATGTGGATTTATATATCGCACATTATCATAACCAACATATGACACACTAATATCATGAAAATAAAGACGTCTCAGCTCAAGCAAACACTATAAATAATGAGCTCACACTCAAACCCTTCTTCCATTTCTGAACTGTACGCGACTAATGAGTGATGAGTGAGCAGTTTCTTTACGGCACATCGGCACAATTAGGCTATACACTATACAGTGCCATGCACGTTGGTTCACACTGGAAAATACAGGACAAGAACACAAATTAAAAACTGACACACTACAAAAACTAAACACAACCCGGAAAAAGCAAACAATGCAAAATACAGCAGAACAAAACTAGCCTGGCTTAGTCACCTTATACAACACTCGACCAGGAAATGAGGTGGCATCAATAACAATTAACAAGCCTCGACAGCATACAACTCGCTAGTGGTCTCTGTAGCTACCGCAAGTAACAGTAAACGCACCTCCATACGGCCCAGCGCCACGCTGACTGTATCCAGCACTCTTCATTGCACCGCCTCCGTAGCTGCCACCATAACCAGACCCGAACCCACTGCCACCGCCGCCGCCTAGACAACAGCAACTCACTACGTAATACAACACACAACTGTAGAAATGGTCGTCAATAGTGTAATTAGCAGCCATCATTCCGAGCACCGAGCACTTTGTGGCCGTCATCAGACTGACATGCAAAACATGACACAGAGGCTGCATGCATATGCAGCAGCTCCTGTATGCATGCAGCCCTGTGTCATGTTTTGACCACACGACCATAAAAGAATTAGCATACTGGTAACTTACTTTCTGACAATGATACGGTCTGACAGCAATGGACTCTTTATACAAGCAATACTGTTAGCTACTTACTCTTTGTGTGTCATATGTATTGTAGTTAGCAGTTTGAAAAAAATAAGAAATTCCAACTTTAACATGAAGACAACGCTGTAATTACATCATGCAGCATACAATTTCCATCAAACAAGCATGTTTTTACAGTGCAAAGCTGTCTGCTAGCACTGGAAGATAATTTGCAGCAGAAGTTCAGTGCAGATACAGAGAGTTTCAGTCATTGTTCACTGGTCAATTCACGTCAAACACACATGCAGTGAGACAGAACAACACATCACGCTCATCTCACAATTCCATCGCAGAACCGAGTCACTTCAAATTCCCGAGTGACCAGGCAGGCAGGTAGCCTCAACTGAACTTGATAATACAACATACAACACTGGACCGACATCCACGAAACTCACGCAGTATGATAATCTCACAAGACTGTCAGTAAATGATGAATACATACCGGCGCCGTAGCCATTGCCGTAAGCTCCACCACCTTGACCCCAGCCACCTCCAGCGCCGCCGCCGCCGTAACCACTGCCGCCACCATAGCCATCTGCGCCATAGCCACCGCCTGACAAACAACACATCACTGCTAGTTTAGCTCCAAAAAAACATTTTAGTCTTTTTAAAGTTTTAAGATAATCACTTTAGTTTTTATATAGTTTTAGTCTGTCAGAACATCTGTATTATTAGTTCAGTTCACCATCAAATATTTTGATTATCTTCAGTTTTAGTTCGCTGTAAAACAACTCCGTTGACACTGCAGTGACAACCGTTCGATGATTCTTTTTCTGCACAAACTCACTTCACGGGCAAGTCTTCAAGAATTACACAACGAATAAATAAATGATAATAGTTTTTTGCATTATGTAATAGTTCATGTTCTGTTCATTCGACCATCAATCAACATAGTTGCATATAGTTCTAGTTTTGCATCATCAAAAAAAATCATATTAGACCACGCATTTGTTTCAGTTACGACGATGAGCTTCACTGTACTGACAGTTGATGTATGCTACTGTCACTAGTGTCGCTTTCCTAATGACAACAGTCGGAGTCGCGGCTCACTTCACTGTTTTCAATCTTCAACTGTGTATAACATATCTAGCATTACGACTGCAAGATTCTAATAATAGCGACACCATTGTTATTTCAGTAGTCACCGAGGACATGAACACAATAACAGCGCTTGTCATTAGCACACGACAACACAACAAAATGAACTGCACACTATGTTAACGACATCTTTGTGTTAACGTAACAACACACTACATTCCAAAAAAACACTCACCAATCACCATCTAAACATACAACAAAGATTCACCATTACAGGAAGAACTCGATGGTGCAACATCTGAACTGTAAAAACACTGCAAAGCTATAAGCTACAATAATTGGATGCATTTGGTGAAGACAGCTTCGGGTTTTTATAGCTTAATTTTAGCAGAGTAAAGTTGTAATATGAAAAACAGCATAGTTTAATAACATTCACAGCACACAGTAGAGTATAGGGTTTAATGCCCCACTAGACAGGTCATTTCGGATACGACAGAAACCAACTTTCAAGCAATAAATATGTCTGTGACACTCACAACACAGAACCAGCAACATTGTGGACTTAATACAGACCTCCATATCCCCCGCCACCGTAACCACCACCGCCGTAGCTTGATCCACCATAGCCGCCGTCATATCCACCTCCGCCATAGCCATCTCCACCATAGCCACCGCCGTAGTTGTCTCCTCCATAGCCGGACGACATGCCGCCACGACCTGTCACAGGTTACCACCATTAACATCATCTTAACCACGTATAATGTACCAGCTACGGATGTAAACAAAAATATTCTGTAAGCACCGCTAGCTGCAAACAAAGATGGTGGACCAACTGGATCCATCTTGGCTTATTTTTAGGTGTAGAGCAAAGAATTACGGGATGTTGTGAATTACCAATCCCAACAAAGCAGCAGTCGGTGGTTTGGTCGGTCAGTCAATCACGGCATATGTCGGCCATCTTACTTGCTAGCTGTCGGTGGATAAACAGTGAAGGCCAGTGGCACCCATGCGATCTTAACATCTTTGCAAAATTAGGCTGCTACACTGAAGTGGTCACAACTGTTAAGTCTAGTTTAACTGAACTCTGTGCTATCAATCAATTAGCAGTGGCAACGTGAAAGCAGGTCAATAACAGATCTTTGACAATCACACTTCCACAGTTCACTTAACCATGTCGTTGTACTCGCCAACAGACACAGATAGAGACAGAGAGAAAACAACGAGTGAGGAGTGATACCTCCACGGCCTCCTCTGCCGCCGCCTGGACCACCACGACCCCGACCGCCGCCGGCTCCGCCTACTCGTCAACCAATCAAATCAACCGTTACATCACTACACTGTGAGACCGTCTCACGTACACCAGCGTCATGGTGTCAGGCTAGATGCGAGAAAACAATGACAAAACCAACTCAACAACACAGAAAGTGAAACAGCGTCTACCAAGAATGACAACTTGTCAAGACTACGAGGTGTATGACATTAATGCAGTTGGGTCTGTAATGTTAGCAGCACACCATCTAGTAAACAAGTGTATTGACCCCGGGGGTCAAGATTATAACCTCCCTCCTGGCCTGCCACCAGCAAGAAAATGAGTGCGTAATGACTATCATTTAACCTTCAATTTCAATAGTGAATCATACAGTGTACAGGGTGCGATATGAATGATTTGACTCATTGGTTTGAAACCATCAGCCACTATCACTGCCGTCTGGTTTGGTTGTAATGCGTTGTCTTCATCGACGCAGTTAGTCTATGTCATCGTCATGCCCAATCAACACTTTATCACCGGAAGATGCGACTCTCCAAGCAGCTAAACTATCTCAGCCAGTTGGGTCAACTCAACCGGGAAGTGCTGTGCAGTTAACAGACTGCATGGTAATGATGAACTACTAGCTGCATCTCAGTATAAAGCAGTCTGCAGACACAGAAGGGTGCCATCCCATATGCCAATGTGGCTTGAAAACACTCAACGATGCAATCAGTCAGCCACCTGGAAATGCTCATAACATAATGTGACTTTGTGTGTGAGTGTATGTAACTATTATGAGAAATTCAGACACGTATCCCACAACTGAAGGCCTGATTTACACAGATGCGATGTCCAGCCAAGTGATGATGTCCGTGACCTCTGCGTTCTGCTTGACAGTGAACTCACACTATCATGTAAACTGGATCGCCATCATGTGTTTCTACCACCTGTGCAGGCTCAGGCAGCTGAAATGTCACAAAGTTACCCTTTTGTTGCGTTTTGTTTCTCAATATAGGCAATCCACGTTACATTCTTCGTGGCGAAGGCCAGACCGTGACGTATTGACTAAACACCAAATGCTGCAAAACTTAGTTGCATCAGCGTGAATATGTATTATATTCATGCAAACTATTCGGATGAATAAATCTGCGAATGATTCAGTTTTCTACATAGCTCTAATCTTACCTGCAATAATCTGTCTCAGATTACCAACAATTCAAGAAACTTCATCCACTCTCAGATAGACACGTACATGGGCAACACAGAATAGTTTCGCTAAATGCTTTAACTGAGGCCATAACTGGCACCGTACGTGAAACAACACGAACCATGGCCTTCTGATGCAAACGACATCTTCCGCCACCACCACTACCGCCGCCACTGGACAGACAGACAGACAGACGAAAGACAAATCAAAGCACAAACCTCGGCCTCCAGACATGGCACCACCACGACCTCCTCGGCCTCCGCCGCCGCCGCCACCCATCTGATCTTTCTCCATCGCCTTCTTCACTTCTATGTGGATGCCATTGACGGTATGGTTCTTTCGCACTGAAACCAGCAGACAACGCCACAATCATGCCACGTACTCTCACAAACACGCTCCTGTTGTTGTTCAGTTCTCCAAATGTTTCAGATGAAATCTTCAACTTGCTGTACTTGCACTCTAAACCCTTCCACGGGCTACTTCCTTAAGCTCAAAGATCCACATTCCACAACTCATTAGTTAATATGATGGTGATCCACGCTGCTTACAAGCTTGACTTTAATAACTTCGACGGACTTCAGTCTGGAACCCATTGTCACATAACAGTCGTTCTGCTGAACTGTTCAGTAATTTCAGATGTAATTTAAAGCCTGAACTCTTTTTACACCGCCTACAGTAACTGTAAACACTCAGTCTACCGGGTGGGCCAAATTAAGTGACACCACTTTACATTTTTGCTTGTAACATATGAATGCATCCACAAAATTTTATGATTTTTGGCACATATAAACAACATAATGCAGAAAATGAGATGATG
>Ga0056114_1000880_pt1 | contig 12153 bp, 8 predicted proteins | sample WorMetHERISLAND1_FD_77005 | JGI IMG/M metagenome (GOLD analysis project Ga0056114, IMG submission 77005) | Marine gutless worms symbiont microbial communities from Max Planck institute for Marine Microbiology, Germany - Olavius loisae HERON... ...
TAAACACGCAAAGCCTAAATAACACAATAGCGGCAGGAACATGGTAAGTGAAGTTACTCAGTTCTTTCACGCAGCCGTTCAATTAATAGTCAGAATAACAAGGCAAGCGTGGACAATCATAGACTATAAACTCACTTGGTGATGTAATTCTCACACGCATTCTGCAGATAATCGGTCACTTGTTTCTTGTCGGCAAATCGATCAAACGGCCCATCACTGCTGTCAGGTATGGAGGCGGGAGGAGGTTGTATATAATGGTCGGCGTCATTCAGCAGCAGTTTCACTTTGTCATCAAGAGCGCGACACAAACTGTCACATACACACACAGACACTTCATTCGGTCATCACTAGAAAACATATCATAATAATCACAGACAATTATTATTACTTATTATTAATAACGTACTGGTTCAGTGATGCTATCACAGACACAGGCCAAAGTAATTTGGCAAAAGGCGACATCCCTCATTGAGAGTGCATTGGGATCCCTTTTGGAGGAAGGGGATGGGTGAGTAGATTCAATCAGGCTATACAGTGCCATTCACGTTGGTTCACACTGGAAAATACAGGACAAAAGACAAATTAAAAATACACACAATACAAAAAATAAACATAACTCAGAAAAAGCAACAATGCAAATCACAGCAAAAAAAACTACCCCTGGTTAAAAAACGTAGCAAAACAAAACTACCCTGATTCAGTTGCTTCTATGACACTCGGCCAGGAAACGAGGTGGGCTTATTCTACAATGCTCCCGATCCCACACGGGGCTCATACCACGCTGACTAAAGGTTAAAATTGTAAACGGAAGTAAAATTGTAGAAGCTGACAAGTGTTTGACCTCTGCACAGCCGGAGTGAATCCCTGAGCCTTCATGAGCAGTGTGCTGACATGGTCACGTGCTGCTGAACCTCTGCTGCTGGTGTCGGTAGAAGGAACGTCATGAGGAGTCTCAAGCCACACATAGTACGACATGTCACACTCGAATTGGACTGATCTACATACAGCCACACATGCAACATTACATTATTGCCATTAACAAAGTATAGAAATAAAACAGTAGCAACTAGAATCGCTCGTGAGAGTGCATATCTTCCGTCAAGTGATTCTAAAAAATTGGGAATCACGTGACTCTGACCGTGCCACTTTCTAAGCGCGCCATGGCTGCTGTGTACCAACGCCAACTCAGCATGACATCCCTCTGGGGTCAGTTAATGAGTACCAGTGAAAGTTGGGGAGTGAACGGGCATACCAGTAGCCCCGTATCCATGGTCTCGCGGCTTCAGCTGGTGTCCGGCTACAGGAAACGGAGATCAGCGCCACTCTATGGGCCCGTGAGGCTCAGGAAGGACTTTGCTTTTACATTACTGTAAGTCTCAAATAAATCAGTGGCACATGATGACGGGAAAAAAGCCAAACTGAAAGAAGGTATCTGTTCAAAGAGACGTCTGTGACCTGTCATCAGCGTTGCTCAGTTCAGTGAGAACTTTACTGATCTGTGTTTGACTCAATGACAACAGAGAATCAAACTCATTTGACAGCAGCTCCTGCAACACCAAAATAACACTGCAAGCACAACACTGAAACAACACTGCGACAACAATAACACATCAGTAAGTCAATAAATATAACTACTACAGACTGAGAGACAAATGCTATCAGCATTTTTGTCAGGTATTAAGAGGATCCCAGTGACTAGAATGACCTTCAAAGTCCCTCAAGATCACCGCACTTCACCGCGTTTGGTAACTTACACCCACATGCTCCGATTAAAATTACACAGGAAATGATGCCATTGAAGCCTCGTTCTTGTCAATGTGGTTTATTTGTGTAAGAACTGGAATACTGCAGCTCCCAAGTAACAAATGTGTTTCACTGATGTGTTCACAATCATCTTGTGATATGATGGTGGGTACTATTTGTATGGATACTGCAGTAGAGCGGATGGATAGCTAGGGTTTTACAGCATTATCAGCACGCAAATAGTGGTTATATAATGTTTGAAGTTTATTAGTAAGAGCAATGGTGTGTACAGATAATCCTGTGATATTTCAATGTGTTGTATGAGTATGAATCCTGTAGTAAGACTGTCTCAAGGAAAAGACACATCGACATCACTGTACGTATGGCTATGCCTTTAGTTGTCATTGCACAGTGTCCACAAATTTAACTGAACAAATTTCCAGGAGATTCCAGGAGGGATTTCAAGAAAAATCAAGGACATGTTTGCATTGCTTCGGCGTGCTATGCAATGTACCGAATCTACTACATTTAGTAGAGGATGTGATGATGAGCTCCATCCAATGCTCATCAATGTGCTATTCAACCGACTACAACATTAGCTACAGGGCAACCAGTTTGTAAAATAAACGATCCAGTGCCCAGTTCATTCATTGATTCATTCATTTATTTGCTCAATAATGCAAATGAAAAGAAAAAGTGTAGCAACATGTACAGTAGAGCAGGATAGCAAGGCAAAGGCACTGACAGCTGCCTAGAAATTAAAGAGCTACACAGAAACTATACAGCAAACAAAAATTAGAATCCAGAGTAATATCTGCCACTCACACAACTCTGAATAATCAGAAAAATAGTCAGTTTTATGACTGGAAACCAATGCAGTCGATCATCAACATTTTACACAAAATTTCCAGGAGGACCACATAAATTCAAGCAGATTTCCAGGATTTCCAGGAGTTGTAGACACCCTGAAGTGAGAAGAGCATAGTTGTAGTAAGCGTACACAATTCACTTCACCTCAACTCGGCTGACAAAAACTGTCGACGCAAACGACGACCAAACGTGAAGTTGACGACCAAGAATCACTGAACAGATCACGTCCCACGTCAATAGCCGACTGTCCTGTAGCACGTGACAAAATGTGCTTACAACACTCAATGAAGATGTGCCAGTCAATACAGAGTTAGCATATGGTAGCTAATTAGTAACTGTTTATTTCTGACAACAAAAATATTCAAAAATTATATGTTTGGAAAAAATTAAGTTGATTATTACGAAATCAGTATAATGACATTATCATCCTAATATCATATGATACATGCTTCAAAATAGCAACAAAATATACAGATAACTTGAAGAGAGTTTAAACAGAAAAACTGACAGAATTTCAAATCAAATAAAAATAGTGAAATTAAAGACAGTGAAAGACTTGCCTGTTTGAGAATGTTCCAAAGCTCATCACGAATGTTAGTTAGAGCTTTCACCGAGGTAACAAAACCGAGTAGTTTTACAAGGCCTTCATTGATAACGTTCATACACCTTCACACGACACGCAGAACATATAACAGATAACATTAGAAGCCACAAGTCGACACAGTGATTGATAAATATGAATTATCGATATAACATTGACCACTTAAATCATTTTATCACTTAATGCACCTAACTCACATATCATTTACTACTGTTACTTCGTGGCTAAACAGCTTCTTTTAAATGAAAATTCATATCGCATTACCACCATCGTATTAAGTAGGATAAGATGATTTGAGTTGAGTAGACTTTAACATCCCACTTGACACATTACCAGTCATTTATGAGACAATCTTTACAGCCAGTCAGCCGACTGGTACAAAACATCCAAAACTGAACATAACTACTGAACCAACAACGACACAAAACCTAAACGACCAGACAATAAAACTACTAACATATCAGCAAACTAAAGCAAATCAAACAAAAGCCTGGACTAGAGGCATTCTGTGCCATCTAGCCAGGGTCCTTTCTACAGTTCCCAGGGTCCAAGTAGGAGAGAGGCATGCAATTCAGTAAATAATGTACTGGATCACTGTAACTCACTGCTGCAAGAAGTGTTGACTTCTCTGCGTCAGAGTCTTCATGTCAAGATGTTCAGGAACATGACGAGGCGTAGGACGGAACTCCATCACAGACTTGCTGAGGTAGTCATGTGACGACACAGAGACGTCGTCCGCTGATAAGATGTTTCCTATCAGCAGTTTACAATGATAAGCAGTTCAACGACCAATCTACAGAGCTACATGCACCGTCCACAGGCAGTGTTTAGCAAAATGGCTGTGTATGTATCTAAATATGTATGTATCTCTGTATGTATGCATGCAATATGACTTAGAGGTACCAGTAATCTAATTTCAGGTTCCGGGTGGAGAGGTGATAAAGACTTTCAAAGTAGCATGTCTCAGTCTCCCAATCCCGACATTTTGTACTGAAAAAAGCTATTTTATTTTATTTTTACAACAATGACATTAAAATCCAAATGTGACAGTTAAGTATTTCACACATTAGGTAATTTAGACGTCTGTACATCAGCCATTCGATCCACTATAGCATTGTTCAACGACATTATCAATGTTATACATTACATACATGTATGTGTACATTATCATTCACAGAACATCTCTTCAATACACAGTGACTGTATAGTTATTGTAAGTACATCACAAGCCCTCAAGGTCCACGCGTTCATCTGCCAGTCACTTACTTTCTGTTCCGCTTCACAACCTTTCATTTGGTGCTCGCGCTTTCCGCATCGCTGCGCCCAAAATATGGAACTCCATACCTCTTCATATCCGCCAATCTCAAACATACTCTTCCTCCAGACGTCATCTTAAGACGTACTATATAATTAAATACATAAAAACAACCTTTATTTAGATTAATATTGATGTATTTAATTATATAATGAGTTTATCGTTCAACCTATGAGCAGAGTATATTCAAAGTTAAAACGTACTACTTTCTGTCAGCCCATCTTGTCCCCTAGCGGCCGCTGTAATGCGCCCCGATTCTCTTCCGTGACTTTGGCGCTATATAAATCTCTTACTTACTTGAAGTCTGTATCATAACCCTTAATCATACCTTCGGTAGATTTAGAAGTGACACGCTTCAGCATAGTCATCAGCAAGTTGCACTGTACTACAATGACAACAACAATCGCTTCAACAACAACAACTGTACTGTACAGTCATACAATATTCTTCTGACATCAATTGTCTATGATAGTTTGACCTTCTGACCTCCATAATTTCTCCAATCATTGAATGTGTCATTATCCGAGTCTAAATTCTACACAACTTTCCAACTTCAACTATTTGCACAGGTTTGTCTGCTAGTTTCATCTGTGATTTTTGCTGCTGAATCATTCAAGACAATTGACTGATGTAAATCAATGAACTAGTATCATGTATTGGCACACAAAGCTACACACAGAGACAGTTATAGTTACAGCAGTTCTGTCTGTCCATCTGTCTGTCACACTCCAGTATTGTTTACATACATCTTCATCCCTTCAATAAATTGCATATGTACACGCTTATTTCGATGAATAAGCGTACATATAGACAATTTATTTGACACTGTATGCTAACTTGTCTCCACCAGTGGACGTATTCTACAATACGCCCGCACACTGCATGTCACAATTCACGTACTGACTCCGCCAACTGCATGACGTCACATCAGCAGTGTGGCTGCCTAACGTAATCTCACCTTTGTAAGCAATCAGCAAAGAGCTGCTCTGCTGTAGTCATTACAATATACAAGAACTAAACATCACACACCAGGCTGGTTGTTGGGGTCACTGTCACCAGCGTAGAAGACAGCGTAGATCTGATGAATTGTCGTGACCAACAGACACATGACGTTACATACTTGTAAGCACACGCTCGTCTCTGAACTGTCACTGTTAAACAGTTGACGTATCGTCTCCTATACATGCCACATTATAATATCTTTAGTGCTGGGTCCATTTTGAAACTACGAGAAAAAACTGCTGATTATCTCATCAAATTTAGTAGCTCTGTGTCAGATGATGTGGAAATCAACCAACAGACAAGCAGAATTTATCAATTATTAGATGACAACACTGAAAAGCAATTGTGCCTATTGGAATCAATGTTATCATTCTGTGGTCTGTCTGTCTGTATGTCTGTCACGTTCATGCATTGTGTTCAAACAGCAGAAGACAAGACACAATTTCTTTTGCATACGACAGCCACACATCTCTCCATGATCACTGTAAAATTTGCAGTGTTTATAACGTATCAAAGACGACAACTCACACACAACATATATGTAACGAAGACGGCGACTCACGAGCCTCGTGGTGTGTTGTAGGCTTAAGTCTTGTAATAAAGCACACAACACACATGCAATGAAGACGACGACTCACAAGCTCACAAGCCCTGTGATGTGTGTTGTAATAAAGCACACAACTCACCAGCCTTGTTGAGAGGAACTCATCAAACACTTGTTCTGTGGTGAAGTCGTCCAGCAGTAGAACAGAACAGAGACACTCACTCACTTCCTCGTCTGACACACTGGTCTCCTCCAGACGACCACGACAGCTCTGAACACACCAACAGACTAGTTTCTACTACAGCTGGCGAGCAACTGATTTTTTTAACGGTGTTAATGCATGCGTTTAATTATTTTAATTCTGTGTCACTGCGTTAATTGACGCATCAATTCAATGGGTGTTCCGTTTGGTGTAGATCCGTGATGTTGGGGTCTGCCTGCCGAAAGTGTACACCTCAGGCTAACTAACCGCGAAATTATTTTCAAAGAATTCCAACCTGTGAGATCACTACACCTCAACATCACAGACAGATGGACAGACAGGCGACTTGCCATAACGGTAAAAACCGTATCACATCAACCTTCAGTATGTTGGTACTCCATAATCATTCTTTGTCCTTCCAGACTGCCTTCACGGATCTTGAACCTGTATTGAATTAAGTGGGCACTGGCGTTTGTTTTAGTTTCTTCTTTTTCATTTTTTGTGGCTACGTGTGCTACATTAAGCTGATCACTCAACTTCTGAGTCCACGTTAAGCTCTTCTTTCGTATTTCGTATGTACTCAAAAGATAACTAGATAGGAAATAAATGTACAATGTGTTATTAGTTAGTGGAAGACAGAGCAGGAAGGTGGCAGACGCCAGTCAGACCTGTATAATGGTTGATCTGAAGTGCTGAATGCTGGTGGCATGGCGCGCCAGCAGAGGGAAGCGTGCGACGGCATGTGCTGCATGCATGTCTAGCTGGACACAGCTGTACAGATGCTGAGCCAGCAGATACAGTGACGTGGCGTGAAGGAATCGACCGCAGTCCAACGCACTCCATATCTACCACAGTACAATAGCTCTCACAGCCTGCCAACCAATGCACATCAAACTAGTATTTATTACCATAATTATCGGCAGCGCTAACACAACCTGTATAGGTCTGATTTGATAATAAGATTATTATACATGTGGCCACTGAAAAATACATCAATGGCATTACCTTGGCACCATAGTTCATCCCACAGTGGAAGAACAATGGTTATCAATTTTTGCACATTAGTAAGCAGCTTCATTCACTGACCCAAAATGAGTGAAACGAGATTCTGTTTGAACTGAAAAACGGCTAAATCAACTCAGCCTTATAATCGTCGTCCTCATATAGCATTGTTCCACTATTCGGTGTGTCACATGTGACAATTAAAACGAATATATATTAACAACCATCGGGGTTTTTGACCCACAAGTGAATTTTGGAACCCCTCTAACTTCTTAAACAGTCTTCGCCATGAAGACTACTGTGCCGTCAGACATTTATTTCAAACATACAAGCACAGAGTTTCTAAATCATAGAGAAGACAGTGAAATAGAAGTCAATCGACCATTTCCGGCATGTCCATCAGTAGCTTCATGTTGACCGCTGTGCTATACAACGCTCTCTGCTGCTGTCTTCTGTAACCAGACAAACCAGTCCATAAAAAATATGTCACAGTAAATGGGGGTCATCTCAAAACCTTCTTCTTCTCCTTCAGGGATGAGTGCAAACGTCAATAAGTTGAAGGCTCTAGCACTTGAGTCGGGTATGCACAGCCAGGTAACTTTCAATCTCACCAAGCTAATCTCTCGTTGTTATATAACAAGCAGATGAACAGCCAGGTGGATGCTGTGGCATGCGGCTCTTCCAGGTTAATACAGACAAATATCACAACAACAAAGCATATCCACTGGTAAAATGTATTGGACGATGCGTGAAATTGGCCGCTGATCATTTTGGTCTTGGTATGGCATAGATCGATCCACTTTTTACGGAGACATACAACATTCATGCGTCTTATAAGATTTTAAGAAACCACTATCACAAGCAAATAAATCTAACACACAGACACACACAGTACTCTTATGGCAGGTATGATTGAGTACCTGGCGGAGTCCTTTGCCGTGCTGTCAGTGATGGTGGCAGTAGATCGAGTTGAGGAAATGAAAGGCTGTTTCAGTCCATTACACAGAACCTGCATCCGCGCTATTGACTCCGTAACCTGACAAACACCACACAGCTTCACCTAACAACTGTAATACATCATTGCAGCTAAGTACTGCTGCTGCTGCTGCGAAAACACTCTTAATTATCTATAATTGCACAGGATTAGCTGAATTGTAATAGCAAGTGTCAAAAGATCAGAGAAAGATCAAAGTCGACAGATCGCTTCTGAAGCTCACGAAGGTGATGAACTTCTCTACATAATGCCAACAAAACTGCAGATATGTTCAACACTGACTCTTGACTTCATATGATCAGTGTCAGGACTCAGGAGATAACTTGACTTAGGACTTAGAAATCCACGGACTCATTGCCCGTTGGTGTCCACTGCCCTTCAGACTGCTGATGATCAACGTTGTCTATTCTGTTCTTCCATGTAGATGCTGTACTTGTTCAATGTTATACCACTCTACCGTCACTCTAATTTGTCTTACAGTCATTCTCTCTTCAAAGGTCTTTCTCGCATGTTTGTTAATTGACTTTAAAACCAGCTACCGCTGAAAAGATCCAAGAGACCACATGTTCATTAACTTTAGCAATGGAGAGACACATAATGTAACACTGTACCATTAGCTAACATTGGTCAGCTGTGCAAACTAAAACACAGCTGAACAAGAACTATATAAGCAGCACTATATACAGAGTTTACAATTCGGGAATCTTAAATACTGCATTGCATTATTTATTATCATTCACTTTTGATAAAACTACCGGTAGTCAATAAGCCACGCGGATCACAAATGTCAACTTAGGAATCTTACACACTTACTTTTACGTACCATACCATACACTGTTACACATATAATACAACTATAACAAACAAGAAAATAAGAAATATCATGTACACTGTCTGAGCTTTGTTTCATTGCTGTGATTGTGTCAGCAGCTTCAATCAGATCACGATATCTTTCACTGACACAACAACAGCAGCTGTTAAGCCATATCCACACATGCAACGGCGAGAAACTTACAACATAAGCTGTTGCTGTGAATTGGTAAAAGTGGATATTTTCTCAAAAACAAATTGAATATAAAAAAAAGATTGCCACAAGATCTCACTTAAGCACATTTAAAATATTCTGAAAAAAAGCTTCTGAAATCTACAGAACAATAGATTGTGTCACCAGAAGTTCTGCCACTTTGTAAGCTGTCCAGGCCAGTTTGCATATTCTTTAAAAATTATAGCTACAGCTGTTTGAGGGAAATCATCGTAACTGCCACGGTTACCTATAGAAATCAATATGCAAATTTTGCTGCTATAATGGCCCTTATTACAAGCAGAACACACCAATAAGGAACCACAGTTTGGGACAGGTTTTCTAATGAACAGCTTCCAAAAATGTAGCAATAAACATTCCTGAAACTTGTTACAAAACATATTAACAGAAATGTCAGCCACAACATCTTAACAGTTAAGCTACAGTAGTCAAGGTGCCTGGAGTTGCTTCAGCATGGCTGGCTTTATGATGGGGAAGATGGGCAGTGGCAGGATTTGATTGGATTGAGCAGTGTTTTACATCCCCGCCAACACAGTATAGGTTATATGGGACACGGTTTTTACAGGTCAAAAGACCCAACCAACAGTATCAAAATACTGAAGGAAAATCTACAAAGAAAAAATCAGACAACGCAGAGAACAAAATACGCATATGCATAGATAATAATGAACAAAAAAAGGATACACATATACATCACAACAAGTCCCCTAGACTACACTAATATGGAGTGACTAGGGGACGGCTCCCACAGAGTGCAGGTTTGCCAGGCCTGAACGGCGGTGAGGCTGCCGTCGCGGTACCCCCATCCAAAATCCATCTATCCTCCAACCCACTGCATATAACGGTATAATATCAAGAATTAAAATTAATAAACTGTGAGATATTCATTATTCATAGTGGTTTGTACAACACGCAATGTATGTAATTTCAGTTTAGAAGGAACAGTCCTATTCAACTGCCGATGCACATACGAGCACGGGAGTCAGTTGGCTCATTCAAGACGGCACTAAAGAAACATTTCCACTTCGCTGACTAATTACGAATTGTCTAGGCACGCCGCACCCTTGTAATGACTCTAGCATGTTACGGCGCGTTAGAAATTGTCAGCATTATGATTATTCTTAACTTATTAAAGACTAATTACTAAAAGCTACAGTTATAGTTAGTTACAGTTATAGTTAGTAAAATTTTGTAACTAACTAACTGTTAATTTTACGTTTCATGTTGATCTATTGTACTTACCCAACCATCTGCCTCAAGTCTTCTTTCTTCTTCTCAATATCCTGCCTACAAAGAGACAACACTCTCTCTAGCAATATGATCAACGAGAGAAACAATTTGGTAACAGAAATTCTGCAGTGATTAACAATACTGAAATACCTAAATTAAATGCAGCAAACAAAGTTCATACGATACGACACATGATACGATAGAAGAGTGTACACAGCGCATGGAGCGCATTAGGGATTTGTGATGATAGTGCGCTATATAAATGTACACTTAATAATAATAATAAAAAGAGTTTAATGTGAACTCGAAAGCTGAGTGTGATAAGCTTAATCTAGCATATGAAACTGAAACAAACAAACGCCAGTGCACACTTAGTTCAGTACAGGTTCAAGATCCGTGAACGCAGTCTGGAAGAAATAAGAAGACTACATAAGGAAGGATCTGTGAAAGAGATGACGATATAATTGCAGCAAACTGAATCGATATCTACGAATATGGTCAACTTGAAAACAGCAGTAATTGATACTAATTATGTATGAACCTGAAATAGATCTCATTACAGAAACAGAAGATTTATAAATAGCTCAAAAAGTATAACTTAAAGAGCTGAAATTTAAAAAACTTGCAAGCAACAACTCTTGTTGAGGACTAATAAGACTAGTAGTATTAACAGGATTAACATAGTAACGACCGTGTTTTCTTTTCAAAGTCACGGATCTCATCAATGGTGTATTTCTCAAACAATGCTCCGATGTCCAGCTCACGACCAGCAGGTCCTACGTCACGCACATCAAACACGAATACAGTTACACAACATCGAACCATAACACAGTCTATGCTGAAACACGATTCCATTGCAACATGCCCCCATAATATAAAAATAGTTTAACTTCATGGAGGTTAGCATGGTTGTGTTGGTAGGGTGCCGAACTGGCACATAATAGTTTTGAGGTCCAAGGTTCAAATAGCGTATGTGACCAAGTTTTTTGTATCATTTTTTCATATTTCTAATTAGACTGGCGTTATACACACGGCTGGCCATGTGTATAGAAAAGTCGGTAGCATGAACATGGCCGGCTGTGCATGCACACGACTTGCTAAATACATTAACAACTAACCCTAACCAAACTCCCTAAAGAGCCATAAATGTGTAATTTCGTAACTTTTAACTGAATAAGTAAGTGGTAAGGTTAAGTAAAACGGGAAAGTAAAAAAGTCGTCGAGCAGGATTCGAACCTACATTCTACTGTGTATGGTACAAGCATTCTACCACTGAGCCACAGCAGCAAGCCACACAGCGCTGCAGTGATGACTTCTATTTATAGTGGTTTATGTACTTGGCCATGTGCAACATATGATGAATGAATACGCTATATACACAGCTCGTCATGCGTATATACACTACGTTCTAATTAACACAAGATACGTAGTTGAGGAAATGTGTTTGTCGCAAACAATATTCAACTGGAGCAAATAAACGAGCCTTGTTAAAGATGATAGGCAAAGGTTTTTACAGAAAGTGAGTAAAAAGCAGTTTCGAACAGTTTATTACAACGCAAACGCGTGTGGGTAGCACAAATGGATGAATAATATCGCAAAATGCTGAAA
>Ga0056114_1000881_pt1 | contig 12151 bp, 11 predicted proteins | sample WorMetHERISLAND1_FD_77005 | JGI IMG/M metagenome (GOLD analysis project Ga0056114, IMG submission 77005) | Marine gutless worms symbiont microbial communities from Max Planck institute for Marine Microbiology, Germany - Olavius loisae HERON... ...
ACGTGTGACTATTACTCCGCGAATACCGAAAGACGAGTTTTAGCCGCCATTACAGTCGACCCACATCGCAACCATAGTGCGTCCGTCCGTCTGTCAATGACGATCGTACAATGTGGCTACATAAAGTGGCTTTATTACCTGACGGAGTACATATCCTACTCCCTTGTCATACTTCGTACAACATAACAAATGGATCGCGCGACCGTCAGTGCAGTCGAGTTCGGGCTAAATTACTGGTTAAAAATTTTCAAATTCCGACCTTATACCGCTGCGAAGATGTACTCTGAAAACAATTCGGCAAGTTGTTTTAAACAGGAGTCAGCAAATATACCCCACTTACATTAAGTCTCGTTATAGGGATAACTATGTGGGAGTTTCCGAAAACTGTTTAGTTATAAATAAGTTTAGAAAATGCGGCTATCGGATTATAAAGCATTTCTGTCATATCACAAGTCATTAACACAATATCGGAGTATTTCGATGAGGCCTGCAGTAACTCGAATGACCTGCGTAAGTCACTCAAAGTCATCAATAAAGGAGAAGGAATTTCTCAATTGTCGACCATTAACCGTTTCCGAGTTATAACGATGTATTAGTCGAAAATTGCGCAATTTTTTACTCTTTCTGTATTCAACGCCTCGTCCTTAACGACGAAAATTAGAGTGATGCTGGAGGTATCCGGCAGTAAAGAATATCGACGACGATATGTTTAGCCATTATGGCACAATACAGCGTGTGACAAACGAACGGAATTGTTATAGGACCTATCAGTATTGCGCGTTGCATTCATGGGAAATTCGGATGCGCGATAATACACTGTGTCTCAAAAAAACGGCCCAACTTCGAAACGGTATAGCTCGAAATTATATGGATCGATTTTGACGATATTTGGCAGACATATTCAGAAGACGCTAGCATAGAGGCTGCATGTTTCAGTTCTCATGTAGATTTGCTTGTTATCACGTTATCGTCTTTCAAACTGCATACACCGAAAATAACGCGTGCATGCTGTGTGCTTCAGTCAGCTGTTGAGCGCGCCTTTTCTTGTAGCACTTAAGACGCAGATCTTTGTAAATAATCCATGAAACTGATGATCGATGGATCCCCGCCTCGCGTGAAATTTCTCTGACTGTTCGGTGGCTCTGAGGGTTGTCTTCCTGACTCAGCAACAGCGACTCAACTGTGTCGACGTTTTTATCAGTATGCGCTCTGCGTCTGCCGCTGCCCGGACGCCTGTCGACTATTCCGAACTTCACCAGCAGCCTGTTTTGCTGGTCTTCGTCCAACCTTTGTTCATAAACTCTGTCATAAACTGCTAAGCGTTGTGACCTTTACATTCTTGCAGACTTTTTGATTAAAATGTTGTCTTCTTTACTGAGCGGCATCAAAGTTTCCGCGTTTGCTTGATACAGTGTCAAAATTCGCGTTATTTTCGATGTCCGATTTGAAAGACCAAGTTGATAAAAAAAAGCAAACCTACATGAAAACTGAAACATGTAAACTCTATTCTAGAGGCTTTTGAATATTTCTGCCAAATACCACCAAAATCGATCCTTACAATTTCGAGCTATATCGTTTCAAAGTTGGGCCGAGTTTTTTTAGACACAGTGTATAATCAATCAGCACCAGCTTCAGTTCCTCATTCTGAAAGTAGACGATATCTCACAAATTCTTGTTTTCAGCATAAACTAAGACAACCTGTCTGCAAACTTATACTGCAGTGTGGTGATATAACAATATTTCTTCTACTTAAACTTACTTGACTGTTCAAGGTCGTTCACATCGTTTGTTTTATAATATAGCCGTTCTTAATTTAGGGACTGTTGGAAATCTGATGTGATGCTGAACAATATCTGAAATTGGCACATGCCTACCGGAAAGAATGAAGGATCGACTGCTGAGCTGTAATCGTCCCATCCACGTGAAGGGCATGAAGGCCAGTCTATCAAATCATCATCAGCAGCAATGCTTTCTCTGTGGCCAGAAAACTTCTTACACCAGACGTTTACTGTTGGTCTCATCTATGTAAACTGCATGCATGCGAATAGCACTTACGATGTCCTGTTGACCAAAGAAAGCAGATAACAGAGCGGGCTGTTTGTTAACAAACGATCTCTTCGCTATATCGTTACGCCGTGTATGACATTATGACATAATGAGCCGACTACTAGACATAAGCTTCTGCAAGCACGTTGTTAAGGCACTGGCTTGGGGGGGGGGGTGCTTCAGCCTCAACGTACACATAGCTCTCATCGAAAATCAACCCATACGGCGTTGACGTTATGTGACTGTGATTATACAACCGGCGGTGTTATTTAATCAGTTCTCATCAACAGCTAACAACACAAGTACGGTACGGTATTACAGATGATTATAGATAGCAGATACAGGGAGACACGAACGACATAAACATATCATCACTTCTGCCCACATTGACACACAAACATTATTCAAATATGTCTAATTCACATTATGTACGAAGAAGTTTTGTGCTGTACTGGACACTATTTCGAGCAAGCCTCGTTTACGAATGGGATAAGTTTTGAACATTGAAGCAGAAGCAATGTCCAATCCATTGTGTTTTGTTCACTGCACGATCAAAGTAGCTCTTGAGTGGGTATAGACCTAATAGGTGGCGAGTCCATACCACAACTGCCCAGTGCAACGTCTGCTGCATGCAACAATGTCTTGTTTAAACCGAAGTCTTTAAACTTTTAAAAATAAAACCCTTAAATTTAATAAAATGCCACGAGAGATTATCTAGTCCAGAAAATACAGAACTTCTTTGGCGGTCGTATAGTTCGTCCACAGCAACGCTGGAAAGATTACAGTAGTAGGCCTGTGACAAGTGGGGGGGGGGGTCTGACTACCTTCCCGCTCTCGGTCTCTGACTTCTTAGCTCTGGACTTAAGCCCGCTAAGCCTCAAATCAACTCCGAGCTTCAGCCGTGATATATCTGTACAAGTTTCTGACGGGTAAATGGGAAATATAATGATTGTGGCCGCGCACAGCACTGCGAGTCAATGTCACTGTGACAGTTAAGAAGCTATTACTCACGTGAGCTGAAGTCATACGTAACACAGAATGACAGCCACTATAATCACATTTCCGATACTCAGGTTACTCGTGCAGTATCGGCGTCTGTTTCCTTTTCCTGTTATTACATATCAGTAGTAGGCTACACACAACGGCTGCATGACGTATGAAACAACAGAGAAAAGACGTATTAATTTAGTACACAGTAATATAGACTGTAATGTCTATGGGGAAAAATAATGGTGAATTAATAGAATATGGCAAAGTTGATATCAGCTTTTTCTATAGCACAATTTGGTTTCACACTATTACTTAAACATTTGGCACGTTGTATTTCAGAAACCTCTCAACACAACTGAGAGCTTTTCGACCGACATTTAAGCATGGTTTATAAAAAAGAGGGGATTTACTCATCCATTGAAAAGGTCGGCCTCCGTCCATTTTGCAATCGTTACCTAAACCATATATAGGACTCCATGCCTAAACCCAGTTTTAACCCAAAATTTTATCTACGCTAATTCATAGCACATGAAACAGACAACACAAATGGCCGTCAGCTGCTGCTGGAGGTTGAAAATCATCGGCTAAGATGACGACGACGGAAGACTGCAATTCTGCGTTGATAGGCAGCGAGCGACCAACTGGCGGGCCAGCCGGGGAGGTGCATGCCGTGGGTTAACCCTTTGATGCCCACTGTTGCCGTATGGATACAGCTATAAAGCATCCTGTGCCAGACCGGGTTAAGCCGTCGTTCGTAATTTTTGACATCCATGCACACGCACTCTGACGCTCAGTCCTGAGCGTCAGAGTGCCCGGATGTCAAAAATTACAAATGACGGCTTAACCCGGCCTGACACAGGATGTTTTATAACTGTACCCATACGGAAACAGTGGGCGTTTTAAGGCCGCAGCGAACTAGTTGGAAACTAGTTGGAAACACGGGTTGCGAACTAGTTGCGAACTAGTTTCCAACTAGTTTCCAACTAGTTCGCTCGTTTGGGTTGCGGCCTTTAAGGGTTAAGCCGGTGGTCGATGTCGAGTGGCTGTCGTAGCACGACCATAATGACGGTTGCCGTCGTTTGAAGCTCGAGAAATGGCCATCAACGCCTCGAGCTCTGTCGGCATCACAGCCACCGACCAGTTGGCGGAAGAATTTTATTAGCGTCTCGTCGTGCCGTGGCGGAAATAGTTGCCTGTAGACAATCTATGAAGAAGAAGAAGAAGACGTTATCGGGGTCGTGATCTCGTGACGCCAGAAGCACGTCGACATCGGCCGACGACTAATGCGATAATAGTGTGTGTGTACACGTGATCACATGTGACCTTCTGCAGTCCTCGGCTGCACAAAGTGTGTTTGGGAATGTAGATACCTATAGATTGAATGTCGGCTGCTGTTACACCGTACATGCAACGTCGCATTGGAATCGGTTCGCGTTCTAGCGATGAGTTTGCTTTAAAACCTCAACCGATTTGGAACAGTCCAAGCAGTCCACTCTGGTTCTTGTTTTCCGTTGCTACAAAGAAATCCGAACGATTTCCCGTGTTTGTCCTTTTAGATAACAAGAACGCCAGCTATCGCAAACGAATCATGCGTCTGCTGGTGCAGTCTATTTGGGGTCAAACAATAACAAAGTCTTTCAAAGTCATTGGTAATGACGTTACTCGACAGTCTAGATACGATTTCCCATTGTCCTTTCTAACAATGTATCTATGTTGTATTGCTTCTGAGATATTAGCACTTCTATAGCGCACGTGACTGTTCGTAACCTTTGACAGTCATTTATTTTTGTTACGATAACGATAACTAAAATGGAATCCGATAATCGCTGATAATATTGTCATAGCACAAGATGCTACATTTCCACGATATTGGATTCACAAGAATTTAGAACTGGCGAAATGACTATCAAGATAGGTCATCCAAGGTCATCGGAAACCACTCGATAAGTTCTTATCGGCGTTCATTAGTAACCTCTTGCCTGGAATCAGTTGTGTTCGACTGATATCTCACGAGCCTCTCGGCTTTCTTAACCCTTTAGCGCATAGTGTTGCCATATGGGTACAGCTATATAAAGCATCCTGTGCCAGAGCGGGTTAAGCCGTCATTTGTAATTCTTGACATCCGGGCACTCTGACGATCAGGGTTGAGCGTCAGAGTGCCTGGATGTCAATAATTACAAATGATGGCTTAACCCGCTCTGGCACAGGATGCTTATAGCTGTACCCGTATGGGCAACATTAAAGCATTGAAGACTTATATCCGTTCGTGGCATCAGAGCACTTCCGAAGCTCATGGCTCAGGGAAGGCTACAGCAAAGCTACCCACATCGACATTGACATTGACATTGACGTTCCAATCCATGAGACGTTGTTTGTCGCTTGTTTTATTACCCAATCAATCACGATCAGAAATATCAGAGGTGACAGGATACATCTCTGGCAGACTCCGCTGCCCATCTGGAGCTAATCGCTTATTGGCCCCCAGTCCTTCCTCACTGAACACCTGCTGGCATCGTTGAATGCTTGTGGATTATTTTTTTCATAACAAGAAGCTCCGATGCTGCTGGCAGTCAGCGCGATGATTGCGGTTTCTCTACTAACACAACACGATTTGTGATCCATGAAACACGTCTGATTCTGTCGGAGTTCTTGGCCCAATAGAACCCGAATTTTATGCCGCAGCTAGTAGCCCCTACACACGCCATCACTTCTCCGGGAATGGAAACGAGTCTAATATTACTATTAATGAGTAATAGAAGTTGCATGTGCGCTTTCGATTAGCATCAAGATCGATGACCTTGGATGACCTTAAACTGCTGTAAGTTCGTAGCCCAGTAAATGTGCTTTTCAGTGACGTATAGATTACGTTGATGTTGTTGGGTGTTCCTCTACTAGGTCTACAATCACAATACAGTGGGAGAAAATGGCGATTTTCAAGCTCTATACGCGAAAATATCTCGCAAACGGTAACTAATATGGCCACGGTTATTAACCAGAAAATCGCGTTCGGTTGATTTGCCGTAGATTTCTTCGCTAGTGGCCTTCTATACGTCGCTTAAAAGCACACTTACTGGGCTACAATTCTGTCGCCGACAAATAGATGTTCACACTTCATTCGCTTATGCGTCGTTAGCTTCCAAATCTGCGAAATCACGCGAAATTCCGAGAAAATACGAACTTACAGCAGTTCACGGTCATCCAAGGTCATCGATCTTATCGACAGGCACTGCTGTCTCGCGTTTTCCTTTGCGTCAGCTAGGTTTCTTGTGACCATTATTACGCTGAAATATGGTTCGGTTCCGATCCTCCTTTTCTAACTTAGCAATAATGTTAAACAATGTTTTAAACGCGCGTTGAATAACGGCAATTTCACTGCAAACTTGAACAAATGTCCTTGCCGCATGTAGTAAATTTAAGTACAAAATCGGAATTGTGTTGAATTACAGACTGAATTGTTCGGGACTTTCAATTTGGACGTTGGCTGCAGTGTTGCGAGTTAAACGTCGTATTGCGTGTTGTTGACTGTGTTATTGGTGGCTGATGCGCAGGACGCTTGTTGACCGCGCTAACGACTGGCTGCGTGAAAACAACGATGTCGAGGTTAAAAGCTGTGAGACGGTCACGTGGATATCCCACGATGCTGCATCTCTTTCCGCCGGAAGTGAATTAATGGTTCTGTCGAAGCCTGTCGCTCCGCCCGTCGTCAACAGTCACTGTTACCGAGGGCTACGGTATGAAAATGTTATGTCATTGAACCGTGATAGGGCTTTATTAATCACTAGAACTTCACGGACATTAGACAGTCTATGACAACATTAGCGTATTCCGGATTGTACAAATGGGTGGTTTACTATAGCTAAGCATACGCCGTTTAACGCTAAGCATGTAATTTCTACCGCTTATAAGATATGACCAGTTACCGACAGTGTCTCTTCGAATTTGTCGAAAATTCTACACTTCTACACTCGAGCATCCAGTGCTACAGTCACTTAATTCTGCGTGTATTTTTTAACTTGCTTTTATATTGTATGTGTGTTTGTGTTGCCTTTGGCGAATTAAAGTTTCTTAAAATTACGCATTTCTGCTGTTGAGATGTATTCACTATTCTGTAACATACGCAGAATGAAATGAACATCATTTGGGTTTGGTTTGGGAGGAAAAAACTGGCTTGAAATCAGCATTCGTTGAAGTCCCACCTGCGCGAAGCCCGTGAGAATAACCTGATAGGCTATTTACACGGGTTTGTGTTACGTCACGTTAATTAGAAGTTTCTAAGTCTTTTTTATTTCGATAAAATCGGAGGCACGGGGCGGACGGATAGACAGATAGACGGACAGACGGATGCATACTAAATGCGCCCTCGCCCTCCTAGGGAGGGTCGCATGATGATACCATATGTTTACCAATTACTTCAATGGTTTTGAATTTGTTTACGGAAATAAAAATCAAAACGAGGTTGTAGAATCGTAAATTTTAAGGACCAGCCCGCAAATTGAGTAATTTGTTTACTGTACGCCTTTTCCAAAGTTCATGAAAAATCGTCCACAGATATTCAGAAATTTTGCTGACAAACGACTCGAAAACAGAAAATGATTTCATGATCACTTGGCTTCGAGTAGGTAGAAATGTGATGTGATAGTGTCACTACGTTGATGGTAAGGAGTTGGTTTGTTTGGTCTGTAGCCTGTGGCTGGTGCCGCGTGTCACGAACCGACCACAGTCTGTCTGTTTCACTGACTTCGCGCCTTCCAGCGACAAAGATCAAATTTCTACGCTTGTCAGCAGAATCAACGAACACATTGATTCTGGTTCACTGAGAGGTTTATCCACAATCTACGTTGTGTCCCGTCCCCACAAAAGTGACCCCCTTGGACCCTTGCAGATTTCTTAATAACATGCAATAAAGTTTACCGAATCGAACATAATTAATTTTTATGAACACATACCCGTATGTATTGCAAAGAATAGTACAACGTTTCTGAAAATTCGTCTGAGCGTTACTGAGAAGTCAAACGGCAAACAAAATCACATAAACGTACGAAACCAACCAACATTGCCGAGCTAAAGATTGCCTTGCTTCAATATGGAATGATTTGCCACAGGAGTTCACGGATGCCTTATCAGTGAACTCCTGTGGCATAGGCCTACTGTAGAAGTGGCTACATTAGGTCATTAACAGGGGCATTTGATATGTTGCACATCCAGGGCTGATGACCTTAAGTGATTTTAAAGTCCTTTTAACTGCTACTGCTATGAAACTTTATGTGAGCAGCTGCAGTGCACGCACGATCTCTTTGTTATAGCAGTAACTAACTGATGAAGCTTACAGAGCATTGTAATTATTATACGAGTTGATAAATTAATGCCAGATTTATATTGTGACGTTAAAAGTCCAAAACAGATTCATTGTGTAGTATTTTGATAGAGTCGTGATATGAGAGAAATATTCTGTTCTTCAGTATAGCCAACTCTGCCGCTGTCATTATCATTTCTACTCCAGTCCCAACTGTTTTTAGATACTAAATAATGGGCTGTTTAGAAATTTTAAAATTACGACATTTTTGCTATGTGCCTGGAACATCATGTCGACACATCGTTTTAACGTTACATATTAGTCGATAAGTTAGTAAGTAAGTAAATCGTTATTAATGTGAGAACGCACATACGTATTGCAGCAAAAACACCAGTGTTGCTGTTGGCGAACGCTCGGCAGGTCAGGTGATCGGGGTGGAGACGGTGGATGTAGCGGTTCAGAAGGACGGTCAACTGGACTGCAGTGTGACTCACTGGACTGAAGACAACGCCTCTGACCTGCCGTACGCGTTCACACTGCGTGTCTTCTACAACGCAGAGATCAATGGTCGACTCTTTGGCTGTGACAGATGCAACATTGGTCAGTGTTGGGTGACCACTGCATTTAGTAGGATAGGATAACAGTCGGATTAACCATAGCACCTTTGCGTGCGTGATTTTACTGGAGAAAGTATAGGCGCATACGAAAACAAAATTATCGTGGTACAGCGTCGTGACAAGTAATTCTTTTTGGCCGTTCAGGCCGTTCACTCATACCGCTATACTGTTTGTATGAATAAAAATTTTTGTATGTATTGACTATTAGTTATTGCAGTACAGATAATAGTGATTAAAAAAGTTAAAGGTCGAGTTACTCGCTAAAGCGCTGACTTATTGCTAGCCTAGGGGCGTGGCTTATCGTCTCGACTTATCGGGGCGATACGCATACACTTGTTTCAAAAGCAAAGCTATTTCACTGCAATAAGCGTAATATGATGATGTTACGGGGGTGACTTACGTTTTTAGGAATCAAGGATTTCATTCCGCAGCGAAAAGACGGCAGTTACGAGGGTTTCGAGGACCTGATAGATCGGTGTAACGTCTGGATGAAAGAACGCAGTGATATTCTCGTCATCAACATGCAGTCCGTTATTGTGCAGAAAAACGACGGTAACGTGTTTTATTGGTCTGTTAAATCAGTTGCATTAAGTACATTTTATTCCATTTCTGTGCTAACCATTATTTTATATCTGATTAGTTTGTGGAGTATCTACTGTGATTCTGGCGTATTTATCGACTAGTTTTAAGTATTCTTTCAGTTTTACGTATGTGCTTTGAAGTAGCAAATTAGCTACAATTAAAGAGTAAACAGAACGCGAAATACTCTCTATTAGGAGCATGTTGCTGAAATAGAATTATAAATTTTTGATGTTCGCGGGGCGTGACTAATATTCGGAGGCCTCCATGTGAGCAATGGCTTTTCTGAAATTTCCAAACCACCAAAATACATTTCTCCGTGCTTTTATTCGCTACTATTAGTTCGGAATATAAAACCGTTTACTGCAACAGTTCAGAGTGCTGAATGGTGACGTTCCGTTTCGGTAATACCTGCAACAGTTCACGCTCACCGCCGACATCTCTTCTCGGCACAGACTCCGGTCCTCAGTCACCGACAGTCTGTTCGTTCCTGCTGTCAGACTTTCTTCTGTCGGTCACCGCGCCTTTCCTGTCGGACGTTTCCTCCTCAGCATCGTTGTTTACGTTTAAGCGGTGCTGCACTTATTTCGTTACTCGTACCCGGGACTATCATACTAACTGTTTCTCCGCCACATTTACGCTGCAGTTCTTGTAGTAGCTGCTGTCTGTACAGTGTATATATATTAACCAACCATAACTTGCTCGATCCACTCAGGTCTGAGTTCAGCGCCGATTTCGGCGTCAGACAACGTGTTTCACCTACAATGTATGGCCACAGTTACAAAGTCTCACATTTTCCTCCGCCGGTGAGAGAGATCGAAAAAAAATATCTTTTTCCACATTTTAGAGGGTGGGCATCTTGTTAAGTTGCGGCCAGAACCACTAAGCCACAGCCTACATAATAAACATTCAAGTTGTAGGCCAATACAGATATAGTATCGGTTGATTAAGGACTTGTCATATTATGTGCCTTTTGGAGAGTCACAAGCCGTTCGGAGTCCAAGGACTAAAAACAGTGGAACCCCAAGTCAATATTTTGGTGTGTTGACTGTCCGCCTTGGCGTCTTTCGGGGAAAACTTACCGGCACAGTATATGTCGTTCGTGAAGAGACATTTTATTCGGAGCTTTGCAGCCCACGCACATTGTCAGTCTGTTTTGTACATTCACTCGTTTACGTTGTACGGCAGACGAAAGTGTCGAGACCGGATCGCGTTGCCACTATACTCAGCCGGGCACGAATGGTACACGTGCCATCGATATGTTCCGCATCCTTCGTGTCGCCTACTCCAAGCCGATCGGTCAGCTGTTGGTCAGCTTGCCTGTCATTCACCCGGTCACCTACCAGACGTTCAGCCCTCAACACGTCCGAGTCAAAGAGCTCGGCGTCAGCGTCAGAGAACGGCTCGAGAAGATGAAGGAGACGTTTGACAAGGTCGCCGCGTTCCTGCAGACGACTGGTCAGATTATTTCATCTCTCCTACTTGTTGCAGTTGACAGTAGGCTATCTCTGCCAACGATCCCGTAAAATAACAATGACCTGTTGGTTGAAATTAATTAGCAATCCAAAATATAGTAAATGATGTAGTTCATATTCATTTTGAGACATCTAATTGCCACCGCTGCTGAAGTACTGTTACCATCGGTAATTTGTTGTTTTAACGACACAACGATTGCAGCCCACAAACTGCACTTTTATATCAGAATCAGAGAAACAAATGAAACAGATGCAAGTTTTATTCCAGCACGTATGCCCCCTGCACTAATTGGTAGATATGTTTAAATACTCACAGTTCTCTATCCTTCACAGATTTCCACACGAGACTCATAGGTTTGACTGCACGTGCTGTATATTTATCGCCATTACCTTGTTCTTCATTGCGTGAATATGCTGCAGCAGCCCACATTTTGTGTTTAATGTAGCGATTACGGGCGCCGTATAATACTAGCTTTAACTTTTCTACTAAAACATATTGACCTCATACAAGCTGACAGACCACAGCCTTACAGACAGTAAAATCAGTTTAAACTGACAGCAAGGGGAGGCAATTGACGTTCGACTGTTGGCTAAACTCTCTGCTGCAACTTCTGCCGCTAACAAGAACACAGTCGCATCACATTACCGTGTTATTGCTTCTGCTGTAATCACCGTTCATTGTGAAGATGATGACGATGACGCTTGTTGTCCAGCTGCAGAGATACTGTGCGTCGAGACGGTTGTTAATCCTCTGCAGCTGTACCACGACGTCACCGACACTCCTGCATCCGTCGACGAAATCAAACTCTTGCTCACCATCAGGTCTGCCCATACAGTAATCGCATAACGTACAAGAATGCCTAGCTAACGCTAAGGTAAGCGCGCGACAGCAGTGCGTGTATGAAGGCCCCTAGCAAAGAAATCTACGGCAAATCAGCGCAAGCAACATAACGTTGAAAAGTACATTCAGTGGCTTACAACGCTGTCGCTATAGATCTATCGTCATTCGTTTAGCCGTTGTTGGCTGCCAAATCTGCGACATCCCGCGAAATTCCGACAAAATTTGACCTTACAGCAGTTCAAGGTCATCCAAGGTCATCGATCTTGGTGTCAATCGAAAGCCCATGTACGACTTCCTATTAGTGACTAAT
>Ga0056114_1000882_pt1 | contig 12150 bp, 8 predicted proteins | sample WorMetHERISLAND1_FD_77005 | JGI IMG/M metagenome (GOLD analysis project Ga0056114, IMG submission 77005) | Marine gutless worms symbiont microbial communities from Max Planck institute for Marine Microbiology, Germany - Olavius loisae HERON... ...
ACTGTTCACATTCCTTGCTGTCATAATGTTACTGATTCTGTGTTACTGTGTTTCATTTCTTGTGCAGATGATGAGTGGATATTTGCGTGCAAGCGGATTAGTGGTTCAGCGCAATAGAGTTCGTCAGAGTCTCAACCGCATTGATCCGTTGAGTTCCGCTTGTCGATGGGGAAGAGCTGTCACACAGCGCACCTACAGTGTGCCCACCCCAAATTCATTGTGGCATTTGGACTCTCATATCAAACTTGTGAGGTATGTATTTGCAGTAGTAGTTGTAATATTCTATAACACCGCTTTTTTATAACCTGTACTGAATTAAAGGGGCACTGCTTTGTTAGTTTTTGTTTCTGGCTAGTGGCTACGTGTGCCAGATTAAGCTGTATACTCATCTTTTGAGTCCACGTTACACTCTTCTATCGTATCGTATCGTACATCATGGTTACTTGTGTTGAGCAACTGAACTTTCCTTGTATGTTGAAAATGGTAATAATTCCGAAATTTTGCTTAGGTTAACAAACACATGTCATTGAAGTAGACCATTTGAGTGATTGAGTGAGCAAAAGTGCTTATATCCGGCGCAGTTAAGTAAAAGTCACAACACGCCACAGCCTAAACGAACAAGAATGCCTTAAGTAATCGTCTATAATGTTCGAACATATTGCCTCTCCTCCAGATCTCCGTTGGAAGGTTGTTGCATGTATTGTTCAATAACGATTCATTTCAATTCAGTCCTCATTGAACTCTCTTAATTATATGGTATCGTATCACCACTTGTTTTCTCATGAGCTACATCATTTGACATTTGATTATTTGGCATATGTGGGACGGACCTATTCGCCGTGAAGTGATTATGGGCAAACATGACAGTAATTGTGCAGTGTCTAAAAAACGACCCACAGTTGAAACGGTATACCTGGAAATTATAAGGATCAATTTTGATGCTATATGGCAGAAATATTTATGGCATGTTTATTGTTTCATTTCATCCTCACAAGCTCAGCTGTGAACGTATTTTTGATTGTACTGCATGTGATCCGTATTAAACTGCTGTGTTCATATGGAAACTGCAGGTTTACAGTAGGGAGTTTTCTAGGATTTTATAGTTGGGGTGTTGAGCTCAGGTGGGGGTCCGGCTTGATACTGGATAGGCCTCAACTTAACCTCCCCACCCCACACACTCTCTGGCTAGTGGCCACTTGGACTTTATGGAATACAAAACGATACAATGTATAAATAATACAGCATCTTTGAGTATTTTCTCCTTGTGTAAAAACAGAAAAGCATGTAAAAGCCAACTTCAACACTACAAGCATAAGTAACATTCAACAACCCCGTGAGGTATTGGGGGGGCAGGAGATGAAGCTGTAACAGTAGATGATCACTGCTAATTTTTCAGAAATTAGTTTCAGTTTGCCTGCGATTTCAGATGGGGCTTCGTGACTCACGGCTGTGTCGATGGTTATTCGAGAGTCATAACCTTTCTGCAAACAGCTACAACAAATGAAGCAAAAGTTGTGTTGAACCTTTTTGCCCAAGCTTGCACTGCTTTTGGTCTGCCTTCTCGTGTGCGATGTGATCATGGAGGTGAAAACATGGACGTTGCCATTTTTATGACAATGCTTAGAGGCAATGATCGAGGCAGTTGCATTGCCGGGAGATCCGTACATAACCAGCGAATTGAACGTTTATGGAGAGATGTGGCTAATCAGGTCACGTCATATTTCTATTCCTTTTTCTACAGCCTTGAGGATGAAGGACTGCTTGACATTAACAACGACGTTCATTTGCATGCACTTCAGCTGGTCTTCCTGCCTGTCATTAATGCACAAATGAACGAATTTCGCACGGGTTGGAACAGCCATCGACTACGCACAGAGAACAACTCTTCACCTCAGCAACTGTGGTTGAATGGCATCTTGCGGAATGCAAATTCTTCGTATGTGGCAACTGCTGAGTTGTTTAGTCAGCCGCTAACACTCGAGACACGTATACAGGATGCTCTTGACAATTTCAGCCTCAATTTGAATTCATTTCATGGCAATCACAGTGGCCCGCAACCACCACTTGTACAGAGTACTGTTGATGCAACTGGATGTTGATTGAGTTTATCTTTCGATTAGAAAAAAGATTATAATTTTTTCTAATTCATATTACTTAATCTGAACGCCACTGAGAACCGAATCAGATGAAATTTGCAATATTAATAAAGTTCTTATCGGAAATAATATCCATTGATTGTTTCATGCTGACCTCGCCGTACACTGCATCTCACAACCGTCTCTGTTTTAATTTTGCCTCCAGAGTTAAAATCACACAGAAAACGCACAGTACACACCCGTTAATCTTCACTCCGATTATATTGTTGGAATATATCGGCTGATGTAGATCGGAAATTTTTGATTTTACCATCATTATGTGTGTTATGTGTACTCACTGTTTCTTGATTTATCTTCAAATGTATTGTTCTGTATTGTGTGTTTGTTCTCGTTTATCGGAACGCTGTTCACTGAGCGATTCCTTGGCAGGCTGGCCACAATCGTTGTTAATCGAAAAGTGAACTGAAAACTTCTTATCCCTAGAGATTACGTAGAATGGTTCCATGGACGCTGGTTGGTGTTAAGCGGAAATGTTCGGATTGACTTTGGTGTTATCTTGCATTTCGTGTTATTTTTTCTTGTCCAGTAGATACTCGGAAATGTTGGCACTTAACACTACAGTTAACACCAATTATGGCGTCAGTTAATGTCGAAGATTAACTTTTTATTCATTCTTAGAAAAAATGTTAACTTTATTGTTATCTTTTTTTCTAATCGAAAGATGAACAGGGCATCCTGTAATTGTGTCTCGAGTGATAGCGGCAGACTAAACAAAAGTCGCCACAATGAACTGAAATTTGTGTAAGTCATGTTAAGTATTCATTGGTAAACATTACTATACAAAACAGGTGTTACATGGATAGGTGATGTCTGCACGCAGGTATGATATTCAGGTTGTCACAAAAAACTGCTCAACCGAAACTGTATGCGACAGATGAATTATGAGAGCTAATCTTGTGTGATGTCTGTATGACTGACTGACAGGATCTGTTTTATTGCTTTCCAATAAATGTTCTTAATTGATATTACGTTATTGGAATATCGTACAAATTGACAGTGAGGTGTCATTAAAAACCTACAGTGAACACTGCTTGCAAAAGGCACAAAGCAAACAGATACTGTCAATACAGCAGACTTAGCACAAACGTTCGTCATCTATGAGTATAACTACTCAGATGTACATGGTGCGCCAAAAACTATCCCCTAGGAAAAGGTCTACATCTCTAAAATTGTAGCAGATATATTCACCAAATTTGCAAGGTTAACAGAAGAGAATTCATTCCATATGTTCTGCAAATTTTATTAAAATATGACGTGGTTCAATACATACAAGACTTTAAACTTTAACGTTCACTTTGGCATCTGTACCACCCCAGTATCGCATCCACATGATAATCAAATTGATTTAGACATGGCGACTTAAACATCAGCGACGTTATTTTTAAGCCAGCATCGCAGTTTAAGAATTACTTGTTCACTTTGAAAAAATGTACATTTAAGTTCCAATAGTTATAAATTGTGGATGCGGTCAAGCATTGCAACAAAATCTGCACCATATGTGGCCTGAATCCTCCTCTGGCAGCGTTGAAAATTGGGCGAAGAAATGTATTACAATTTCAGACATCGAATTTTTCCCACGGGGTTACTGTTTTGGCGTGCTCTGTACAGTCTGCAGCAACAGAACTGCACACAGTTGTTACGAAAACAGCAAAATGTCTCACCAAAGCACAGTGATTGCCGATATTTGTAATGTGCACCAAACTAACGGACACAATAGACAGTCCAAAACGTGCCAAAAAATTCAGCACCCTAACGTGACGTGGCAAGGGCCAGTCTCTTAGCATTAGATGACGGCACCGCGTTTACAACATAATACTGCCATAATGTGAATATAGCAGTGGTAACTTCACCACGATACTGACAATGCTAACTACACAACTGCACAATAAGAAACAGTGGTGCTGATACCCTCCCCAGATCCCGCTCACGTCGGCGCCAGTGCCTTCAGCACTCGACTGCCCCCCACAATTTTCAACGAGTTTACGCCTATTGCAGATCGAGTTTCGTTTGGTATGGCTATAATTGTGGAATAATTTAAACAATAAAATAAAACATTTATCGTGTCACTGCCAGTGTTGTTATTCAGTCGACAAAAGAATGGAAAGTAAAAGAACATAGACGAACACCTTCCCTCCCAGAGTCAAGCATTCCGCTAGATATGAATAGCTGTGATGTATTTTTGTACTCTGTAGCACGGTATGTTTTCGTTTTGTCACGCCTAATTTAGTTTCAGTTGGGGGCCCACCACTGAAGGTGTGCACAAGCGCCCCCAAAATCTAGCTATGCCACTGATGTGCACAAGCTAAAAGCATTCAGACTGCAGTTCCTGCAGTTTGGTTATTACAAATATGAATCCAGTGCATGTTAAACATGAGTAACAAATCAACAATAATAGTCTAGCACCAGTGATTGACACAAACGTAAGCCTAAAAGTCTATGACAATTAAAACAAACACTGTGCACAAGCCAGGGACCAACTGTGTCCTTTGCTCAAGCGTACTACTTACTTCCTTATTTGTTGATGTGTTTTTATCTGCAAGGACCAGCCAGTGCCTCAAGACCTTCAGCATCGGCCACAAGCAGTCACAGTGTGTGGAATAACGGTGGCTCCATGATCGTATGATCATGATCCATGATCGTTCCTATCTCCAGTTACTCTGTCCGAAAACCTGACAAGTGGTGTGTCTACTGTTGACCAAGTAGACCAATTATTGCTCTGAATTAAAAACGGCGTCAGTTTATTGGCATTAAACAACGTTCAGTGACTCCCGTAGCCTACTGTACATAGACATTAGAAAATTACTACCACCTAACTACCGTTTGTAGTTCATGGTTCATAGCAAACTGAAAGGACAGAATTCAAGGACTTCTCAAGGACCTAAAATTGCAGTTTTCAATAAATAAAACAAAATAAAAATACATATCATACTCGCGCTGTGACCACAATCACATAACATTTAAAACTGTTTTGACAAATGTAAACAAACACATTATATGTAATACACATTGGGAAGTTGTTTTTAAGTAGGCAAGTGAACTATAACCAAGTAGTGGCGAAATGCCAAATTTTACAAGAATGCTTTCTTCCAAAATTTAATACGAAAGAATTTAAAATATCAAACATTCAAATTCAAAGACTTTCAAGGACCCCATGAACCCTGGTAGTTGCATCTGTTGTAAATAACTTACGAGCATAGATTAACTAAGTAACCTGTAAGAAAAAGGGAAAATTAAGCGCACATTAACAGAACAAAACATCAAAAATTGAGCATCGGTAAGTGATAGCTAAGTATTCATAACACTGGAAATCAGTAGGTGGCTATGGGCAGCAGTAACTGAAACAGAGGTTGCTGCATATAGCTGCCGACACCACGTTGCCCCCCCCCCCAAGCTCGATGACCCATTATAAATTTCTAATAAACCTTATATCTTCTGAAGACGGTGAAAACTGAAGGCGGTGAAAACTGAAGGTGCAGATTTTCACACATTGCAAACTTGGGGTGTGTTGGAACTCGCAAACGTGTCTTGATAACTATCGGGAATTTTTCTGTGAAACTCACCTCGAACACAGATCAGTCATCGATGACGAAAAGGTTGGTTTTCATTGAGCAAAATTCCTACCATCTGCCAAACTCTGACAGATCAAAATGCGCGATTTTTTCTTTGATTGCGTTCAGCTCATAGGAATAATTTTGAAGAAAGAAAACGAACTGGTTACACAGTTGTAAATGACATGCGAGCGCAAGACCGCACGTTGCACTGTAGTGCATCAAGTGGAAAAAATCATATGAGTAAAATATATAGCCTCCAACACTACCATGTGGGCAGCTGAACAAAACAGCACAGCAGTGGACAAATCGCACACACGGTGTGCTAATAGTGAAAACTGCACATGACCAACAGGTGATCCATTGAAACTACTGTACACAACTACCACAGTCTTGTGGTACTTGTGTAGCCCATACTACTAAGTATGTAAATCGTAAGAAAAACAAAATCAAACTGCTCAGGTACACACCAAAACAGCAAAAACAGCACCGGTATATGACAGCAAAGTATTCATAATACTGGAAAACAGTAGCTGGCAATGAGCAGCTGTCTGTAACGACAAAAAACAACAACAAATAGCAGTGGACGAACAACACACATGGTCCCCTAATACTGAACACTGCACATGAACAATAGGTGATCAAGTACCACCACTTGAAGTCTCCAAGTACATGTCAACAGTATCAACGCCGTCATTTATTCACAACAAACAGATTGACAGTAATTCGCATTCTGCTGGACAACCAGGCTACATGCAGTATCTCTAACCAGTGTACATGCCAGTGCAACGGCCTGTCATACAAGTTAGTGAGCTCTCATATCTTGCCATATCCACCTGACAGGTTAATGGCATCTTCAAGTAATTCCCACATGCTGTCGGGTTCACTGACATTGCGCGGGAGCCACAGTGTACATGCGCATGTGCTTGCCGATGGGAGACGTCGGTCATTGCCCGCCTTTGAGTAGAACTCGATCTGCAGAGGATCTGGAAAGCCACCTAACGGGACACAGTCGGCGCCTGTCCAAAACGTGAGGATGTCTGCCAGTTTCAGTTTACTGCTTTCGTCTGCACCAACACACAATTTCTGACATACAGTAGTAGCGTACCGGAAGAACTGACCACGTTTCAACTATATGACACCAGAGTCGTGCTATTGCAGATACTCTTTCACAAACAGGACACCTATTGCTGCTGTACCTCTGTAAGACATCTGTTTGGTGCAAGTATCCTGTTGATGTGTCCGAGATAAACGTTTGTGATTAAATTAAATTTTAATCTTAAATGTCGTAATTTTCGTTAACATGGCAATGGGGGTGTGCTAGCGGGTTACTGTGAGTCAAATTTTTCTTACACAAATACATACACCAAGCCCAAAAACACCCACAGTGCAATAATCAGATATATGTTATATATCTCCATTACAAATGGTAAATGGTAAATGGCTCCCTGATTTTATAGAGCGCTTGAAAGCGTCAGCATGGCATCAGCTTTATCTACCGCTCCTACCATTTACCCATGCCAGATCCGAGACTATCAACGCTGACAGTCTTAAACTCCAACTTCTTACAACTCGGAAGAAGGAGTGGTGGCCGGCCACAGCCAACAGTTTACCCCAGGCGGTTTACCTGACAACTGTGAAACACACTACGTTAGTGGGAATCGAACCCACAACCTTCCGATCGTGAGTCCGACGCGCTACCAGTTGTGCCACCGAGACCACCAAGTCATGTTATAGCCAATTTTGTGGCAAAATTTACATTTTAGCACATTACTGTCATGTCACTGAAGGTGACAGCAATGTACAGAAAGTTTAACCAGTATGCGAGCACAGCAGTGACTTGTAATACAGGTGAGGATGGTTTGACCAGGGTGAAAGCGCTGTGTGTACAGTGATTGTACAAGACCATAACAACAGACCGTCGCATTTTTGCAGACAACACTCCCACGCGAAGACAGTTTCGTCCTCTGCAGCTCTGTTGTTGGAACCCGGCTCAGAAAAGACAATGGCGTATAGAGTCCGAAAAGTGCGGTATGTGAGACGTGCTCCGTTGACAAAGAGCGGCTTCATCGCTAATTTGTTGCAGCGAGCCAAATCGAACAGCTCCTTGGCCCCTTCCTGAAACTGTATGATGGCTGGTAGGCTCCTGAACATGAACAGAAAATTACTTTGAAACTAGAAGTGGTAAAAGACGAAGTCCAACATATTATACCACCGTCAGTAAAACTTAACCGGAAAAGAATGTTGACTGTTAATTTAAATACGTACAAACTCCATTACAAAAATACAAGAATTAGACAGTCTGAAAGGACACGTAACTTCCAATTCTTGTGTAGGCCTAATGTTAATTTCACCTTTGCAGCTTTTTGCACCAGTCAAGTTACTTATCATAGCAAAATATATCACACAAGTGACTGAACTTAGAATAGCAATGCCAGTAATTGAATACTGCACAGCAAGTATATGCTGTGTTCCTACGTTACGTTACGGTAAAACAGTGTACTAACGTTTGTATTTGTATGCAGCACAACTGACAGTACAGAATAAATTTTCAGTACTCAGCACATGCCGATCAGTGAAACAGCAGCACACTTTTACACGAACACTTACTTGTTGTACAGTTCGTGCTTGATAAGGTCCTGCAGGAGCTGTTGACGATGCATAATGTCAAGTGTCACAGTGTTGTAGCCTAAGCCAGCAAGCCACTCACTTGCTTTTTCAGTGACGCGCTTAAAGTCTTCGTTAGTTTTCGCCGCCAACATCCGTAAACAGAAACAGCACCAGTGATATTCCAGTAACTTAAAATGAAACTCGAACGGAAAAGATTGGTTTCAGTAAAACTGATACTTAAACTGTAACTTGCAAGAATTTGAATACTGAATACTTGCGGCTTACTGACTCAAGGACACCGCAACAGAATGACAAAATCACTTTAGATGCGGGCTAGACTGAAACTAAATGCTAAAGTATTCACATGAATGGATTACACTAACAATGTGGATTGCAGAAATAAGTTATACTGTAACGTTTAGTTGCGGGTTGTACCTTGCAAGTAAAACTGAAACTGAAATGGTTATAATTACTGTATAGAAACTGATACTAAAATGATTGATGTTGAACTTTATACAAACTAAAAGTGAAATGATTTTAAATACTGGAATACCACTGAACAGCACTGCATAATGTACAAGCAATTGCAGACAATTTATTGTCAAAATTATCTGAAAATGGTATGTAGTGTAATGACAAGTAATAACAAGAAAGCCCAGCTATCGCTAACAAACACGCGTGACGCGAAAGCCTGCCAAAAAAATTAATTAAAATTAAATTAATCTTGATGTACCGGCAATGTTCAATTTTAACACCTCTAAATTGCGATCCGTATTTACCGGTAATAACTGGACCGTAATTATGACTTAGAACACTAGGTGCCACAAGTACATGCTGCGACAACCGGGAAGCTAGTTACAAAACGCTTGTACTAACCGCATGCAACAAAGCTGTGACACTGGCATCTGGCACAGCAACGTCGTCAAAGGTTACTGCGTCATCACCAACCAGCAGTTGGTACAGCTGAGAGCTCAGTACCGGTATGCCGGGACCACCGTGTTGAATGCTCCATTTGAACCAACTGGCCAGCCATATGGTACTTATTGGCTGACAGCAGTGGCAGTGAGCATGTGAAAGCCATTCTCCTGTCGCTGCCCTCCAGGACACCGGAACTGATAACGTAACGCATGAGCAACCTACAACAGTGTGATGACAGTGTCTGACAAAACAACGTTTGGTGTTGTTTATCACAGAAATGCACGACATACGTCATGCACAAGAGCATTCAGTTTACTCTCCTTGCCTTTAGTGTAGCGCGAGTTTTCTGGTTGTAGCCAGTGTCACCAGACAAGTGTGTGATGTGTGCAATGTTTAGGAGATGCTGGCCGGTGCGTGGGGAGTTAGTGATGGCTTGAAGTACATTTACAGGCCCTGTGAAGCACTATCTTTGCCTGACCAGTATGCAAGCAGTGCAGGGGCCAGGCGGGATCCAACGGCGTTGCACCTATCATACAGGTTTGCTGGCATATCTAGGTCACCCGGCTCACCTAGACAGATCGTGCCTACACATTGCTTCACTAAGATACAGGCTAAACATGATATAAAACAACAGACCAAAAATTGTGTATGTGAAAAATGCCAACTTTAAAAGCGTGACATGACTTAAAAATAAACTTTACGATTTCAATTTTTAAGTTACGGCCCGACAGTATCGGCAACATACACTGTGACGTTCATATTAACCAACTTGGCCACAGTGAGTCATTCTGTTTCCCTACTTACAGAAACTGTGAAACTGTATCATACTCTCCCACGATAAGTGTCACTAACAAGCGGTCTTACAAGGTATAACATGCAGAATGACACAAGTTACCTAAAGAACTCACGACTCGGACCTCCCTCGTCGACAGCATCTTCGCCCGCAAAGACGACTCGGACAGGCTTGGAGAACTTGAAATTGGGTCTCTTGATTGCCATCATTGTGGAGCGCATCAATGACCTGCGATTCACAATGATGTCGACCTTCTCGCCTTGAACAGCTGTTGTCAATGGCCGTAGGACACACGGTAGTGGCAACTCCTCTCTGCACAACATCGGTATGATTGTGAGAACAGTGTACTGTACAATACAACATTAAAGCAAGTTTCGGGCTGAAAGGTTCACCCAAGTTTTTGCACAATCAAGCCACACATATGCTCCCACAAACTCAAACGACGCCATTTTCCTACCGATCTCTGCTGAACTACATATGACAGTGACTGGCGAGATCAATTAATGAAGTTGTTAACAACAGATTAAGTAGTGGTGGCTCTTGCTGAGTTACCGGTACGTTGTACACAGGACGCTTTTTGGCCGAAAATTTTGAGTTACAACTGCAGTAACGTGCTAGTGATGACGGCATGCAGTCATTTTGGAAGACGATATTGAGAAGTTAGCCACTGAATAGTACCTCGGTGTTTCTTGTGCTGTGACTAAGCTGGCCTCAATGGCCTGTTGCAACGACTCATCGTCCTCATCGTCTTCCGTCTCTGAACTGGACAACAGGTCGACGTAATTCGCATACGGTATTTCGCATGCATTACTGTCCACCTACAGTGCAATTAAAGCAACTGTCAACAGCATCGTTTTTGTCGAGGCTATTATTTACAGATAAGAAGTATTAATAACTGCAGAATGTGTTGTATTCAGCTGATCTGGAAGCAGTTATGTACTTATCACAAATTTCGGTTTATGCCTGAAATGGATACGCCTCTCCTTATGACGTCATGTAGTTATGTGGCCAATGTTTTAAAACAAGTTGGACGAGTGACAAAATTTTTCTGTCACAATCACGCCCTACCGTTACAAAGGGACACATCATAGAATGACGAGAACTGCAATTAAACATTACCTACATAGTGAAGGGACTTATTCAATGGACTGTTAATTGGACATGCTTCAGGACTGTGAGAGAAAAGTGGCAAACATTTCACTGTTATCAGATTGACAATAGAGACAGGTCATTACAGATACGAATACATTTTATAAAAATAGCATTCAACCTGTCATATACTTGCCTGACTAGCAGTGACTTGCAACGGCTCAGAGACATCAGACAACGTTGGGATATCGGGCAGTTCAAAGTTCTACACATAAGCACAAATTGCGGCGGTATTCGAAATGACGAGGCAGCATAATGGACCAACAGTATAGAAGCACAACGTAATAACTGTACAGTTAAGTATGAGGTATAAAGAACGACTGTGTAAGCTCCTCATATTCTGTCCTGTGACAAGTGGATATGCCAACAAAGAAATACCGGTGATCGTGTCGAATTTTACAACAAACAGATCATCCCACTTGCCTGCACCGTGTCACTACGATGAAGCGCAGTTGGATCGTGTCCAATAGCAGTCGACGGCGTATCTGTAACATGCAAGTGATGGTCGCAATTTCATAAATAGTACTCAAACCAAAACAGGTTTATCCTGTAATGCACTGGATTTGAGAACAACATTTAGCTGCAACAGTACTGTATAATGACTTGACATACTGCACCTACCAGGCAGGGCATATCTTCCCTGTTCACCCGCAGTGAAGCCAGTTTCATGTGGCTCAACCCTCCGAACAACGTGTTTTTTTAATGCTAAGAAAAAAGGCATGTTGCACTGCTATGAGTGAAAAACTATAGCAGCATAATAGATTAACTGAAATTATGAACTATAACCAAAATGTACGGTAATTGGTGTACTATAGTGCACTCCACTTAAGTGCATAGGCTCCGGACTGCCAAGGTGCTTCGCAGCCGCTGGACCACGGCTCTGGAACAGTCTGCCAGCCAGGATTCGCCAGCCCGACAACGACATCGGAGAATTTCGTCGGCAGCTGAAGTCGTTTCTGTTCAATTGACACCGCGG
>Ga0056114_1000883_pt1 | contig 12148 bp, 6 predicted proteins | sample WorMetHERISLAND1_FD_77005 | JGI IMG/M metagenome (GOLD analysis project Ga0056114, IMG submission 77005) | Marine gutless worms symbiont microbial communities from Max Planck institute for Marine Microbiology, Germany - Olavius loisae HERON... ...
ATTTGTTGCTTTATGTAGTTTATTTGTGCCAAAAATCATACAATTTCGTTTATGCATTAATTTGTTACAAGCAAAAATGTAAAGTGGTGTCACTTAATTATGCCCACCCTGTATTCTCTGGGTCGGTCAACTATCAATTACAAAAGGCTCAACAGTAATGAGCTGCATGGGCCTCGATCTGTTCTGATAGTTGCGAGGGTCCATTTCCCTTCCCTCCCCTTTCCCTCCGTTCCTCTCCCCTTCCCTGCCGCGAAGCGGCCACCTCAAACACAGCTAGGGGATCTGGGGGAGCGCTGTAAGCTCCTCCAGCGGGGTCCGCAAACGCATTTTGGGTGCATTTATAGCCCAAAATCGCGTCTGGTGGCAGCAATGTGACATGCCACATAAATACATAATCATTCATTAATCATTAATATTCATTCATATTGACAAAGATTGTGTTCACTGAGACACTAAACAATGGTGGACCCTCGCTAGCAAAATTTCACGAGGGTCCGGACCCTCGAACCCTCGCAGGATCGACGCCTATGATGAGCTGTTAAGCAGATAGTCAAGTCCAGTAATAACCAAGGCAGCGATAAGATAGTTTGACGGTCGGATACCACTATTATTCAATATAATATATTGAATAATAGTGGTATTATGCTCTCATTAAGGTATAAAGCTCTCACGACCAGCCAACCCCAACCTGACTAACTTCGCTTGATCTCTGTTCAGTATACATGCATAGAACCCACTATTCATCTGTTTTACACTTGCTCGACCATCTGAATCTTCCTTATTACAAATTGTCAACCGTTCTTTCCGATGTGCATCACCTTACCTGTGGAATGAGCATTCTCCTTCATTCCGTCTGTTCACTCCCCTCCTGGTTCGCCTCATCTTGCACACATCATCTCGTCACAGTAGGCCTATCGGTCTTCAATCTCACGATCTAGGCATATCACTCCCCCAGGACCCCCAGCCTTTCACACCAGTCTAAAACCAAGTATTTCTGTTCGCAGTAATTGAACTGCCATAGCTGACTTTACGGATTTTGGACGCGGTTCTTACTGTCCACTGGATGGCGTTTCTTTTCGTTCCTTGTTTTATGTTTTTATGCTTAATTACGTACAGACTATATACACACTGTTAGCTTTCAGTCAACATTAAACCTGTATATTTGTATCGTAACGTATTGTAGATAGGTTTAGCTGAAAAAATGACGATCGATTAATCAAAATGCATATGTAGTCTATGACTGACAGTGACTGTTGTAATCGGCGAACATTCCAGAAAAAATAACTCAAACATTTTTAAACTTTCAGTTCCGTGCAACCTTTTCGGTTTTTATTCATCATATTAACTTTCGACAGCATGTTGCAAAATTATTTCCGGTTCTTGATTTCGATAAGATTAGCGTACATTTGGTAATTCAAACCGTTTTCAGTAAAAAATACCGATATAAATTAGATTGCAAGCTAATTTAAGTTTAAAGCTAGTAGTTTTAGCAGTTACCCAGTTGTTTTTTTACTCTGACATTCTGAGGTGTTTCGAATCGATCACATCCATACTGATTTACAGTCAATTCGCCCCACTGCCAGTTCGCCCAGTAACCAACTCGCCCCACGTAAATATGGCGCAAGTTGGTATCCAGTGTTACCAGCCAAACTTTTGGCGGCTATCCAGGGACTTAACTGAATAAGCAGCAATTGACCACTGCAAAAGTTTCAGTAGGACTAGGCAAAGTTGGAAGGCTAGTGGGGCGTCGCCCCACCTGGGGCGAGTTGGTCAGGCAAGTTGACGTTGGGGCGAAGTGACTGATTTTAATCCAGGAATAGCCAGAATACCGGCTGTTATGATGTTATCTGTTACATTGACTGTCTAATCCGGAAATAATAATTATTTCTGGATTATTAATTACTGCAACATTATTACATAAAACAATCTAATGGGGCGGTATATACTACGTCACTGAGCCCGCTAATTGATTGTCAATGGCTCACCCTCCCAGCTGCCCAAAGCTTGGACTTTTGTCTTCTGTTAGTTTAGCTTGAGCCTGAGAGATTTAGCCTCTAGGCTCTGATGAGATCTGAAGTGCAGGTATGAGGAATTCAAGTAGCTCAGCAGGTAAACAGACATCAGAAGCAAAATCCAGATCTTATTTGGTGGTGATAGGTACACCTCTTAAAATTTTAGGTGTAACGGATGAAGCCGTCTGGGAATTTAGTGTCATTTAGGCATATGTCAAATTTATGGAAGGTAACAAAAATTGGTTAATTATTTCAGTTCAGTTGCTGGACATGTTTGTTCCAAGTTCTAAGCTGCATTTGTTTGGGCTTTGTGCATTTATACAAATATGACAGGCTGAGGGGAGGAGTTTTTTTTGGTTAGTGCAGTAGTGCTAAATTACTTTTCCAAGGTACATCTTGTTTGCTGGACCTTTTATGTTTGACTGGTTGGTTTTTAACATAACTAAAATTACTACAGTAGATAATAAATGAAGCTTAAAATGGGCAGTTTTGTACAGTTTTGGCTGCATTTGTTTGGGTTTTGGTGCATTTATACAAAATATGACAGGCTGAGGGGAGGAGTTTTTTGGTTAGTGCAGTAGTGCTAAATTACTTTTCCAAGGTTCATCTTGTTTGCTGGACCTTTTATGTTTGACTGGTTGGATATTTACATAACTAAAATTACTACAACAACAATAAGTGAAGCCTAAAATGGGCAGTTTTGTACAGTTTTGTCAAAACTAAGCAAAACCAAGGCCATGAGCCATGACTGTCATGTATTATTGCTACAGAATGCTCCAATCATTGTCTTGTTTTGGGCGTCATATCAGCCACAGCTACATGGGTCTTAGAGGTTGCACATGAAACTGACAATGATGTGTCTTTAAATCATAGACAAAGCAAGGACTGCAAGCAAAATCTTGTAGGTATACCACAAGATCACTGGCTGTTGTTTGCTCAAATTCTAATTTCCTGATTTTTTTGAATTCTGGTTTACAGGAAGCTTCCAAAACTTGCCAATATTTTGTGTGTCAGATTGACAGCACGACGTGAGCATTGGAGCATGAGCGTGAAGGTAGAAACAGGTCTTGGTGTTGATCCATACCGCGAAGAGAAGGAAGGGAAGTTGCGCGAAATTGGCAACCAAGCTGTTTGGTCATTGTCCTCGTGTAAACCTGGTATGATCAAGATGCTTTTTTACTCATGTCTGTAATGGGTAACTTATAACTATGTCACTGTAAATTGTTATCATTCAATGATATTGTTCCTTAACGTTTTCCTCAACATAACCATAACTGAACAGAACACAGTGGGAATACTCACCAACTGTTATTAATAAATAGCACAATGAAAGTGATTTCCAGTATCATTTGTTTTTGTATTGTTTAATAATCTAGCACTTGCTTAGTGATGTTACGTCCATAAAATTAGTCACTATTTTCGTTTTTGAGATGGAAAAATAGCTAAAAATTATAAATGTTACCGTGCAGTTGTACCACATCATCTGACTGGGCCAAACTCAGCTGCTGACTTAGTTAGTGTCAATAGTGTGGTTGCATAGAGCTTGGCAAGCAAGTCTAATTAAATCTGTTGATTCTTATTCTTAGTCGAGTTCTTCATCAGTTGAACAATTTTGTACTAGCTACCAAGCTTGTCAGAGATCTAGATTGATGCTTAGAGTTCATACTGTGACCATTGATTTGTGTAGGATTAAATTTGTATAATGCCTGTGTTAAAATATGGTATTTTTGTGAGCTGAAGCAGACACCTGGTCGTAAGGCCAGGTGAAACAGATGTAGAGAGGTTTCCTTGATCTAACACATCAATCAAGACCGCAGTTTTGTTTGATGTAGCTTATGTGACATCGTGCGTAGGTTTCGGAGTAGAGCAGTTGCGTGATGGGTCGCTAGACACTTACTGGCAATCAGATGGACCTCAACCGCATCTCATCAATGTTCAGTTCCGACGGAAAATGACCATCAGCGACATCTGTATCTATGCTGACTACAAAACCGATGAAAGCTATACACCAAACCGGTGAGTTAACCAGCTATTAAAATTTACGTGGCAGCATGCAGTCATATAGCAAAGTTGTGAAAATGACAATACTGGTAGAGGAATTCTGTTGGTCTGTCTGTACAGTATATTGTCAATAGTGAGTAGGGTTTAACGTCTCCACCAACATAGTATAGGTTATCTGTATTGTCAAATCACGTTGTTGATATTCTATCACCTTTTGGCAGTGGTAGCACCATCTTCAACTTTTCTTTTCCCAGAACTAGACGGAATTGCAAATGCAGGACAGGTTGGGTTTAAAAATTAGATATTTTCAACATGTAAGTCACTGTTTGTCAGAAATCATGCAACATGGCATCATAGTTGCTATAGAAAGATAACAGGAAATTCCTTGCCATAAAACTGTCTTAATAAAAATGTTCATTGCAGTATGCGCGGTCTTGTTTGTGATGTCATTATTATCACGGTGATGACGAATGTGTTATCAGGCTGTCAGTGCGAGTTGGCAGTCATTTCAACGATCTCACAGAACTGCAGCAGGTTGAGTTGAATGAACCTTCAGGCTGGGTCATTATTCATCTCCGCGAACCTTCAGCGTCCGACACTGAGCCGACCGCGACGAACACCGCCAATGCCGTCTGCGCGTTCATGATCCAGATCGCCGTTCTCTCTAATCACCAGAATGGACGCGATACTCACCTGCGGCATATCAAAATCCACTCTCCGGTCTACGACGCCACAGGCAGCATGCGCCGGCTGCCAATATTTCACGACTGTCGATGTGCAGCAGTTTGCCACCATTAGATAGAGTCGGAATGGACAGATTCAGTCAAGTGTTAATTGACGACACATATAGGGTTGAGCACTTCATGTCTTGAATTGAATCAAAACTGCACACTGATACTAACATTGTTTTGTGAGTAAACAATACATTTAACCCTTTGACGCTCAATGTTGCTGTATGGGTATAGCTATAAAGTATTCTGTGTCAGTTGAAAAAATATTAAAATAGGAAAATATTATGCAGTTTTGTTGGAGATATTCAGCAGTGAAAGAATTTTGAAAAAAGCTGCCTATTTACAATAAATCATTGTGCACCCGCTACACGATGTTACCAGCCTTTCACTTTTCAAGCATATTGTAAATTCTGTGTTGTGCAGTGAAAGGTAGAACGATCGCTACAGTTAGAAATAAAACTGTAAATATATTGGAACAGTTTCGAGATGGCTTTCTCATGCTTTAACTTTTTTAACTTATAACAAGGACGGAAACGATCTTCACAGCCAGTCTCCATGGAATCAAAACACTTCTGAGTCAATGATTTGATTAATACTAACAAATTAGCTATAATCAAAAACAACACAAACCACCATATCATGGAATCCGCTGCCTTCTTCATTCCGTCAACCTCATTCTGTTCACTCTCCTCCTGGTTCACCTCATCCTGCGCATATCACCTCATCACAGTCATCACCTTCGTTCTCACCGTCTATCACTCCCTCCACCTTTCACTCCAGACTTAAAACTCATCTCTTTCACAAATCTTTTCCTCCATAGTCACTCTTATTCCTTCTGGACTGACTTCATGGATCTTAACCTGTACTGAATTAAAGGGGCACTGCTTTGTTTTAGTTTCTGGCTTCGTGTGCTAGATTAAGCTGTATACTCAGCTTTCAAGTCCACATTAAACTCTTCTATCATATCGTACCATTTAAAGCCACTGAAACAGCACTAAATTAGAGCAAATTAAACTGAAACCCCGGTTCACGGGCCAGCCAAGCATATTCTACAGCTCAGGGACCTTAACAAGCTCAACTTAAATAACATAGCAACAAGATTCCACAGTACAAAAATTTTTATTAAACGCATCATTTCACAATCACCAGTCTGATTGATAGAGTAGATGCCATTTCAGAGACAACATTGTACAGGCTGGACAACCCAACTATAACTGACACGGGATGGTTAATTACCTAGATAGCTCTCAGTCTCACCTCACTATATTCAATTAATACAACATGCATGCAGAATTATATACAACACAAGAAAATATAAACACAAATTAATTAATTTAATACACACGAATAAATCAAACCACAGTGAGAGAACCCAGTGACATATGCAGTCGAGTCTGGTGAACCAAACCTGTAAGCTGGTGAAACAACTGAATGCTACACAATACTACTACTAGCAGATCTGGCAATACTTCCTCTTCCTTATGACCAAATCAGAACTCTGGTGTGGCCAAATGGAGTTAATTGCGTTGCATTTAGCAGTCATAATTTATTGTTCAAATATATACACATACACACACAAGTAACAGAATGTCACCAGTATTTATTTACACTTACACAACGTTATTCACACTTCAATGTCACATGCCATTTTCTGCTAATCAAACTTTCTGGCAATTAACACCCGTATTTAACGCACGGCTTCTGAGTTGAATTGAGCAGGATTTAACGTCCCACTCGACACATTAAGGTCATTTCAAAGACAATCTTCCCAGCCAATCTCTTGACTGGTGCAGAACACCCAAAACTCGACATTATTATATCAAAGAATGGCACAAAAACCCAAACAGACATGTAGGAAAAGCCTGGTTTATGGCCTTGGGCACTAATCAGGCCTATACTATAGCTCCCATGGCCTGCATGGGGTGTGGGTTCTGCAGCTACTAGCATGTGAACAGGCCGAGCGACCCTGCCGTCTGTGGGAGCCGTCCCCTAGTCACCTCCACATTAGTGTAGACTAGGGGACTTGTTGGGCTTTATATATGTATCCTTTTAACGTGTATTACTGTGTATGTATATGTCTATTTTGTTGTTTGCGTTTCCTGTTTTCCTTTGTAGCTTTTTCCTTCAGTTCTTTGATACCGTTGGTTGGGTCCTTTGGCCTGTAAAACCGTCTCCCATATAACCTATGCTGTGTTGGCGGTACCCCGGCGGCAGTCCCACCGCCGTTCAGGCTTGGCAACCCTGCCCTCTGTGGGAGCCATCCCCAAGTCACTCCATATTAGTGTAGACTAGGGGATTTGCTGTGTTTTGTGTTTATATGTTTTCTTATTGTATGTTTGATTTGTCTGTGTACTATATGTACCTTCTGTACTTTGATACTGTTGGTTGGGTCTTTTGACCTGTAAAGACCGTCTCCCATATAACCTATACTGTGTTGGAGGGGACGTAAAACACTACTCAATCCAATCCAATGTGAACAGGCATTAACATACACTACTGCCACCAGTATAACAATAAATTCAGCTGACAGAACAACTTCACAAAGTGCAGTAACTCAACTACTGGTACCATCATCACTGTATGTTACATTTTTACAAATTTAACAAAATCCTGAAAAAACTAAACGCATGTGAAAATTTCACACAGCAACGTTCATATTCAGCAACAGTGACGACAACAAACACAAAACAGTGAACAGCACTTGGTCAATAAAGAAACAGTACAATAAAACAGTAACAATTACAGTAGCAGCTTTAGTAGCTACACAGAAACACATTTATCACTCCAAAACAATTGCCTCTTCCTTGCTGCAAGTTTCACCTTACAATGCAGTCAAAATTCACCAGTTCAGCATTACTGGTCCACTGACAAACACGGGGTGAAGAATACACAATGTGCTTCGTCGTAGCGGTAATTTATTCAGCCTAGCATTTCAGCCACAGACAACAACTACTGCTGTTGTTCGTGGGCTTCTGAAGCAGTTGATGACACAGCTGCCACGGCAACGGGTGTATCAGCTGCATCAGTGTTTACATCGGTTGCTACGGGCAACGTCAATGACGATGTATCAACATGTCCAGCAGTGGCTACTGCTGCTGGTGGTGACGGCGTGTGTTCACTGTCGACAGTCTCGGTCTCGTCTTCCATTGCCGGCCACGTCGTACCAGCTGGAACGCTCTTCAGTCTTTCATTCAACGCCTTCAGAGCCAGCTGCCTGTTGTACAGTAACCACATACATCTCTCTCCCCACAGTTGGGGGACACACAGTGGCAAATTCTTCCCTCCCCTTCTGTTATCCCTTCACCTGAATCAAATCAAATCAAATTTTATTTAACAAAAGGAACACAGGGCCACTTACACTGCAATACAAGCATCACGGTACACTGAATACCATCAATTCGACTAGAACAATGCTCATTACATAAAAATACTTTGCAAAATTTAACTATAAACACTGGTAGTTAATGACTGCTTAAAGGCATTGTACGTAGTAAAATTAACACACTCTGGCAGAATATTCCAAACACAAATAACTATGACTAAAACACACATGATTTGCAGGATGGTAGGTACTAAATATAATTTTTAACAGTGGCCTCTTCGCTTGTCACTAAACCCCTCCCATTCCTTCCCTTCCCTACCTCCCCTTAGAAGTAGGCCCATGAAATCCAGCTAGAGCGACTGGGGAGCGCTGTAAGCTCTATCATCAGGGTCAGGGGCAGAGTCTAGCCAAAATCCAATATGGTACATTTTAGTCATGCCCCTGTATATTATCTGGAGTAGTTAGTTATAGTAGAGTTTAATGTTCCACTAAACACACTGTAGGTCACTCTGAGGTGATCTTCCCAGCTTATTTCTTAACTGAAGCCTTCTCAACCAATCATGCAACCAAGGTCCAAGAACAACAGAAAAACAACTCAAGCAAGAAAGCTGCTAACATAGGCACATGAAAATGAACTGAGGCATATCCCACAGTTGCTTGTGCCTGCAAGAGGTGATTATTTTGAGAGGTAAGCTTATCGATTATGAAGTTTTTCAAACTTTCATTGTGCAAATCAACCAAAGAACATCGTTTTCATCGTATGAGTTTTTGTTGAGGTCTGGCAAAATTGTATATTTTCTTCAAAATCTGACAATCAGCCAAAAAAACCATTACAATGAGTCTTATTATTTCCTTCACATCAATCACCTTCATGCACAAGAGATGCTACTTACATGAATAATGGAAATGAGACAAAAACGCATGTCTCATACAGTGCAATCTTCTATACTGTCTCAGACTATGGTGGACTTACATTTGATTTTACAAGGTACTCTCACAATAAATGATTCGAAACGCTAAATTGGCAAAGTCCATGCTATTCATAGCCAAATGCATTGCATCTTAATGTTTTCTCAAAAGCAGACTTCAAAAGTTAAGATGCAGTGAGTGAGTGAGAAGTTTCTTAACCATTTTACGCCCACCGTTGCCACATTTGTTGCACTGGTATAAAGCATCATGTGCCAGACTGGGTTAAGCTGTCATTTGTAATTTTTGACATCCAGGCACTCTGACGCTCTGCCCTGAGTGTCAAAAGAGTGCCCGGATATCAAAAATTACAAATGACGGCTTAACCCGGTCTTGCACAGGATGCTTTATAGCTGTACCTATATGGCAACAGTGGGCATCAAAGGGTTAATGGTACATCAGCACAATTCGGCTATATAGTGCCATTCAGATTCAAAGACAGCAGAGAGAAGAGACCTGCGTCGTTCAGCGTCATGTGCCTCAGTTCCCGGCAGAGTGATGATCACGGGAGACTGGGCTGGATTCAGCTCATAATGCCTTGTCACCTTCTTACACAGCTTCAGCATCACCAGCAAGGCATACACCGAGTTGAACAGAACGGCGACAAACGGCTGGATTCTGTCGGGAAAGAAACTACAACACAAAACAACTACATCGTACTTGTCAGATGAAAACTGGCAACAGTGAAGATTGAGCAAGTTTGACTACAGGCACAAAGCCATTATCAGTGAACAATACTTTCAATATACAATACGAGGCGGCACTTTACCACTATCTCACCTGTTCTGATACAATATGTTATCATTTCCAGGTGTTTATCTTCAGCCAACCTGGGCCCACGTTCTTGAAACTTCTTAGGAAAATCTTAGGAAGATTTCTCATCTTAGGACAATCTTTGACAATATCTGGGGAAAACACTAAACAGACATAATCTCACTCTGCTTACTAATTCACAATTTAACGTCACGTAATAACATCCAACATGGCGCAAACATAAAAAGACTTAATTATAACTATTACTGCATCCAAATTGCCGAATTCGAGATTAGTGCTTTGCTAAATATTTTTGTATGATTTTCCTATGATTTTCCTTTAAGATAAGAGATCTTCCAAAAATTTTCCTATGAATTTTCTACAATGTGGGCCCTAGACTTGAACAGTTGTGCAATATTCAGCAGCAATATAAGTGACTGACCCAGAAGGCTATTATTTATGACACTATGCGTCTGTGTGATCAGATCGGTTTACAGGCAACAAAACTGCATGTAAACTTACGTAGCAAATGAGAAACTGGACGCCATGTCTCCTCGCCTGTTGCCGGTGTGTGCCTGATAAAACCGCAAGTAGATCCAAGATACAATGATGCCCCAGAAGAACAGAATCGGAAATGGAGGGTCAACTATGCCGAGAACTCGCAGTACGATTGAGCAGGCAAATATGGTGAAAGGAAGATGTCGACGACGTAGCTTACCAAACGGCGACACAAACAGAATGGCGTCAGCCTCCATCTGCTTCAAGGCAACAGTCAATGCAGCAATAAATGCCGCAAGTCCATGAAGGTGGTTCTCAAACAACAGATTCGGGTCTCGCAGCACGAGGTAACAGCCTAGGTAAGTCGCGGACGAGAGAATGACTGGAAGCGCAGTAACAACAACGAAGAACCGAATGACTTCAATGAAACTCCACAGCGGCTCAAAATAGCGACCAAAGAGGACAATGACGGCAATATCCCAAGCCAAAACCCAACAATGAATCTACAACAGAGAACGCATCACATCTGCAGACAACACAGTGGCTCAAACATGCACACTGGTTAACAAAATATGACATTATTCATACTCAAAGTAAGTAAGTAAGTAAGAAAGAGTGTTTCTAAGGCACAGTTAACACAGGTCTCACTGTGCCATGGGCCTACTACCCAAAAGTCTTAAGCGACTGCCTAGAATGACCATAGGTAAAAGTCAGTTTATATCCGATGGCAAACTGTTCCAGAGCCGAGGTGCTGCCACAGTGAATATTCTGTCACAAAAGAACTTTGTGTGCGTCCGACGTCTGACCAGTGTTTGAGTGTCGGCAGAACACAAGATTCATCTGACACCGGCGTCGGTGACGTCGTCAGCCAGGTAGCTTGGGACTTGGCCGGACAGACACCGATGAACAAGCGTGACGACCTTGCAGCTGACGCACTGACGCACTGGAAGCCAGTACAGCTGGCGAAGCACCGATGAGATGTGGTCACATCATCTTGTGCCAGGGATCAGCGTAGCCGCAGCATTCTGCACCGACTGCAGACGTCGCATCCTGCCATCAACTAGTCAGTGATCCCATAGTACAGACTACAGCAGAGCTATTTTAGTTCCGGAATTAATTTTAGTTTTAGTTTTTATATTATTCAGAGGTCAAATTTTTCATTTTTATATATAGTTTTAGTTCAACCAAAATCAAAATTTAGTTTTTTTAGTTCTCATATAATAATTTTAGTTTTTATAATATATAGTTTTTGTTTGTGCTGAATTTTAGTAGCATCAATGGTGCATCATATTGCCACATAAGCCAAACAAGTTGTAATCTGTAAACAATCGACTTCTGTTTCCAGTGGCATGAGGAATGAGGCATTGCCGGAGCCATATTAGTAGACGTGTGCTGGACTGCAGCGAGTTACTGGTCCAGCTGCTCCAACAAAGTGCTCTCAGTCTCAGTCCTGATGATAAGACTTGATGTGAGATGTAGCTTGTGCGATTATAGTCCACAAGATTTTTCGTTTTCTTTTTTTCGTTTGTAATAGTTCTCGTTTTCGTTCTTTTTGCCGCTGTAATTTTTATTTTTATATCCGTTTTCGTTTTACAAATTGCTATAATTCTCGTTTTCGTACTCACAGAACGAAGTGCAATAATTCTAGTTTTCGTTTTCGTTACGAAAACAGCTCTGGACTACAATGCGTTAAGAAAGTACATCTGCCACCTCACACTAACACATTTGTAAATTACAGTATTTTTGGGGTAATTGTGCATTTTACAGCCGCCAGTATTTTATACAGTATTAGGTGGTTTTACTTATAGATAAAGATCAGTAATACACTTACCGATGTTGAAGCGTTGTGGGAAACGTTGTTTTCG
>Ga0056114_1000884_pt1 | contig 12148 bp, 7 predicted proteins | sample WorMetHERISLAND1_FD_77005 | JGI IMG/M metagenome (GOLD analysis project Ga0056114, IMG submission 77005) | Marine gutless worms symbiont microbial communities from Max Planck institute for Marine Microbiology, Germany - Olavius loisae HERON... ...
CGTTCCTTAGGTATATTCACTGCAATTTTTGTTTAAATCTACAAATCATTCATGGAGATATGAAAGAAAATGTGAGTGGGTGTTTTTTTCTGAACACAGTGTATTTGTGGAGTACTGTAATAGTAGTTTTTAACTCTTCTGACGCTGCACTGTTCAACAGTATATGAGATTAACGGCACGAAATTTGGTCAGTCGATTCTCAGGAAAATAATTAAAAATTGATGCCACCAGATGTTACATTTTAAGGCTAAAATGCACCAAATTCGATTTCGGCTGGGACTAACAAGTAAGCAGTGATACGTTCTTAATGGAAATCCATCTCAGAACTACGGGGTATCGCTTGCCATATGGGATCACACAGTAGTTCCTGCCGCCCGACACAAGCGAACACACCCCACCTTAACCCCAGCCAGTGAGGGCTGGTACTCGATTTACCTACCATGGAAGGATTGAAGGCTGAGTTGACCTAGGTGGCTGGTTACACACGAGATAGTTTATCCGCCCACAGACAGTCACCAATCCAAGTATTATAACGGGGCCCGACGTAGAGTAACTACGTTGATCGAGACTAACGCGATAACGCTAAGCCAGGCCACCACCCTGCCTCTGCGCAAGACGCAGCTAGACAGTTTGGGGAGTGCTATAGCCTGTAGCACTCCTCAGACTCCATAGCTGAATTTCAGGAAGCGTATACATCTAAAGAGAGGGAGGTGAAGTGAAGGAATGGGGAGTGAAAGGGAAGATAAGAGGAGGGGAGAATTCACCACTGTATATGACCCAGCGCATTAGAGGTTTTCTAGCGAGATGCGCTGTACATTTTACTTAGCCTATACTATGGCCCTGTACGAACATGATTTGGCAAGACACAGCAAAAATTGTTCGCCAAAATCGAGCGGGTTTTCATACCCAATGCGTATCTAATGACTCTGTTGACCTAAGTTTCTTGTTAATGTGTATCAACTAACGAGTCCCAGTTGTAAATTTTTAAATTACTATCGTTCATATCCAACTCTGGTCGTCTTTTGCAACTCGAAGAGCTACTTACGGTGCAAGCATAATATAAGCTTAGGCTACTCTTTTACGGTTTGCAAGAGCTTCTAAGATCTAAGCTTACGCCTCTAAGCCTATTATGCCCAGTTTCTGGAACGCCAGAGGTTTAAATAACTACAGTTACACCGGGATTGCGCACTGGGTCGTAATCTCAACGTCCTCAATGCTAGCGATGTGGTAATTTAAACTGACCTGTGACACAACCATAAAAAATTGTAAATGGCTCGTTACAAATCACCAACTGCTCTTTTAGATATGCATCACCTTACCTGTGGAATCAGCTCCCTTCTTCATTCCGTCAACCTCATTCTGTTCACTCTCCTCCTGGTTCACCTCATCCTGCGCACATCACCTCATCACACTCCCAACCTTCACTCTGAGTCTCACCATCTATCACGCGCTCTGTATTTTACTACAGACTTGACACTCATCTTTTTCACGAATCCTTTCCTCCATAGTCTTCATGGTTCCTTCTGGACTGCCTTCTCGGATCTTGAACCACTATCGTACTAAGTGGGCACTGGCATGTGTTTGTTTGTGTTTTTTTATATTTTTCTGGTTACGTTTTACGTGTGCTAGATTAAGATGACCACACTCAGCTTTTTAGTCCACGTCAAACTCTTCTATCGTTTCGTATAAAGATATATTGATCGGAGACAAAACAAGTTCAGGATTAGTCGTGTCCATATTTCGTCAGCATCTACATGTTTACGTCCGTATTTTTACTTCAGACTTAGTCACTAGACGCAACACAGCATTACATTGGCACTACTCAAAAATGTCTAACGAACGTGATTTTAGTGGACAAAAGGACTTATCGACGGCAGCAGCTATTGATGAATACGGATATGAATCAGTGTTGAAGGCCGAATATATGAAAACCGAATCAATGCGCAACTATACGCCAGGCTATCGGTCTTCATTAGGTCGCCGCCATCTACGTATATCGTGTATTCATTGCCTCTAAGTCTAACATAAAAGCATTATGCCCATTTGCGACAGAGACCACTCGACAGTCGTTTACGATCGATTACGTTTATATTGGATACGTTTTCCTGCGTGTTCCGCAAGCCTTCAACGTGCACCTGTCAGCGATAAATAAAATACTTCAATCATTGCACAAAGACACTTGAGACGAATGCATCGTGATCGATCACAAGCATCACCGTCTTACGTAAGTGACAGACTTATACCAATTACACTGTGGAATATGCGCCTATCACGGTCACGTCTTACATCCGTAAAACAACATCTTGCTGTTACCGCTAATCTCTCACTCATAAAAAACAAGAGACTGAGCTGTAACTGAGAACCCGCACAATGCTGATGCAAGCATCGCGCGGTTTCTCTGCTATGAGTGCGGCTTCTATTCGTAATCCGTAGTTAGTACTTGCATAAACATATCTAAACATACCGGTGCATGGAAATACAGGAATCACAGGAATTACAGGAATTACCTCAGAATATCGTAAAATACAGCGCGTCGGACCAACAATCGGAAGGTTGTGGGTTCAAGGCCTACTAAAGTAGTGTGTATCACAGTGTTGACAGGTAACCGCCTGGGGTGAAGTGTCCGCTGTTGCCGGCCGCCATTCCTTCTTCCGAGCTGAAGTTTAAACTGTCAGCGTTGATGGACTCGGATCTGGCATGGGTAAATGGTAATAGCGGTAGACAAAGCTGATGCTATGCTGACGCTTTCCAGCTCTCTATAATATCGGGAGCCATTTACCATTTACCATTTAAAATTCGAAAAAAAACGTTAGGGTTATGGTTTTAATTCGTTTTACATGTGATTCCTATGTTTTTGCATATGTTGTACCCTGTATTTTGCGATATTCCGACGTAATTCCTGTGATTCCTGTATTTCCATGTACCCTAAACATACCTTGAATAAAAAAATTCGTATTTTTATCTGCTAAGCTATATAAATGGGTGAAAAATTTACGGCTGCGTGATGTTAAGTGAGGTTGAACGATGCTTCAAACCGATGCAACAATTATTGCAGATTCCGTGATTAATACAATCCCTATCGACGTAACGGATATCATAAAGCGTCATAGCGGCGTAGGCCTATCGGTATTCTACGAGAATACGAGATAACTTGCCAATGCTGGTTGAAATTGCAAAGACTACCAAATAGGTTTGCCGTTTGCTTAACTATTGTCATGTACGTGCTGCAGCAATAAAACGACGAATAAAAACTATCTTTTCTTATGATAGGCTACTTGCACGTTCGGCGTTACTTGAACCCGACAAAGTTGAATAAAGTATAAACAAAATACAACAACGTAGCAACATCAAAATTGTGACTTTAATGAGTTTTCCTGAATATTTAGTGAGTATCTATGAGTATATATTTCTTCATATTAAAAGTTTTAGTTAAATTTGCGACGTCAAGACTAAATATCGCAACAGAATAAAAAGCACATTGGATAGTCTTTTCAAAATTAATAAAGTATCTAATCTCTGATCCTCACTTATTTAGCTAATTTCTGTATCTTGATTTTCGCTTGTATGTCTCTATTTTGATTTGTCTGTATTTGATTATTTTATTGTATGTAATTTTCCGTTCATTAACAGCAAGAAGAGGTCGTATGACCGATCCTGTTTAGCTGAGATGGGGTTTCTCTTTCATTAATCTTACTGTCTGTTCGTGCTTCCTTACTTCCGATTTGCGCAACAGGCGGCATGAGAAGACAAACGTGGATTGCATAAAATATTGTTATTTGATCCGTTTCTTTTTTTACTTTCGGCGATAGCTCTTCCTGTTTATTATGCAGCCCTTCATTGGGGACCGCATTCACTGTTCGTCCGTCCGTCTGTCTGTTCGACGGTCAGTCCGTTTGTCCCGTGCTTCCGATTTTCTCGAAACAGGAAAGCTATAGAAACTTCTAATTTACTGAAAACATAGCACTAGACAAGAGTAACTATAAGGGAGAAAATTTGAGGTCTGGGAACGAAAATGTGAAAATCATTTTTCTGCTCATATCTTTTTAAAAAGTGGATCGATTTACGTTAAACCAAGACCGAAATGATCAACCGCCCATTCTACACATATCGTCGAATATATTTCACCAGAGGAATTGTGCGGAAATGTTTCGTTTATATGATATTTGTCTGTAATTATCTCGGAGGACCGCGTATCGCAGCGGCCACCTGGCCGTCCACCTCCTTGTTCTTTCCTCGACATTTCCTATTCCCGTCAGTACTACCGCCGGCTCTTCAGTATAAAGAGGCACTGCCGTACGGTTTTACCGCGTGTCCGCGTGCTAAGCTATGCAGATACTGTTATACTAATTACGCATATTCGTCAGCTGTCTCTGTGACGTTAGCGTTAGTCGTGGATGACCGCTACAATCAGACCAAATTTAATTAACAGCATTTAAGCGTTCGGCAGAAAAATTGGACACAATCGATCAGTCACAATGAGTTGCACGGTTGCACCTTATTAAGCTCCAGTTCCACTGCATCGACGACGATTGGCAAGTCTACGACAAGTCGTATAGTTTCAATTAAAATGCTTGGAAGTTGGAGATGCACGGAGATGCATCGTATATATTTTGAACCGTTGACTGCAAGCAGAGAGGAGAAAGGTAACTTGTTGGAGTTGCATTGTTGACGTTCAAATTCGCAGGATTTGTAATATTTGCAAATGAGTTTATCCGACGTTAAAGTATTATTCGACTGTTGCTGTTGATTTGTATTATGGCATTGGTGAAGCTGACGCTTATTGTCAGCCTCTTGCTGGTTCATGCGTGTTATTGCAGTTAGTGATGTACTGTTATACGAGTCACTGTCCTGTGTGGCAGCGTTGGTGCTGTCGACTCCTTTTTTCTGTGGCGAGCATTCCTGTGAGACTGGCAACAGGTCATTAATTTGCTGTCTACGCGTGCTTGGCAGTTGGCAGTGACTGCAACGTCCGGACGTCTGTTTCACAACCCAAATTAGCCCAACTTCTAGGGAAATGGTATCGACCGTCGTAGTGGACAGTTACTTTCCAAAACTATTGGCGATGTCGAAATCTGCACATAATTGGATCGGCGCCGATAAAGACAATCCTGTTTACAAACGTAATTGAGATATAGGCCTACGCGCAACAGAATCGGCTGCTATATTTCTTGATCTGGTTTATGCCAAACCAGTCGACAAAGTATGATGCTATATTAAGTTTAAAGTGTTTTCCAATGGAAACAAGAAGCCAAGCTGTCGCTAGGATAGCTGACCACACTGTCTCACAGCAGACTATCTAGTAATTAGCGATTGCTATTAAATAGCATCTCCAGCTGTTTTCGAAATATTGGGCCCTAAGCGTAATGGGGCCATGACCTTGACTTTTCGGGGTCATGTGACGTAATCGGTTACGTGACCATGCGATTCCTCATAGGCCATTTCCTATTTGTTTCTTCGGGCAGTTTTTTGGTAAGACGCACCAATTAGTCATAATAATACGTACGTTACAGACGACACACGCACACAACACTGTAGTGTAAGCGCGACCGTTAGTAGTACGATCGACTAAAAATTAGGAGATGTCCGCGGAGTGCTAAATTCCGAACCGTTTGATTAACTACCGTCTCGATTATCAGAATGTACACTTATTGGCTTTACTTCCGCGATGATATTCGCAGTGCGGTAGGGCCTATATGCTGTCGTAAAATGTCTTCTGCCAGAAAGACTAAACATATAGTCGAAATTCTTTAAGCTTCTGGTAGTCCCAGCATTCTAGTTTTTATCCAGAATTAAAGGCCATTACGAAATTCGGACGAAATCATTTTCAAAGGGACATTAAACAGTGTACAGATGTACACAGAAATATCGCAGTGACCAGATCGCCACGTTCGGGTGAAGGATGGTAAACAGTGTCGACAAGGTTTTACTGATATGGCCAATTCGTGAGGTGCTACCAACCTTCATACGACAATGTTGCTATTGACAGGTCACCGACTGTAAAAACAACACAGTCCGGTGCTGATTGCTAAAAACCTAACGTTTGACCATCTTCGTCGTTAACAACAACAACAACAAACAACAAACAGTTTAATGACGGACAAACGACATCAAGATAATAAAAACAAAGTAAATGACTAATAAACATAACACATACTGCAGTAGGCCTGCTGGGGCTGAAAAGAAAATAATAAGAAAAGAAAGAAAAAATTTAAAAGAATCCAAATAAGAAGCGAATAATAGAAGTATTTTTATGCAATAAACAACAATAATTAATCAGGCAGCTGAAAAATGTGTCCCCGGAATGTCATTTAGTTGTATGCTTTCTATGCAATAAATGATACAATTAAGAAGTGGCCGGTTCAAGATATTTTAGAAAAAAACTCTGTCAGACTGACGCATGAGATAAGCAAAACGGTGGAGACAGTCGAAAAAAATTTATTCTATTTGGTAAATCAGCGGTAAGGAAACCTACAGTGGATGACCGATCAATAGCCATACCATCAGCATCACAGATAAAATTGTCCATGTGGGTCATAATCACATTTGTATACAACTTTGAAAAAGGAGTTGACGGTATTAGTTTATGCAGGACGCTGGAAGAGTGGTAAAACGTGTCTTCAGGTGTCGTGTGAAGGTTGCCGTGTTGCAGGATTGTAGTTTCGGTCTCGAACGTCTCGGTCTCGGCATCACACGTCTCATTTACAACCCTGCCGTGTTGTCTAGAACAGACGAAAGGTCACGGACGTTGTGGAACTATCAGCTGGAGCTGGTGACGTGCCGCAGTGTGGACGTTGTAAACACTGTTCAAAGTTATAAAAACACCTACTATGCAGACAGAGAAAAAACCACATGCAGCCAAGACTCACGCCAGGCACATATATAGTGTAATTTGATATTTAACAGGTGCGCCATACTACAAGACATCCATCACTGCAATTACAAGTCAAGCAACAACCGAGAACGACAGAATAGGTTTAACTTGATAAGACAGTGTACACATGTTGACTGCTATCAGTGTATATATTCAGTCAAAGCGCATGACGGTGAAAATGTTTTTTAACATTTCTTTATCTATTTAACTTCATTACAGTAAACGAAAACAGGCATTCATAACGGCATTTTAAAAGGGTAATAAATCAGCCAATATACGTAGCCTAGTGGTAAAAGACGTAGTTTATCACACCAGTTATTGACTGTCGCGTATCAAACAACAAAATTATGAGATAGCGTACGGAGCTCATCGCCGACTGCTGCGAAAGTATTGTCGCTATTGTGTATATTTTTGCTGTTTATCGTGCCATTTGCGATTGGCATTGGCCATTAGCTATTAACTGATGTGATAAACTACGCATTTACACCATCTTTCCTTATTATTTGTGTAATTTTACGTATATATCAACTGTGTAGCAAAACTCTGTGCACCCTGATTCCGCTTGGAATGACATGGCGCTATACAAATCATTTAGGATACTTAATTACTTAGGCCTAATTGCTCAAAATATCGCAGACGACGCCGCAGCACAAGAGATGGTAATCCCGGCATCATCGCACATTCACGTGGATTTGGAATGGATTGCCAATATCGGAGCCGTCATTGCGACTAGGAGAAGAATTGTGATGGACGTCTTTTCAGTATGAGGGCTGATAGGAACGCGGTCGATAAGTCTCTTTACCTTTAACTCGGCCAATGAAATGTTACCGATAAACGACGCTTTTCGTCCGGGGGTTGCAATTTCAGAATGGATTTAAGTTCCATTTTCTGTGCACGCCTATATGTGGTTGAATCGTGGTAAGCCCGAATAGATAGAGCAAAAGGACACTTTGACCCTTTGCACATACAAGCAATTTGCTGTAATCGTGTAACCATGAGTTTGAAATCGGTTAAAGAAAGGTCGAGCACTTGATATAGCGCCCCAAGTAAGAAACCACAGAGGCGCTCAGGTACATGGCGCGCACCATGCAGCGTCGCACGTGCCTGCCTTAAACGTTCCCAGCTATAGTAGGTACTCATTTACCGACCCAGAGAGGATGGAGGGTTGAGTAAGCCCAGGTCCAGGGTGCAAAGAGCACTGACCCACGGTTGCTACACGACAGCCCGCAGCGGATTCGAACCCGCGACCTCGCGGCCGCTGGTCGAGCGCGCTAACCACTAGACCATCGCGCCAGTTCTATATAATGATAGTAGCTAGCGCTAATCATAGTAATTAACATTGACTTGAAATAGCCCACTTGTTCAGGTCCAAAAGCAATGCAGGCCTACAGCGTTAATGCGTATTTGTTGTAAGGGCGATATCTGTATAGGCCTAATCAACGGAGAATGGCGATCCCCAATCCCCCTCGGAGGCTGGAGATCGGGTATCCTTAAACTAATTTAGTTGAGATTTAGCATGACTGATATCTGACACGAAAAGCGCATGCCAAAATTATTGATGACCGCTGCATAAAAAGGGGTGCGACGAGTCTGCTGTGGGCCTACAGGTCTGCAAAGTTCATACGCTTTCGGCGTTATCTTGACTGACTGTTGGCAGAAGTTGCCTAGTCTACGTATCTTACCAACCTTTCGGCTGAAGTGTGAAGTGTCTGTGTTTGTGGCGACTGGCGAATGATCTTCTCGTTCGAGTTCGACGCGTACATTTTAAGGCATAATACACGCCCGAGTTAACAACGACTCTCTTTGCTCTTGTAGCTGTCGGTGATAATTACGTCGTCGATGATTGCTCGCTGCGCCTGGTCTCTGCCATAATAGAAGACGATGATAGACCAACGTCCACACTCCACACTAATGCAACAGCAATCAGTTGCGCGATCCAGGGCTGGTGAAGATAATCCCCAGACTACAGGTCGTGAACGGATTTTTGAAACTGCTATTTCTTAATGTCTGTTCGCATTTATTTAGGTAGTATCTATGAGTATATGCTGGTCATTGGTCAATCTGGAGTTGGAGTAAGCTTATATTTTATTCGCCCCACCCGACACAATCTAGGCTAGGTCATTTCGGGGGCGATCTTCACAGCCAATCACTTGACTGACACTCACTAACAAACAAACAAAACAGTAGTCTACCGGAAAATAAACAAATAAATACATCTCAAAAAGCAAACAACTCAAAATACAGCAAAACAAAACTAGATGTTGCAGCTGCCTCTTAGGACACTCGGCCAGAAAACACGTACAATGGGCCAAGCTAGCGGTCAACCAGTTATTTTATATTAGATAATTAATTGGATAATTTTTAACAAAGTCTATGTAGTCATAATTTAGTTGCTTAATATTTTGCCATAGTGTTAGTATATTATTGTGTATCATTTAAATACATAACTCATTTCTCTGGAGATTCTGTCCAACCAGTCTTAACAGTGGACAAAGTTTGTTGTTACACTGTGAGTGTGCGTCAAATTGCTTCAAATTAGAATTAGCAATTGCCAATTAATCATAATATAATTATATTTACTTTCAGTCATTTGCTAGTTAATTGTAATTGATATTAGCATTTTTCTAATTAATTAGCAAGCTAATTTAACTATTTTAATTAATTACCTAGCACTGTTTAGCTGACTGATTGATTGAGCATGGTTTTACGGCACCGCCAACACAGTATAGGATATACGATCGACGGTTTTTACAGGTCGAAAGACCCAACCAACAGTATCAAAGTACTCAAGGAACACATAGAGTACACTAATAACATAAAATACAATAAACGCACACAGATACAAAAAAAACACAGCAAATCCCCAGTCTACACTCTACACTAATATGGGACGACTAGTGGATGGCTCCCACAGAGGGCAGAGTTGTTAAGCCTGAACGGCGTTGGGCCTGCCGCCGCGGTACCCCCATAGCACTGTTTAGCGAACGAAGGATTACAATTATAGGCCTAGTTATAGTTATAAAATTGCTAATATGTCGCAAATGGTATGAGATAGAGACACAGTTATAATGGACAACTAAACCGTGTCCAGCTACGCAAGGGACAATATTATGATTATATTGCATTATATCCCTTAATTAAATGCGTTATTCACATAGGAACCGCGGGACATTGCGCAAGCCATTGGTCATTTGGTTGTCTGCGATAGCTGGGATTTCTTGTACGAACAATATGTTCGATTTGGATTTAAAGGAAATGAACATTAATTACGCAGCTAATGGCTTCAGTGAAAACGCACTTCATTCACCTGTAAAACATCTGCGGTTGACATGTACATGTACATGTAATGAACTAGGGCCTACTACTTCTGGTGCCGCTGCTGCTATCTCGGTGTGTATAGCAGAAGCTCAGCTGCTGTACAGTAGGAACCTAGTCACGCTGCATAGAATTTATAAAGTTAATTATATTTTTATATAACGGTTTATGACAAGCCAGACTATAAAAGGCGTTGTTTCTGCGACGATGACTGTAAGATCAGTAATCAGTAATCATCAGTAATCATCGTGGGCTTAGTAAAGAAATGGGAAATGGTAAATGGCTCCCGATATTATAGAGCGCTTGAAAGCGTCAGCATAGCATCAGCTTTATCTAGCGCTCTCACCATTTACCCACGCCAGATCCAAGTACATCAACGCTGACAGTCTAAACTCCAGCTTCTTACAGCTCGGAAGAAGGAGTGGTGGCCGGCCACAGCGGACAGTTTACCCCAGGCGGTTAGCTGTCAACACTTTGATCCACACTACGTTAGCGGGAATCGAACCCTCAACCTTCCGATTGTTAGTCCGACGCGCTACCAGCTAGTGCTACCGACTCACCCAGCGGACATTACACTAATATAAAGTTTAAAAAGTTGAAAACAGATTAGAGTAAAACCTCCTAGCTCCTGGCTCGGTGGCACTACTGGTAGCGCGTCGGACCAACGATCGGAAGGTTGCGGGTTCGAGGCCTATTAAAGTAGTGTGTATCACAGTGTTGACAGGTAACCGCGTGGGGTGAACTGTCCGCTGTGGCCGGCCGCCACTCCTTCTTACGAGCTGTAGGAAGTTGGAGTTTAGACTGTCAGCGTTGATGGACTCGGATCTGGCATGGGTAAATGGTAAGAGCGGTAGACAAAGCTGACGCTATGCTGCCGCTTTCCAGCGCTCTATAATATCGGAAGCCATTTACCATTTACCATTTAAGAAAGCAGTGCGGAAATAATAATTAAAAGATGTTGTAAACGAAGTCTGGAACGGTCCCTGTCATCAGCCGTGGACCAGCCTACTTTGTTTATTGATACAAATACGTCAACATCATGCCGTTCACGTCCCTTCATCTCTTCTCCCATCATAACTCCCGAAATAGGCGATAGCAATAGGCGAAATCTCCCTCCTAGCTCCCTAACCTTGTTCTTACTTATGTTCTTCTCTCTCCCTCTTCATTTCCCCTTTCTCTTTTGTTCCCCTCAGTTCACCCGCCAATTCGCCCATACTTACTTACCCCTCTCGCCAAATAGCACCTGCAACCAAACCTAGTCTAGTTGGACTCTGCTTAATCTGGACTGTCAAAACGCACAATTTGCACCATTCCATTGTATGTGGTTGTGTCTAAAGACCGTAAAATGCGATCTCCAATAAGCGAATTATCTTCAAACTGCTTTGAGGACAACAGAACGTGTCTGCGCATAACTTGTCTACCATCACATTTTGATGTGCTATGACGTGGCGCAGCTAATCACAGACCGATGTTGACAACGTGCGATAGTCACACGGTGATGTTGACTCGACACCAGTGGTGTGTTGAAAAGCTCTCGTTCGGTTGATTTGACAGACAGTCAGATGAACTGATATTTATCGCACTTGCACTTATGCGCTAATGGTCCTGCTGTAGAGTGCCGGACTTGCAGATGACAGGTCAAGAGCTCTAGCATTGGCCGCAGCGGATCGGCTTCCCTTTTGTCATGCAGGGGTCGGTTAATGAACAGGCGCCTACGTAAATCGGTTAATTTATGGAGTATAGGCAACGACAAGTTATGGGCGGACGGGGGGTGGGGTAATCTGGCCTGTTGCTTGCACAACATTTACCGGCTCGCGACCAATGAAACGAAGATATGCACCACCCATCGTACATAGACTGTGAGTCTGTGAGATGATCTAAAGTCGTTATCTGCAGGGGCGGATCCGAGAATTTGTTGAGGGGGGCGCAACTCCCCATCGCACACTATCCCTCCTTCCGTCC
>Ga0056114_1000885_pt1 | contig 12141 bp, 8 predicted proteins | sample WorMetHERISLAND1_FD_77005 | JGI IMG/M metagenome (GOLD analysis project Ga0056114, IMG submission 77005) | Marine gutless worms symbiont microbial communities from Max Planck institute for Marine Microbiology, Germany - Olavius loisae HERON... ...
CGAGGTCTGTAAACGTGCATATACGGGACTGTTTTTCCAAACCGTTGCATCGTGTGCAGATGGCAATGTCCTGAACTGGTTGACTGGCAGCTGGCGAGTTTTCTGGCTGTGGGGACTTGCAACTGACGTCTTCTTGGCGTGAGATTGTCATGATGGACTGCATCTGGATTCCACGGGTAGAGAGACTGTATCCGGCAGTAACTGCATCTGTAGTCAGTTTCTCCAGGGCAGTGGCTAGTAGCGGAGCGAATTCATGTGGAGTCAATATTTGATATGGATGGGATTGTCTCCAGTGCCAACAGTCTTCTTCCACTCCAGTCATTACGCTGGCAGATGTGTGATGCGTGAGCTTTGAAGCAGTAGAGATGAATGTAGTTGAGCTCACATAGCTGAGAGACGTCCAGTGTAAGATGGCTTGAATAGCCATCAAGCCAATAAACTACCCAGTCGCTGTCGTCCACGACCAAGTCTTCATTTGGCTGAAGGTCTTTGTCCTGGCGACGCATGTCATTCAGTGTGGCACTGTATGGCCTAATTGTGCTGATGTGCCGTTAAGAAACTACTCACTCACTCACTCACTCACTCACGTGTGGGAATGAAGCACTTCCCAGTCAGCCAAGAATATTGGCCCAGCATTTTGCCAATCATCTATCCGCTGCGGGGCCAATGCGGGCAGCCTGCAACGGGCCAGCATGGAAAGTGCAAACAGGGCCCACCATGGCCCCAAACTCGCGGCCCAGCATTGGGCCTAACTGGGCCCGCAGTGGGCCAGCATTATTGTTCTGCAATGTGCTCCCCTCATCGCTACCTCCCATAATCAAGATGGCCGTCGTCCGCCATACTAGAAATTAAAAATCGCCATAATACTGCCACTAATATCAGTATCTGGACAAAAACTGGCATGCTGACACATACAAAGTTCCTGCAACTTTTCTCGTGGCAGATGTGATTAGGGATGCTCGAAACGGATAGTTTACTATCTGGATATCCGTTTACCGTATAATAAATTACCCGGATATCAATATGGCTTCGTTTCCGTTTTAATGATCTTTCTGAAGTGGGACTGAAGTAAAAAAATTATGAATACATAATGGAGAATGGCGTATAGCCTAAATCGCGAAGTATAACCAAGTCTATCCGCCAATATTTTGGATATAGTGGTATTAATCTACAGAATTTTTGAAACTAGCATAAAAATTTGAAAAAGTGCATAAAAAAGTACATGAAAGAATGAGCAGCCGTATTGACAGATAAATAAATGTTTAATTAAATATCCGGATTTTCAGGCTCACCTCACCGTGTTACAATAATACAACATGCATGCAGATATAATACAAGAAAATAATCTAACACACACAAAGGACAAAGACAAATTAAAAATACAGAAACTAATACAGAAACACAATCCTGAAAAAGCAAACAATGCAAAACACAGCAAAACAAAACTGCCCTGGTTTAGTTGCCTCTTAACCGCACTCGGAGAGGAAACGAGCTGGGCTTATTCTACAACGCTCCCCAAGACTACACGGGGCAATAATAGCAGTAGCATGCAACAACATATACACAGAGCGCACAACATGTTAGCACCAGTTGGTCCGTCACACAGGTCAATCAGTCAAAAACAGTTGAAATTATGATTATGCAATTTTTACCAACAGCCCCAACCCTCTAGTTTTGCAAGACAAGTGGAGGCGTCAAACAGTCCGGCTAGAGTAAACAAGCTATTTTCTAGCTTTATGCATCAATATCTCAAAAAAGGTACGAGATACGTCCAAAGTTACTATTAGAAAATGACTAATAGGAGGTTCTATATGTGCTTTCTATTGGCACCAAGATCAATAGCTTTGAACTATAATAAGTTTGAATTTTCTATGAATTTCGTGTAATTTCACAGATTTACAACAGCTAAACAGATAAAGATAGTCCCATACTATCAGGGACGTAATTGTAGCACACTAAGTTTACTTTGCGTAAGCTACACCTGGACGTTCCTCTGCTAGAGATCTATAATCACTCTGCACCATGTGAAAAATGACGACTTTCAAGCTCTATATGTCGCGAACAGTAAGTAATATGATCATGATCACTATTAACCATCAATATATAATCGCATTGCCACATCAGCAGTAATGTGACATGTTTCGGCTGTGGCCAATCAGACAGCTATGTTCATCACACAGCTGTGCCGCCGTCGTTGTGAGGTTCAGTGTCAGACATGTCAGTGTTGCTGTCAGAGTCGTCTGTCGGCATCTGAGACAGAGCACCGGCACCAGCACTGGCACCAGCACCTGAACGACGCTGCTCGGCTGCTAGAAACCTACGGCGACGCCCTCCGTCGCGATCACGTGCCTGACGCAGCCAGCACTTTATCTTGCTTTCCACAGCCGGATTGGTCACTGTGCTGTCAGCCATGCGAACTGCATCTGTAGGCATCACAATGCAACAAAACGTCACTACAACGAATCTATCATTACCTTAGAACTCCAAAGTGACAAGTGACAACACTGCCATATGATGGTTACTGTTACGCAGAACGACACTCAAGCCAACAGTTATGATCACGCACAAGTAACTCTCCTTGCTAGATGTGATTTCTCTATCGGTGCATTCGATAACTAAAGAGCAAATCTATCCAGGTAAGAGGGCATGGCTTGCAGGGCGCTGTTATAGATTCTCACGATCTGCTCCGGAGTAAGCGAACACAACATACAAATAATTGAACAAGACACAGTTAGTTGTAACGTGTAGGGAGGTAAATAATGGTAAACTCAGTATAACGCAATATAATCATCATCCTGAAAATGAAAATTTTCATTGTCTCTCGCTACGCAAAATACACAGCTTCGGACTCGTAAAAATAAAACAAAGTCCGACAACCTACACTCTACTGCATGTAAACAAAGCAATTCCCGTGTAAATATCCAAACGCTCGCAGTCTCAGCCTGAGCGTTTACAGCGTGCTCAGAGTAATCAGAGCTGGTGTTTATGAATGCGCGAGATACTCCTCTGACTCAGTTAACGAATGGATATCAGACTCCTATGGGTGGTTGGATTGATCCAAAATACTATTCAAATGTGCCCTATAGTAGTGAGCTGTTCATTTAGTTACACTACAGAACCCAAGCTGCTGCCTTTATAATTATAAGTTGTAACAGCCAATAAAGATGTGGTCAAAGTCAGCTTATTTTTGCAGTTGGTGTTAAACAGTTAAAATTTTCATACCACATATTGTTGCCGAAAATTTCAGCACACTGAAGCTGTGCTTCCCTCGGCTGCCGGACCAGTTCATCTGCAGTGCCAACGAATTGGTCATCAAACTTTTCATCATTCTTGTGACACTCTCTGTCACTGAGCCCGCACAGAAGGTGCCGAGGTAGCTTGTCTGCACATTCATGCCAGCAAATCCAATAAAGCTACACTAGACTGCAACATGTAAAGATAGAACAGAAGACAGAAATATATTTATAGAGTAGAAGACAGAAATTATCTCCATCCCTTCCCTTGTTTTATGTCACCTACACAGAACCTTACGTCAGTTTTTACATCATGGTTCTGTAAGCTTTTCAGACCCAAGTGAACATACTCGCCAGTATCAAATGGCTTAACCTCCAGATGCCTAGTAGTCTGCACCAGAGTACGCGCATCGAGTGGCAGTAATATGGTAACAAATAGCTTAAATGGCATTTAAAAGTCCTACAATACATTTATCACAAAATAAGATGTAATTACCATAATTACTTGCACGTTAATAATAGAAACCACAATTAAGATACAATTATAACCTCACAAAACACAGAAACTATGCAACTGAGACCATGTCCATTGTCCACAGTCACCGTAAAACTAGCCACACTTGTGCCTTAAGTTTATATGACTTTTCTAGAAATTCATCCAATCCATTCATGACATTCTTGACAAAGATGACAAGTGAACGTTAGCATATATTTGTCGAATGTGGCAATGTAACTTGAGCAGTTTGTTATAAAAAAACAACAACAATTTTATGGACTAAATTCTATAAAAAGAAACAAACACAAACAAAACATACCAAATTCCTCTTGGCACTATGATCACGTGCCAGTATATCAGAAGCATTCTTCAAGTCTCTGATGGTGTCAGCAGGTAGTACCATTCCCTGAGGCACCTCAGGGAGATCTGCAGATGCTCTGTTCTGTGCACCTCTGCTCGAGAGCGTGTTGACTCTCCGAGTCAGGTAGTCCAGCTTCTGGTCCATACGATTAAGCTTGGACAGCAGAAGTGTGAATTTTTCTGTACATCATTCACATAGTAACAAAACCAATGTAAAAATGATCACTTGTGTAGTCAAGAACTAGGTTGTTAAAAGACCACCGTGTATATTTATCAGTTACTCTTTCACGGCATCACTCGGCTGCTAGGATGCCAATAGGAGACAACTATAATCATCACGATGCCCTCAGTATGGCAGGCGACTTAAATTGTCTTACATGTGATTGCAGTACGTATAGTTTAAGTTCCGCACTACACCGATACGCAACACATAGCAGTGATTTAGCAAGACCGCTGTTAAGATGTACATGCAAAATCGAACATTCTTCCAAGAGCGAGACTAAGGCTTTATAGTGAGTCGTGAGTCATGATACACCTGAAAACCAAGATTAAAATAAAATGAGAATAACATCACACCAAGCAATTGCACTAATATTCATCTGCAAATGACAATAGCAACTAACAATGACAGGTAACAAGTCTAAAGTATAAAATGCACATAGGAAATAAGCAAAGAACTATCCCGATCTGTGCATAAACAGAGCACTACTTGTTCAATGTTTGTCTAAGAACATCAAAACACCAAAATTTAAATAAACCTATACACACTGAACTTACCATCATTAGTGACAGATGAATTTCGATGGTGGGCTGCATCACTCATGGTACCACGACCTCTTGCACAGACAGGGGTTGAATTACCGGAGCTGGAGCAGTGCATTGCAGCAGACTGTCGGTGGTGGCTGTCCTCTGAGGAGCTGAGGTCGTGTACTGATGTAGCTGGAGGTGGCACTGCAGCTACTTCAACCTCCTGTGAACATGGAATGTCACTGCTGGCATTGCGTCCTGCTACCAGCTCACTCGGAATTGGTGGCAACTGATCAAGTACTGATTTACGGTCAGGATGCATGCCTGGTGTTGCCTTATGACGCTTTCGTGGTGAAATTGGCGGACTGTATGACTCACGCTGCTTCTTGTGTCGTTTTCCTGATGTTGTCGGCTCCAGATCACTGCCAGCGTCTGTTGGCACTTCAGTTGTCGACAACTCAGACGTATACATGGCTTTGTCGGCCTTCCGATTAGCAATGTCAAATGATGCTGTTTACATACAAAGCAAATAAGATGCAGATCAAATGAGTATAGGGAGGAAGTTACTGGCTCACGTGCTGCAAGCTTAGCAGTTGACTTGTCTATATGTCTGATTATCCGCAACTAGTGACAATGATTGACACCAAGATCGATTACCTTGGATGACATTGAATTGCTATAAGGACAAATTTTGACAGAATTTTGTGCGATTTCGCGACTATGGAAGGCATCAACGGCTAAACGAATGAAGATAAGACCTGTATTGTCAGCGACGGAATGGTAGCCCACTAAATGTACCTTTCAGCGCTGTTATTGGTGTTTCTTTATTAACGAAGAACAGTTTTATACAACTTAGAGTTGTCGAGCAATTAATTTCTTTATTAGCATTAAGCATGCAATTAATTATTTTAATCATGTGTTAACACGTTACGTAATGTATCAGTTCAACAGGTCAATTCATGCCATATGTTGTCATCATCGAATAACTACACTTGTCATCTACAAGATGCGACCACTATCGAACTTGCAACCAGACAATTTTATTAGCTTATTAACTGAAAATTATTTGTGTAATGCTGCTACCGCAACCAATGTATTAATAAGAGTTTCACCCAGAAATTATAACGGGTCCAAAGTTACTATTAATGAATAACAAAGTTGCAAATGCACTTGCGATTGATTACCTAGAACTGCTATAAGGTCCGTGGAACGCAGTCCCCCACCAGATTATGGATACCATCTATCTCTCTGACTAGGCTGTGAAATTTCATCACCAACAGGTTTAACCAATAACCCTCTAGTAGAAAAGTGCACAATTGTCACAAACAGACGACAGACAGAGAGAATAGCGCCAAACATTACATTATACAGCACTCAGCTAATAACAGTCAGGTGTGACTCTTACCACATTTCCTTCTCACTTTTGCGATTTCAACCTTCCTCCATGAACGCTCAGGAACACGCTTCTCCTTGATGTCATGCATTACTTTCATTCCGCGAGATGGCGGCCAGTAACAGACCTTGCCATCCTCTAACATCCAATTGTCAGGTATGACTTCCACAGATCCATTTCTGAATTCCACCACGAAGAACATCTTTGTCTACATCAGTGGCAATACAACATACACAGACTTGTCAGATCCGGCAACTGGCAGCAGCATACATTTACGATGCACTTGGTCTACATCACAGTAGTTGTAGGACTCTGCCAAAGAAGACACTTCGGAAATGCCCACAGATGACGAAGGCAGAGGATAGTCAAAAAATTACGTACGCACCTGAACTTATTATGCACAAGTACAACTTTATCTGAATCTTGTATAAGGATGTTCCTTACAACTGCTATTGACATATCCTTCAGCTGGACACATGCATCCTGCTGATTAACAGAGATTATGAATTCCTTCATCGATAACTTACGAAACTGTTTGGTGAATGCCACACCATCTGGTACTGGTCCTTCAGTGTGCTCACTGTAACAATTGTAAGCATCAGGTTTGCCGCGGGCATGAGTGTACTCACGTGGCTGTCTGCTCTGCTCCACCAGACGGCGTGCTACTTGCTGCAGCGGCAGACCTGGTTTGCGAACAAGCCGCTTAATGTCCTTCAATTTGTTTTCAAATGGATATGCACTGTAGCTATCAAGACAGCCATACCTAGCAACGTCATCAACAACATGCAGCAGGCAGTGTACATTATATACTACTTCACCTCTGCCATAGAGTTCAGCAACTCCGAGAACAAACGAGGAGAGTAGGCCACTGGCATACTCCTGAAACTGGCAGCTAAGTTTCTTGTCAGACAGTATGGTGCTTGCCACAAATAACAGCAAGAAGTGTTTAAACAGTGAATCCGGCAAATAACCTTTAAGTGCAACAGGACCACAGTAGAGCAGAAACATACGAAATTCCGTGGCTTTCCAACGGTCAATTTCAGCTAAGCTTCGTGGTCGTCTACAAAACTCACTTGGGATATGTTTTCGCAGAGATACCAAATATGCTGACAGATCTGAAACAACACGAGCTGGCCATCTGACAGTCAATGGACCACGAAGCCACGCTAGCAACAGCCTCCGCATGACTCCAAGGTGCAGCAAGTGCATTGGGTCCAGAGGAAAGTGACTGATCATGTCTATATCCAATGATGTTAGTGGAGACACTATATTCTGAAGATGATGACCATCATCAGTCTGATTTCTGAATGATTCATTCGTGCGACGCGTGCCTTCTGTCGAGGCAAAAACTACTTTGCCACACCATTCGCCATGCTGATCACATCGGTCACAACTGCTATATCCACTGTGAAGCTTTGTGCACTTAATAAATGCACGCGCAGGAGCGTCGCAAACAAAACTGTGGACCTTTACCTGAACGTGGTTGCCATTGATTATCATTCCACATTTCATAAGCTGCTGCAGCTCATGTATGAAATCATTCAGAAACCAAACGGGGGGTTTAGTATTGCCACTGAACAGACCTACAACAAATGGGTCTGTCAGACATGGTTGCTTAACTAAACAAAGAATAGGCCAAAACTGGACATTGGATGACTTGAATAATGGAAGACCATCAACGTTTATCTGTATACGTATATCTCCATTATCTGTTACATCATGGTTCTGTAAGCTTTTCAGAATACCGCTTTCCAGACCCAAGTGAACATACTCGCCAGTATCAAATGGCTTAACCTCCACATGCCTAGGAGTCTGCACCAGTGTACGCGTATCGAGTGGCAGAGAAGGAAAGTGTGGCTTTAAGATTGCCAGTAATTTGTTGACAGCTGTGTGAGAGACCCCACAATCCAAGTACCACTGAGCTAACTGCTCAGACAGTGAGACTGAATTACTACTATCACTGTTATTATCACTGTCATCCTCACCAACACTGGAACTACACAATTCTGACAATTCAGGACTATGACACGAGACATTTTCATATGCATCACAGCTATCGGTGCAATCAGAAAATCTATCAGCCGCCTCATCACAAGATCTCTCCCTGCTGCCTTGATCAAGTTCAAATTCCTCCACATTACTGACTGCCTGCTGCACATCAGCATTATGAAGCTCAGCAAAATCGCATGCTGTACGTTTTCGTGCACGTCGATAAACAGACCAGTACGATGGACAGTCACGTTTTGTATTCATACTTGTGCTTCTAAAGTCGTGGTGTGGTGCCTTATTTCCAACGATGCTGACCTTATACACAAATGTTAGACAAAGCAAGCTGTTATACACAATTTACAACAAGAAGCCCAACCGATGGTGATGCTAGGAAATATAAGGACCGATTTTGATGATATTTGGCACAAATATTCAAAAGACTAGAACCAAGATTGCACGTTTCATTTTTCATGTAGGTTTGCTTTTTTTTATCTATTTTTCGCCTTTCAAACCAGACAGCAAAACTAACGCAAATTTTGACACTGTATCAAGCAAATGTGCCAACTTTGACGCTGTTCAGTAAAGAAAACCAAAATTTTGATCAAATAACTGTACGAATGTAAAGGTTACAATGTGCGGGAGTTTATAACACCTTCTAAATAAAGGTTGGCCGAAGAACAGCATTCCATTGCCAAAATATTCGTCAGGAGATTGGCAATTATTATCCAGATCCAGATACTGGGAATGTTGGGAAGGCTCAGAATTACAACAGTTTACAGTTAGCGCTAAAAAAGTAATTGAAGATACGGAGTAAGGTTTTTCCCACAAAACAGCAGCATTTACAATAACTATGTATTTTTCAGGATTCGGCGAGTTGGTTTACGGACGGTTCGGCCGCCGGACGATTCGGCTGCCAGTCAATTCGGCCGCGAGTCGATTCGGCCGCTGAAATGGCATTGTTCAGTAAGTAAGAATATAAGTGCCCTCATTAGTCGGCACCGGACCGGTGCTGGTATTATTATTATTATTATTATTATTATTATTATTATTATTAACCAGAAGCCAAGCTGTCGCTGGGATAGCCGACCGTACTGCCTCACAATAGACTATAGTAATGCAATGCAGAACCCGATAGTCAAATAGAAATGGTAAGACAAAGGGGCGTAACAAATTTGAAGTCACTATTTCAAGTAGTTTTGAAGATGTTCGATCGGACGTCAATAATTGTAGGGTTACGTGACCTAGGCCGCAGTGGTTGACATGACATTGAACGACCTCTAAACAAAGGTCAAGGTCATTCATTTTGGTACCAATCGATCTGACGGTTAACAATTAAAACCGACACAGGGGCACTTTACAAAGTCTTTAGTCTACACGTACAGTCTGAACTGTTATATACAGAACAGAGCAATGTTATGGAATATCCAAAGTTAGCAGAAGGACTGTCGATACAGGAACGTCTTTAGTTGCCGACTGAATGAGTGCAAAGACGTTGCAGTTCTGACTGACGCAGGCAGACCATTCCAGGCCCGTGACGCAGCTACTGGGAACGCACGGCCGCCAAGTGGCGACCGGTTCGTCAGCGGGACAACCAGTGTCTGTGAAAGACCAACGAAGACAACGACGACCCAAAGTTTCAGCACATCGACGCAGACTGTCGAAGAGGTATGATGGAGCTGTTCCGTGAAGCGGTATGACAACACACACAACCGGAACTGGATCCGCTCCGGGATTCGAAGCCAATGGAGATCATGGCGCAGTGGAGTTGTGTGGTCTGAATTTCTTGCCGAGAAAATCAGTTGCGCCGCGGCGTTCAGGACGGACTGTAGTCTGCTGATTCGAGTTGGTGACCGGAAATACTGGCCAAGACGGAGGAGCAATAGTCGACCTTTCACACATACAACTGGGCCGGCCACAGAGAAGGCTCTATGTCGCCAAATCTCATTCTTGTCCGTGGAACACTAGTATAGTCAGTACTGGACACTGACAGGAGACGAGCCCGTTCCGGCTAACTGTTGCATGCTTGCACAGAATCAGATATAGCCTGGGCAGCGGCGTATCACCAGTGTCGGCTTGAATTGGATTCTGTAGTACACGACGGGCAGCCAGTGTAGCTCCTTCAGGGCTGGGCGTACATTGCCACGCTGCGACAATCCCAGAAGTATAGACGCGCGGGCCGCGCGGCGTCGGTTCGGTCGGTCCGCGTTTTGGGTTCGGTTTAACTTATAGACACGTTGCAAAGGAGCTATAGATGAAACGGCAGACCGATCAGAAGTGTGTTACAGTAGTCGAGTCAGCTGAAAATAAAGGAGCTGATTAGCTGAGAGAGGGTGAGTCAGCACTCGGCTGACACTACAGATGCGCTGCTGATATTTGGCGCTATACATAGGCCTATCATATTTACTTACTTACTTCAATTAGAAGTGTTTTAACGTTTTAACTGATTTTTCATTGTGCATAATGTACACAGCAGACCTGCCAAACGTGCTGTCTGAAGTAGAGTTTTTCCAAATATAAAGGCATCAAAATGTAGGCCTAGCCTACTGTTATTCTGATTACAGATTATATTCTCAGTTCTACTGAATCTATTCTCTGTCAGTGTCGGCCGAATCGTCCTGCGGCCGAATTGACTGGCGGCCGAACCGTCCCGCGGCCAAACCGGTCCTACACCGGCGAGTTGGGATTCGGCGAAACGGGTTTCGGCGAAACGGGAGGACACCAATTTCGCTGGGCCAGCCGGCCAGGCCTGGCCGGGTTCACACCAGACCCATAAAATACTATATTATCGCTCATCATTAAACAAACGCCAAAAATCGTGTGATCGTTGCAGTCTTTTTCATTTACTACATCGAAATGATAACTGACTGTTTACGAAGATTTACCAGTGATAGTTAATGACAAATTTCACCAAAGCAAAAGTGACAAAATTACTAAATTACAAATATCAAACACGTAAACACTGAACAATAACGTAGCCAGCGAAATAAACAGAACAAAGAAACTGCATTGAAACGGACTAATAAAATATACCATTTACCAACACTATATACTATTATGCTTCAGAGGAGACGAAAAACGTAATTATTATATTATATTTTTTGAAATACACGGTTATAATTATATAAACCAATTAAGACTATCGAACTATTTCTTTCACGTGTGTGTATATACCGATCATCAGGCAGGCAGCACCATTAGCAGTGCGTATTAATTCCTCGAGTGGAAGTAGCACGTCACCGCCAAACTGGCGGCAGTGACTGTGTGACCCGCAGTCTGCCGACGCCCACCTCCCGCCGGCAGTACCTTGCAGTGGCCCATTGTGGGCCCAGTTTTCTTGGCTGACTGGGTTTGTATTCATGTATTCATAGAAAACTTCCGATGTCATCCAGCCGGAATCTGACTTGGCCACGACGAAACCATCTGGAATTTTCTCCACTATTTCTCTTGGCACGGCTCTCTTATACGGACAGATGATGGCTGATGGCATCAGCTTTCCATCACCTCTGGTTGTAACCAGCACACTGAGCTGTTCTTTAGTACCTCCTGATTCAGTATACACAGTGGCATTCTTGGGAGCTAGCTAGGGAATGTTGATGCAACAACAATCTTGGATTTTATCAAAGAAGTCAACTTTTATCATCTTGTTTAGTGGTTATTGTTATCTTTCCATTTTACATTAGCGTTGGACATAATCCGACGATCACGTCGCAAAAATTGTCATCTTCTCTGATTCGTTATCAGGTCTGTTGGCTATTCGCACTGCATATGTACAGAAATTCATCATAAACTACAGTCAACTGGTCAATGCCGGAAACTCTAGTACCCTGATTTGGATACCAGGTCATACTGGTATCCGAGGTAATGAACTTGCCGATGAGGCTGCAAAAGCAGCTCTCAGCTCAACAGTCTCAACTATGAAGTGC
>Ga0056114_1000886_pt1 | contig 12137 bp, 9 predicted proteins | sample WorMetHERISLAND1_FD_77005 | JGI IMG/M metagenome (GOLD analysis project Ga0056114, IMG submission 77005) | Marine gutless worms symbiont microbial communities from Max Planck institute for Marine Microbiology, Germany - Olavius loisae HERON... ...
GTATGGGCAATGCGGCGTAGGCGCATAAATAATTTCCCTGAAAGTAGGCGTGGCCTAGGTCACGTGACCCTTATAATTTTTGGCAGTACGGTCGGCTATCCTAGCGACAGCTTGGCTTCTTGTCCTTCAGTACTTCGATACTGTTGGTTGGGTCTTTTGACCTGTAAAACTGTCTCCCATATAACCTATACTGTGTTGGAGGGGACGTAAAACACTGCACAATCCAATGAGAAAGCCATGTGGTGCATCCAATAACCTTTTATGTTTATTTACTGCGTCTGCCAGTTTCAGGCAGACGGATTTGCTATGATAATAGCTCATGATTGTTACTGTCATTCATACAGTCAATTTTTGGAGCATATTTGAGACTTTTGGCCATGCACCAGCAACAAGTGATCATAGTTGCATATACGATAAGGTACGATAAGATGCTTTCCTCAGTATTTTTGCTTAATTTAGTTTTAGCCATTTCTTCACTTTTTTTGTTCAGAAAGTGGTAACAAACGGCGCAAGTGGATAGGAGGTCGGAGGAACGGGGTGCTTCTACAGATCGCCTTGCTCGGTTCTTTCAGGCCTCCAAGCCTGCAATATGTCTATGATCCATGCCACTTGTTGACTTTGCCCCTAGTTTGGAGGTTTCATCATGCTACTCTCCAGACCTCGCTCTTCTCTCGACCTCCGGCGATGTAGAACCTTCGCTGCTTTTAACAACTCGCATTTATAACGGTTCTTATCGTCAAATCTGACGAAAGCGATTCAGTGAGGTCTATACAGCAAATGTGTTTTGATACTGGCTGAGAATGTTTTTACATTTGTATTTGTTACTATTTCATGATTCATAGCCACACGGTGCTATACATGTAGAAATTTGACTACTACTGTTATTATTGTGGAAATCTTGCTCTCTAGCATAGTGTTAAGATGTGATACGAGCGTTCGGAGAGTGATGTATAACTCTAGTTGCAGTTTCTAATTATGATATTGATTTCAGAGAGTGAAATGGTATGTGATCTTTGTGCGGAATTGAACATACAGTGTATATCGCCTCTTTTGTTTATTATCATGTTTATCTCTCGACTTTGTCACGGCTCTGCTGCTGGCAATAATTTATGGTGTCCACATTGGAAGTATTGTCCTGTGAAGGTTTCTCTTATTGCACCTCATCTGTGTATTTGCCTCAGATATAACTAGTCCACTGTCACACGAAGTTCCATTGATCATGAGGGGCAGATACAGGAATTTGAGGGGCACAACTCAACTCTTCCTCTTCTCCGATCCCCTTCCCAGCCCCTCCCTTTCCATGCAACAAAGCAGCCTTCTTAAATCCAGCTATGGGGTCTGGGAGAGCTTGTAAGCTCCCCCAGTGGGGTCTGGGGCAAAGCCCCAATTGCAAAAGCAATGTTGACATTTGGAGCCCTGGAATGCCATCTGGTGGCAAGGATTTGGGTTCTTGTTGTGCCCTGTCCAAAAGTAGCTGTTTAGGGTTTGTGATTCTGATTCACTCCTTCGTGAATCTACCAATGAACACGACTACTGAAGATTTTCATTTTTCAGTTTTTGTATTGATATATCGGGACTTTTGTAGTTGTTCTATTCAACTGCTCATTGGTGCAAGACTAAGCGTCACATGGTCTAGTTATAATTACACAAAGTACAGTGAACTGTCTAGTTGTTTAAACTAGCCCTTAGTTTGGGCTAAGGCTCGAATTTTGAGGAAAAGATACAGCCTGTACACATTCATTCTTTAAGCTTAAATGTTTGTACATGCGATCATTATTATATAGCCTACTGTCCAGAGTTCGTGGCCATCCTTTTAATACAGATTAGATATACTGTTCACTTTCATTTCAGTTTAATGCCCTGTGCCAGCTCGAGGAGCTGTAAGTGTAAGTGGCCTCATCTGTTCTGTTGCAGGCAGTGGTTGCAGGATATGGCGTAAAAGGCCGATAAACCAGGCTAATTTAGCGCCATTTGGTTTAGTGGTGCATATGAATGGTTTATATTTTTTGGTTGTAATTATGTGTAGGACTGTTTGCACCAGAACAGATTGGGACATCGTCTCTGAAATGACTTGTAATTTGTTAGTGATACATAAGCCCCTACTCAACTTGTTTCTGTTTAACAGTAATTAATTACTACGTCGTTTATTTAATTTCTATTTACCTACTGTAATTGTATCCTTTATTTATTTTTAGTAGTTTCCCTTGTCTGTCCCTTTGTTGTGGGCTATTGACCATTTTACATACCAGTAAGTTTTCATTATTTATTTATTTGTTTCAGGCAAATCGGCCCATACACAAGAAACCATAGGCAGGCACACGCACACAGGGTCAATATAGCACCATGAATAATAAATAGCACACACACATTAAGAGACTAATGATAATATGATACGATACAAATACAATAGGAGTTTAACGTGGATTCGAAAGCTGAGTAAATTCAGCTTTATCTAGCACACGTAGCCAGAAAAAGAAACTAAAACAAACAACATCAGTGCTGGCAGTGCCAATAGAATTACAGTACAGGTTGAGATCCGTGAAGGAAGTCCGGAAGGAATAAGAGTGACTATGGAGGAAAGGATTTGTGAAAGAGATGAGTTTTAAGTCTGGAGTGATAGGTGAGGGAGTGACAGATGGTGAGAACGTAGGTGATGACTGATGAGGTGATATGCACAGGATGTGGTGAACCAGAAGGAGAGTGAACACAATGAGGTTGGCGGAATGAAGAAGGGAGCATCACACACACACTACGATACAAAATGACCAAAGAACGTACACGATAAACAAAACATTCAGTTTTGAACACAACACTGCGTTTATTATGCACACTTGCACCTCATTCATTCATTCATTCATTCATTTCTTATTTGCTCAATGCAAATATCGTAAACAAAAAGCCAAGTTGTCGCTAGGATAGTCGACCGTACTGCCTCACAGCAGACTATCTAGTAATTATTGTTGCTAATGCTAAATGCTGTGCTAATAGCATCTGCAGCTGTATTCGAGAATCGAGATATTGCACCCAAAGCTTACGTTACGTGATACTAAGGTGGTGTTCGGTCGCTGATAAACAAACAGTTTATTCCCTCATTATTGCCCAGCTGTCAGCTGCTGTATCTGCATTATCCGACGAGTACCAGGTTAACCGTGAGAAAATGGTGGATGTTGTGTTGTTTTAAATGTTTTAAATATGTGACATTCCGAGTCCAGTATACGTCAGTCGTAACTATTGTATCTGTATTTAAAAGTTTAATGTATCGTTACACGTCTTTCTGAAATGATGGAGTGAGTCTGTTTTATCTAGAACCGCGGTATAGATAAATACTGCACCGGCTGATCCGGCCACCGTAGCAGTCCCCACGTTCTCACACCACCGGAGCAATCGCAGGACTTACGGATTTCTATTTATATAAATAGTAATCTATTGATAGCTATTGGTATCCGGGACTCAACTGAATAACTTGAATAAGCAGCTTATTGCAATGGTCTTTCACAGTGGTCAATTGCTGCTTATTCAGGGGTGGGTCTAAAAATCGAAATCCACAAAATCCATCAAAATTTACGTGCGCTTAACCCTAACCGACCCACAAGCAGTGAATTATAACGTCGCTGCGGTCTGATAACTAGGTCGCATGTGTTGCCTGCATAGTTTAGCAAGACTGCATCTTGACCACCAGATCAGTTTCATTACTGTTTCGTCCTCTGGAGCAGTGCTCGAGCAGTATTTATTTAAACCCCTACAATCGTGTTTTAAAGTACAGTAAGTCTTGACTCAGTGCAAGATAGGATACTTGAGCGGTAGATAAAGCTGATGCTATGCTGACTCTTTCAAGCGCTGTATAAAATCCGGAACCATTTTACCATGTATTTTTAGAGAGGGTTTAATATGGACTGAAAAGCTGACCGTGTGGTAGCTTAGTATAGCACACTTAAGTTACCAAAAATCAAGAACGCACCGGTCTTGATACTGATTTTGAGCCGGGTTTCATTTTGATACCGACGAAAGACACAACCACAGGCACAACAGCAGTGATCTCATCATGCAACAGCTATCAAGTTTCATCTCGCCAGCAGCCGGCGAGCTTCGACATCGCGACGGCATTTTACACCACACATCAGTCAGATGCAGTCACCGCCACTGACCAATGGTGAATTGTAAACAAACAGGGAGAGAGGATGGTGGGACACACACAACCCAACCAGGTGGCTTGCAGGACTGTCAGACGGATCATCGTGCACTGTTGAGTGTTGACTGTCAAATGCTCTGTTCTTCATGCAGTGCAAACCGGCCAACTTAGCTTCACGTCAGTGTCTGTTGACACCTGTCAGTCAGTCAGTCATCGACTCTGGTTTGCAGTGCCAATGTCTATCCCTGCTCCTCCTCTGGCTCCCTGTCGTCTGTTGTGCCACTTGTTGGCGGCTAATGTACGAGACATTGTGTGCCAGATGTATACACTCAACGCTACATCAATTCAAGGAGACAGCTGTACTACATCAGCACAATGCTAATACACTAGGTCTGTCTAACCCGGACAGCCAATGCCATGCACTCCCCAAAGGCACCTTTCACAGACGCTGTCGCCACTGCCACCACATCAGCTGTAGTGGCTGACCTACAGAGTGGCCCCAATGTCATCTGCAAAAGTCTGCAATGAGGAAGTTTTCTGCCATGCCGTGAATGACTCTGCTCTGATGTGGAGGAAAAAAGAAGGAGCGGGCCCTATGGACGAACAAATTAAGCTGTGACTAAGCCGGCTAAGCCGCTGCAAAAATGCTAAGCTGCGCCATGAAATTCACAGCTAGCCGGCTTAGGGGTCTACTGCAGTGGGGTTATACTGATAGCACATTATGCATCTGTAGTGACACTCAGTCTGTGTCGCATGTTGTGAACAACTGTCCAGTGAACAAGTTCGAGGGTGGACTTCTGGCTCTCCATACCGCTTCTAATGCCGCTAGAGAGTGGCTGCGCCGAATCAACTGCATACACTAACAACAAGTGGAAAGTCTCTGCATTGGTGTATTTTGTGCACTGTGCAGTGTCCATACTTTGACTCAGAACTACAGAATATGGCATGATTGAACGGGTGTGAGGTTTCCCAGACTTATGGAAAAGAGCACCTGAAGGGGGAATTACACGCATTACACTGGTGCTACAGGCTTATCTGTTATGCTGGTGAATGGCTCCACTACAGCGGGTGTGGCCTCTGCAACTGCAGTGGAGAAGGATCCTCTTGGTCGGCCACTGTTATATGATAACAATCTTTGTAATGCTTAGTTGTATTCACACGTTATTTTTAGATCATTTACCTATGTTTGCCAACTGTTGAGCCCTTCTGGACAATGTGGAGTGCCTCAGCTAATGCTTTACTGTGCTGACTAGCTAGTACTGAGTTGTGCCGTAACATTAACACTGCTGTATGAATGAGTTGCCCCACGATGTTTGGTGTATAATTAGTGGTTGAAGTAAGCTGTAGCTGTGGTACTGTTACATCGTTCAGTTTGGTGACTGGCAGCATGTTGACTGTTGAGGATGTTTTAGGCTGGCTAGTGAGTTCTGAGCATATAGGCTATGCACCCCAGCACATCCTGCTTTACTGCTGCAGCCTGTGAATGTGATGAGAGTGTGGTGTTGATGTTAACTGAGCCTGCACACTGTTCTAGTACAGACTATTGAGTCAAAATGTGGTACTACTGAACATCTGCACATATTATTTAACAGTAGATTTGTTGGCTGTTGATTTCATGAACAGTGCTTACACCCGACTTAACTATGGAAGCAGTACATCTGTATTTGCTCGCCTCTGCATCTGCATAATAAGTCAAATATTTCAGCTGCTGATAATTCGGTATATGGGTTACGGCTGACATTCACCACATGGTCTATTTCATCGTGTTTAAAAATATGAATTTCAGCTCCATATAGTTATTTAGTTGGTGCTGTTTCTGTGTTTGTAATATTTTAATTTCCATAATATAATATTGCATAATATTTGTGTATTTAAATGTGTTATTAATTCCAGTGTGATGTTGGTTGCAGAATACGTGATTGGCTGCTCAATCTATGAGCTTTTTCCGATGTTAGTGAATTGCATTCTATTTGCTGGAGTGCAGAGTTGGTGATGAAATGGAACGCTCGGAGTCGGTTGGTGCAGCGGAGCAGAGTCGTGCCGCAGAACTAGAGACAGTGACAAAAGGAAACTGCTCTCCTACTAAGTCTTCTTCTTTGGACGTCCAGCACACTCGTGTGTCTGCAACTAGTGAAGACAGACTACAAGATGCGTCAGGACCATTTGCTAACAAAGTGGCACCCGATAAATGCTGCTCAGATAAGACTGATGTGCAGAGAGTTTCCAGGCAGACTTCTGAGCTGCAGCAGACATCAGTAGGCACTGACTTTGTTCAGATGGACAACCATGCAAAGACTGCCCAGCCTGTCGGCTCGGTGCTGCAGCTGGATGCTAGACGCCGGGCAGTTCCGTACAATTTCGTCAGCACACGTCACGAATCATACGGCAATCTTGGGATTGCTGGTCTAGCAGGGCTTTCATCGACAAGTGCAACGTTGGCGTTACTGCCACTCCAGGCTAGTGCACAGTGCCGAACTACGACCGTGCTGTCTCGGCCAGTGACGACGTCACCGGTGACGACTAGCACACCTCCGTTAGTCAGCACTACGTTACTGAGCGGAACCACATCTTTGGATTTGCCAGAAGTAGTGCCCGATGGAAAGCCACGAGTGGCTACTGGTGATATGGCGGCTTCGGTCCGGGACAGACGAAGCACGTTCTTCAGTGAGCCGCCCAAGCCCGTATCATTGCCGACACGGTCTGCGTCCGAGTTGTGTAGTCTGTGTGACGAGGCATTGATTTCCAGGTCGCTGTTGCCGACAAACATGTCAAGTCGTGGTAGTAAGGAGTCAAACGGGCCGTCGATATCAGCAACGTCTGTTCCTCGCAACCTGTCAGGAAGCTTCACTGTTCTGTCAACAACATCGACGCTTGTGATGCCGACCAGCCCGCCGTTGTTGTCACGTTCACAACAGCATCACGCAGTATTGGCCTCTGATTCCTTGCTGCTCTGCCCTGAGATGCCTCATAGTGTATCTGCACACGACGTATCGCCAGCACAGTGTAGTGACCAGTCGACAGCATCAGACAGTGAATGTGCACGTTTATCAGTCTGGTGTGGTCCGCCGCCCGATGATACTACCGCTCTCTCGGCGCCTGTGTCTGTCGGCGACACGTGTATTTTTGATATAGGTACTATATGATTATTCATTTTATTATGAGGATGTACAGATTTGTCATTGCTATGATACTCGTAGGGAACATAATTATGATAAAGTTCGTGCTGTCCTGAGGCCTTGTTAGGTCATCTATGTAGGCCGTGACAACCTGCAGTCACTGTCATTTACCTGTCGTCTGTTCATGCTTCACAGAACTACTTATTATCTGGTGATAGATGATTCCCATATTCAAAATCAAAAATCTAGATTTTTCTAAAATCAAAAAAGATTGAAATCTAGATTTTTTACAGACCTTCGGCGTCGATTTTGATTGTTGATATTTAGATTTACTTCTTATAAACATGGCACCGTATTGAATAAACCGAATGTTGTGTTTATTTGTAATACTCAGTTTTAACTGTTCTAAGACAGTTATCTGAAGATCTACTGAAATGCTTAGTTTCAGTCTAGACCCAAAATTTTCAACTGGGCAGACTGTTGCCAAGCAGACGCTGACAGTATATGCTCTAGTACTTAATAACGTATGAGTAGCCGATGATGCAGTATACTTTACTGATGAACTTGTGACATCATTGAGACTAGTTAGGGGAGATGACTTACTGCGCTCTTTCGGTTTTTTTTTTGTGGAAATTCTCAGAGATGACCTGTAGTGTTTAGCTAGATCTGAGTGGATATTTCTGCGGCGATTGCCAGCATGTCATGTTGTGATATCATTGCATTAGCCGCAGTTCTTAGCGTCTATGATATCACCTGTAGTGAACTGAACAGTTACATCTTGGTGATTGATATAAGACTTTACGTAAGTATTTCGTTTTTCTGTGTTGTGTGTTGTGTGTGTGTATTTATTGCTCGTGGTTTCTGGATTTTCTGTGTTTGTTACTTGTCAGAGTCGGGAGATATAGTGTCGGATGCATTTTCAACTGGTCACATAACAGATGAGCTATGTGAAGGTTTGTTGCTTTGCTCTGGTCTGTACAGTCTGATGTCATAGTTGTAGTTTTGGCCAATTTAAATTATTGTCATTTTAACCACTGATCATAATCACATTAAACAAACACAGCTGTTTGCACTTAGCAGTGGCATAGCTGAATCCAGAATATTAGGAAATAATTAGTCTGTGTGAGTGTGATTGGCATGATTCGTTAACATTGGTAATCAGCTAGTCACATCTCTGCTGTGGTGCTTTAGCTGTGTAGCGTGTCTATATATTTATGAACTATTGTGATCTATTGTGATCAGTGCCATATTTAAAAAGTTCTCATATACCGGCTACCATAGCTTAATGAACGAAATGTTTGCTTTTATTATTTTAATATAATATACATGGTGGACTCTAAAAAAGGTTACGATGCCTATATTAACGATAACTTTTGCAGCTGTAATCTGTTTGACACTGCTGCATCTAGTGAGCTAGTTGAGTGCTTCAGCAGTGTTAATTTCACAAAAGTATATAAATACGGGTGTCATTTTTTGACAGACAGTATTATTTGAATTAAACGATTCATTAAATACATGTTAATAAATTGTAAGAAATAACTGTGTATTTCATTTGGATTGCAGCGTTTGCTCAAGGATTACCGTCAGGTCCTTCAGGATTGTAAGTGTGGCTGTTATTCATCTGTTGTTAATTTGGTCATGAAGTAAATATTTGAAAAAAATTATTTGTGTTTTGTTTGACCATCTTTTACGAGGCCTTTGTGTTAGTGTTCTGGTAGTAACACCTTGTATGCCGAACTCAGTAAATGGACAGGGAACATACATGTGCTGGTTTTTGACAATTTGCTATAACAGATAGCAGCAGTGTAGCAGGCTGTTAGTTATTGGACCACATATAAGCCGCTCTGTCTTGACTTGCTTATAGTGAAAGTGACCTGTATTCACTGTTTCTTCTCAGATCGTGTTAAACTGTCACAAAGGTCGTAGAAAGCTGAAGAGACTTACTTGTGAAATATAGCTCAATTCTGTGTCGGTTCACTTGCTATGAGGGCGGGGCATATACCTTGCTGGGGGTACCGCAGCGCTAGCCCCACTGCCATCCAGGCTTGGAGAACCTGTGCTCTGTGGGAGCCGTCCCCTTGTCACCCCATATTAGTGTAGACTGTGGGACTTACTGTGTGTTATATTTGTCTCTCTTTATTGTGTATTTTGTATGTATATGTGTATTTTCTGTACTTTGCTTTTTCTGGGTTTCCTTTGTAGCGTTTTTCCTTCAGTACTTTGATACTGTTGGTTGGGTCTTTTGACCTGTAAAACTATCTCCCTGATAACCTATACTGTGTTGGTGGAGACGTTAGACCCTGCTCAATCTATGTCTTGCTGCGATGACTAACGTTGACTGTATGTCTTGTGTAACAGTGTCAGTTGGTCGTTGATAATTGTACGTATTGAATGCCATTTGGTTTGCTGTGCAGAATCACGCCTGCCAAAGTTGGAAATATCCAAAAGTTAAAAGCCTTTTTTGGAGAAACGGTGAGAATAGTTGTAACTGCACGCAGCGATGTAACATATACACAAGAACAGAATCACATAATCACAGGAACAGAGTAAGCAGCTAGTAAAGTACTTAGGTCCAACAGTGTTGTGTTTAACAGCATATTGTGAAGGCACCGTTGGTTATTATACCTGACTGCAGAATGTACAAGAATAAATTAGTGCTAGGAGGAACAACAGTTTAACCACACTTCTTTTTTAGTCGTAAATTTTTCTTTCAGTTTTCAATGCAATGGGTTTAATGCTACCCTCAATTAGTGCCAGCATGCATTACAGCAGTGAAGTCTTTCATTTCTTAGTAGTCTGTCTTTCTCTGTACTAGGTCTACAAATTTGAGAACTGCTACTCACAACCTAGTCAAGTGACACATGGTCAAGTAGGTAATAATGCACAGCTGTGTGAACTCGTAGTTTTTGCCAATGTAGCACCCTCTGACTGCGATATTCGTCAGCACACCCACTTGTCAGTTAATGACAAGTGTATCAGTATTGTATGTTTTAACATATAGAAGCTTCTGACAGCATTTGATGTGTAAGTTTACAGTTTAGCTGAAGGACATTGTGTGATGATATATTACAGACGCCGCGCATCATGGAAGGCAAAACGGACAGTAAGGTGTCGGGTGAGCAGCCGGTGCAGGGAGCCGAGACGAGTGTTGATGCTGCAGACAGAGTGAGGCACTTTCACCTTGCTATTGATGGACACGATAACTTGTGATTTTAACACCAACAATAAAAGTTTTTATTCAGTTGTAATAACTGCTTGGCAGTTGTGGGTCTCCTGCTAACGATAGTGCTACAGCTGCTGTTTTTAGGTTTGTTTGATGCGCATACTACTGCTAGTTAAAAGGGTTGTGGAATGAGAAATGAAATCACTTCACCAGGAAAGTCATAGCACCGAGGTGTACTTCTGTGTGTTAGTGGAACGTGCATACAATATGTGACATCTAGCATTCTAACAGTCCTTATACTGAAATCCTGTTATTTTGGGCACAGTGCACTCAAAATACTAGTACCATAAAACTTAGAATATACTACGCCATCGAATATAATACGCACCCCAACCTTAGATTTTTGTCACAGTGTAAAAATCTGTAGACCTATGTATAATACGCACCCCCATATCAGCACGCACGTGGTCAGTATATCTGCCAAAAACGACGACGAGTGTACGTAATTGTAAGCTGCCGTCAGGAAGTCGTGGCCTTGGTCGCTGCATCCAGCCAGCACCGTGGTGGTAACGAACGGATGACCAGTTGTAGCGAGCGACGTCACTTGAGCCAAATCTCACGGGGCGTATGGCCTTGAACGACCTCACTCGCGCGCCGTCAGTCGCCGTGTGGCGTTCAGTTCATACGTCTCGCCTGCCCGTCGTCTATCACGGCTGTGGCGGCCGGACGCGGGAGGGGGAGAGTAGGGCAGACTTGGCCAGTCAAATGCTGCAACATGAACTAAAGGGACCGAGCCGCCTTGGTCCATTCATCCATTCGTAGGCCTATTCATTCATTGATTATTACACCGAAGCAGCACCACCGGTATTTCAATAATCAATAATTTTACTGTTTTTGACGATTGTTCAATCTGAAATAAACTACAGAAAATATCTAGACCTATGTATAATACGCACCCCTGACTTTCCAGGCAATTTATGGTCAAAAAAGTGTGTATTATATTCGAAGTTTTACGGTAATTTAATTTTGGAGAAAAGAAACTTGAAACTAACTGTTATGACCAATCACAAGCAATCAGAACCTTGACATTAGTTGCGGATTGGTTACTTTAAACTTTCTATTAATATTATCGAACAAAATTACCAATCTTCAGGTATTTGTCAATTCTTCCTGAGCTGCTTTCTCGGATGTTACGAGCAGTGTTGTGATGAAATTAACCTTTAGAGAAGTGTGTGACTTTAGTATAGTACTGTATTTTACGGAAAGTCAGATCATACTTGGGATTGGTATCAACATTAAAGTGGTTTTGAGTTTAGGGTTTGGAAGCTGCCCCAGTACTGTACTGAACTAAGTTGGTAGCTGGTAAGTTGACGCTGTTGTGACGTACTGCAGAGGCCTGATTCTGCCGCCATCGCTGCCACTGGAGATGCTTTTAAACAGATGTCTGCTGCACTTGCGGAACAGTCGGCAAAATCCAAGAAAATTGCTACATGGGCGCTGACAAGCCGTCATCACAACTCTCACCCACAGCTGCCGAGCACACGGCCGAAGAAGGCCCTTCCAGACCGTGGTACACTCTCTGATAAGTTTCCTCTTGTATGTTTTCGTTCCATGGATTGATTGATTGATTGATTGAGCATGGTTTAACGTCCCCGCCAACACAGTATAGGTTATATGGGAGACTGTTTTTACAGGTCAAAAGACCCAACCAACAGTATCAAAGTACTGA
>Ga0056114_1000887_pt1 | contig 12134 bp, 7 predicted proteins | sample WorMetHERISLAND1_FD_77005 | JGI IMG/M metagenome (GOLD analysis project Ga0056114, IMG submission 77005) | Marine gutless worms symbiont microbial communities from Max Planck institute for Marine Microbiology, Germany - Olavius loisae HERON... ...
AACGGCTTAATGGCGTACGTGCGCTGTGAGATTAACGCATACAGTCCGCAATACAATATGACGCCGGCGGAAAAAAACGATGCAATTTATACACTATGTGGTTTTAAATATAGAAACTGGCCTGGCTAAAGCCTAGAGCTGTGGGCTGTGAGTAGGGCTATGGCTAGGGGCCTTGGGGTGGGCCTAGGCTAAGCCTGTGAGCTAAAAATTATGTATAATAATCCCTTTGGCCGCTCGCCGGCATAATCCTACTACTCCCAAATGTTTGAGGCTGAATATCCCTTAATCCTTGCGAAATGTAGGTTGGTGTCAGTGGACCCCCTTATATATAGGAAACCTATATCCTATTCGCTTCTTTGGATACTTTTACCCGATGACTTAAAACTTTTAATTTAAATTTCGGCTTTCGCATCCAGTCACTTGGATACACTGCCTTCGCTTCGCGCTGTGTTCTGTGCACTAACAGAGTCTTTTGTTACTCTTGAGTGATGTTGAACAGCCACTGAAGCTGACCTAAGCTGTATCTATCAGCCGTTCGCCATACAAACACGATTACCAGACAGAGAAATGATTTGTTAGAATAATCTGTGTACAGAGTACGGTACATTGCTTCAGCTGTCCCATATTCCGTCGCTTCTGCATGGCTCCGTCAACCTCATCCTGTTCACTGTCCTCATGATTTATCTCTTGCATATCTCATCTCTCTTTGCCTCCACTTTCAGCATCGATCGCTCCATTAGTCTTTCACTCTGGACTTAAAACCAATTTGTTCCACAAACTCCTGTCCATCTAGGTCTGTCATCCGCGGAATTGGACTCGTACTGGACTTGCTTTCACCGACTGTTTCTATTAGTCACCATTCTCTAACAGATCTATTCTTGTTGCGTGTGGTCCTATACTAAACTGACCACCCATTGCACACATTAACCCTTTGACGCCCACCGTTGAAATTTTTTACATCCGCGCACTCAGTGCTGAGTGTCAGAGTGCCCGGATGTCAAAAGTTACAAATGACGTCCCAACCCGGTCTGACACAGGATGCTTTTTAACTGTACCCGTATGGCAACAGTGGATGTCAAATGGTTAAAATTGTATGCCATAAGCTGTCGTGTGTCGTATATAGAGATTGTTGGCGTGTCTGTTTGACGTATTTTACGTGTACATGAGTGTCCGTTGTTGAACTGCAGTTTGCTGGTCTGTCGCTGATTGCGTTCGGTGTTGTCGTCACGACCAAGACGTCCAGCTACTCAGGTTTCATCAACATTCCTGTCAACCCTGTCGGCATCGCGCTCAACGCAGTCGGCGCCTTCATCTTCGCCAGCGGATTCTTCGGCTGCTGCGGCGTCCGGCGGACTCACTTCTGCGCCGTCGTCACCGTAAGCCTCACATCATCATATTCGTTTAATAGAATGGACTTGACAAAATGCAAGACAATGTACAAAAGAAATGAAAAAATAGTAAAATGTCTGTAAAGTGCCTAATGCTAAAGTAGTCACCATGCGCCAGCAGCAGCAGCAGCAGCAGCAGCAGCACACCGTGATACTAACACGATATGATACGATAGAAGAGTTTAGCGTGGACTCAAAAGCTGAGTGATCAGCATAATCTAGCACACGTAGCCAGAAAAAATATATAAAAAAGAAGAAACTAAAACAAACGCCAGTGCTCACTCATGATGAACATGTCGCGGTGACTCTAATCATGCTAATGCTCACAGACGCATCTGCAGGGACAGAAGGGCTTGAAAGGGACCGCAGATGATCGTAGACACTGAATAATGACAATTTGCGAACAGATAAGGCAAGGAAATGACCGCAAGAAAATTATTGTGCGTGGGCAGCAAGGTCCTTCCGCACAGGACGAGCATAGTCCTCCATAGTCACTCTGGTGACTGCCTTCACGGATCTTGAACTTGCACTGAACTAAGTGGGCACTGGCGTGTGTTTGTTTTAGTTACTTCTTTTCATATTTTTCTGGCTACGTGTGCTAGATTAGTAAGCAGAACACACTCAGCTTTCGAGTCCACGTTAAACTCTTCTATCGTATCGTATATAAACCACGGTACCACCTTGGGACAGATTGATGCGTTCCCGGGGTTCCGGCTGAAGGATGCCATTGCAAATTGTCCATCAGATTTGGACATTTTTCTATATTAAATTTTTATAAACACACGCTGAAAACGTATCGCACACTGAAACGCATAAATATAAATAGCTCGAAGGCTAGAGGCCTAAAAGTGACCGAAATCCACAGCACTACAGGGACGTCCGCCTAATTTCTTCATTGTCTAATGTATGCTTGCGTTGTGCATGCTTAGAGGAACAAGAAGCTACACAGAAGGGCACTGGTTTCATTTCAAAATTATTTAACTGTAGTTTTGTTTAAATCTAACAACAACATCTGTAGGCCTGGCAGACTGACGGACGAACGGGACTCATACCTGAAATGAGTCCGGCCGGGATTGACGCGAGTAGTAATTACAATAAGGAAGCATTTGCAATTGGTCACTGGGCGCAAATCAGCAAATGTGGGTTACATAAAAAGAGGGGGTGAATTTCATCAAGGCGCAGCTGCTAATGGCTACTGAGTGATTCAATAATGTAAGAACTGCAGCTTCTGTCCGGTGATCTGTACCAATGACCAGTGTCCACTCCACGTTTAATTAATGTACTTAATCTGCAGCGACTGCCATGTCGTAAACTCTCAATTAGGTACAAATTGCAGCGAAAGGTTTGGAACGACTACAGAACTCAGATGAGACGCGTGTTAACCCTTTGCCACATGGGTACAGCTGTAAAGCATCATGTGCCAGTCTGCCAGACTGTAATTTTTGACATCCAGACTCTCTGACGCTCACCCCTGAGCGTCAGCGTGTCCGGATGTAGAAAATTACACATAACGGCGTAACCAGGTCTCGCACAGGATGCTTTTTATATGGCAACAGTTGGCGTCAAAGGGTTAAAGCTGGAAGTCAGCGCTGGTCTGAACTACTAGTAGCGACGGTCGAAAGATACATTGCTGTCGTTTCTGCAATTCTATTACACTAAACAGCTGCGTCTGGCTGCCTCGGGCCACGTTACAGTCGTGATTCCACAGTCAGTCTGTCAGTCGCACGTCTTCCGGTCCAGCTAGCGCATGCGCACTCAGGTCGTCGGCTTTTCTGTCTGGTATGAATAATTCCGCTTGACGGCTAAACACGCCGCGTGCACTGCAGCCAATTCCGATTGCCAGAACGGATGAAGCACTGCTGCGAATGACGGCAAAGACGAAACGCATGTCGCTGAAAAATAACTCTTCAGATTACTTACTGTAAAGCGTGTCGTATGTACAAACTACAAAGGATACTTTCAGAAAAAAAACTACTTATAGAACTGAACAATGCCTAGAATGTATGAAAATATTATGAATGAATGAATACGGACGTGCGATAAAATGGGGAAGTGATCTGATGGAGAAAATGATTGGTAGAGACTAGAGAGATTGGTTGGACAACGACAAGAGAAGTGTCAGAAGATGTAACCAAATGAGTAATATGATCTCTCTATTGCGAGTTGGATAATTATGTACATGTTAAGTGTGAAAGAGAAAAAGAACAGTAAGAAACTTGACAGGTAAGTTGATCGAAAACATTAATTATGTGAACATTGAAGTCACAAGTCATAAGAAATCTATATGTTTCAGACTAATGCGTCGATTTACACAAAATTGCAAGAACACAGACTAGTGTAAAAGCAAAGCAGGAAGGAATTAAATTCATCGAGAAAACGTAGAAAGGTTTGGAGAACGTATATGACGAAGGAGGACGGTAAACACAGATAGACAATTTCGAGTGAGAAATCTGCAGGGTGATGGATACTGTAATGATTGAGAGGAGGAGGAGGAGGAGGAGGAGGAGAGAAATCTAGAACAGTGGAGGGCAGCTGTGTGAGAGACTCACGGATAAGGAAGCCAGTATATACCAACATGGATTGAAGTATTGTCGAGAAGGTTTCAATAATGCTAACAAAATAGTGGGGTGAGGATACAGTTCATTAGCTCAATCCAGGTTTCAGAGAGAAGAAAGGTATAGACTAGATGAGACCAGCAGAAATACTAGCCATACTGTACGTTTGTGAATAGATCGGACCAGTGCACGTCTACTGGTGCTGGCGACACATTCCAAGCCAACGTTTTGTTGATTCGAAACAGGATGCGAGCGTGATATTTTGACGATGATGAGAAATAAAAGCTATTAACGAATGGAGCTTACATACGATTGAGTTAACGAACGTCAATTTCTCACAAGCTTTTTCGCCTGCAGTCTTTATAATTTGTATTATAATATATATCAACGTCTGTGTGTATGTCTGCAGTGTGCTGTGTTGCTGGCGTCGCTGCTCATCCTTCAAGTCGTGGCTGTCATCTTGGCCGCTATCTTCGACGTGCAGGTATGTGCATCAGTCGTCTGACCGTGTGTGCTCTGGGTGGCAGCAGTCGACGAATGGATGAGCAGTTGATGATACGAATAAACCGCTCCTCACTGGCTCGTTATACGAGTTTAACGTTGAAAAGTTCAGCTGATGGTGAGGTCAGCATAGTCTAGCACATGTAACTAAACATAAAAGTATCAACGAAAAACTAAAAACAAACAAACTCCAGATTAGATTAATTTCTTTCATGTCCGTTGCACACTTACATGCTTAATACAGACTGTTTGTGTTATCTGATATTGATATTTTCTTTTTTTCATTTTACCGCGCGATGCCAGAGCGCAGGGTATTGCTACAGCTTAAGTCGTCTGTCTGTCCGTAACGTTGAGGTATCGTGATCAGATAGGTTGAAATTCTTCGAGAATAATTTCACGGTTAGTTAGCCTCTCCGCAGACCCCAACAACATGGATCTACTCCAAGGGGAACAGCCCGAAATTTTGGCCGGAATAGGGGTGGGGTGTGGAAAAGCATCTTTCGGCGTACAAAAGCCGTGCTCGTCAAAAACCACTCAAACTAAACCCTGATTGGTTGTCTGTGTGTATCAGTTGACTGCATTCATACAGTCATGGCTTCTGTCAACGATGCCCGGCTACAACTCGGATGAGAGTGTGACAGCATCTTGGGATGAACTGCAACACCAGGTCTCTCCGTGCTCTGTTAAGTGCATACTATTGCAGTGTATGTGTGTGGCGGAATGCGTATGTGTGGTGACAGGGTGGCATCAGCGGAGAATGTAATTGTTGCTCGGATTGTGTAACGTAATCGATCCATTACTGTGACATTACGGTACTTAACATTAACGGAGTATAACATTGTAGCCTATCCGCGATCGATTAACGTCGACAAATAGCTGCGCATTATACGGCGATAAAGTGTCGGCGCGCGTGTTCATAGCATCCCTTGCACATCCGCCCGTGGGCGTGTTATCACAGTATATGGCGTTATTCCTAGTCGAGTCGAATGCAACCAACGGAGTGTTGATAACGGATCGTCGCGTTGCTAGCTCGTTTCAACAGCCGGTGGTCTGTCAGTAATGAGCGTTTCGGGCATCGGGGCCGCATTATTCAGTCAATCAATTAAATGAGTGAGAATACACATATAGCACCATATCACAGTATAAGAAGTGACCGTATGTCGCGAGCGAAACAGAGACATGATGACGGAAACTAATATTTACAATCGCTGTAGACAGTGTCAAAAGGTAAATGTTTTTTCTGACTTATAGCGACTATATGCCAATATATGTTAACGACAGCTAATGACGAAGCCACTAAGAAACTGTGATGTAGAATGCAACACCTATGCATGTCCGTTGAACAGCTTAAACCGAACAGCAGTTTTCTGAGTCTGCATGTGGAAAAATATCGGCCCATTGGTGCTGTATGCCATGGTTTGGTTCTTGATCTACTAAAGAATTACAGCTGCAAGGAACATGTCCAGCTAGGGAGCGCGCCTGACTTTTTGATCTGAAACGCTGCAGTAGTCTTTAACTGATCGCCGTCGCACACGAGGGAGCAATCACATAGGAGCGATACCGGTGTTGATTGATCTCAAATGTCGCTCAAGCAGTCACCGAGTCAAGTAACATCTCAGATGTCGTATTTTGTGTATTTCTAGTACAGATTACAGACTACAAATTATTATTGTTATGATTATTATTGTTTTAAAATCCCACCAACGCAATGCCGCGGGGCGCGGACATAAAGTATTCTAATATACAGGGTGACTCAAAATGTGTTGTTACAGAAGTCGTCTTGTTTTCAATTGCTGCTTTAAAGACACTCACATTTCACAAGGTAGTGTAGCGACACACTTGAGGTGTGGTGGGATCTTTAGTGATAATGTTATTAGAAATTTTCTCCTGATTCTGACAGTGAAAGAATTTTGAAAATCGGTTAAAATCGGTTAATATTTGACAAAGTTAAGGGGTCCAACATAAACTGTGCCATTTTGGGGCCACCATGTATAATAGAAACGTGCACGGCTGCAACGGCGTTTTATTCGGTAATCATGGTATAATGAATAAGACAACATACTCTCCGCCATGGAGAGCCATGAAGAGACGATGAAAGAGGAATATCGTATCTATGCAAATTGACAATGCTGATGCGCTTTCCGATCTCCACAGTAAGCTCGATAGGCAGACTTGCCTGCCGTCTCAAATGTATGGAAGATGTGGGTGGAGCCCATGGTGGAGCGCAGGAGCAAACGTTATATTATACGATACGATACGATACGATAGAAGAGTTTAACGTGTGACATTATAGTCATCATTACATGATGCTGTAATGTTGGTAAGTAATATTTCACAGTCTGATATGTCAATTGTACAGTTTGAATGTTGCGGTACGATAAATTTTACCGACTGGAAAGTCGCTCGTCTTACACCGCCTGACGACGACGATGGTGACGTTAGCAACGGCAGTAGCAGCAGCAGCAGCGTCCATAGCAACGGAAGCTGGTTGCTGTCAGTTCCTGACTCGTGCTGTGTGGATGTACTGGAGCAATTCGGCTGCGGCTGGGCTGTAATAACCGAAACCGAGTCGAAACTCAACAGCATTCATGCCGAGGCTAGTTAACAGATTTTCATGCAGTATTTTTAATAGTATTTGCGCAGTATATACATCAGTGCAGTAACATTTCGAGTGCTTTCCAGCTTGTCGGTGACTGCAAAACACTGCTGAGAACTTACGATACTAATGCGACCTTGGCTAATCTCGAGTGGTTTCAGTGACAAACAGAAAAGATCATGATTGTGGCCTATAATTATTAGGCGCAGACTGCGTTCGACTTACGTGAAAGAACTGCAAACACCAATAGACCTATAATCATTACTGTGCAACACAGTTCATCAGTTCTGTTCTCTTCCTTCTTGTTCTACAGACAGTCTTTGTTGATGTTAACAAAGACTCCATGCAGCCGTGCAATGAATCATTAGGTTGGCAGCTTTGTCATGGGTGCTGTAGGCCCGTCTGAATTATAGGCAATCGGAAAATTGACGGAAAAATTTTCTTTGTCGGAAAATTTTCGTCCCAAAATGCGAAATTCAACGCGAAAACCCCTACTTTCGTGCAATTTCGTCTGTCACAGTTGGTTGTTTTTTTTACCGCGTGACTCGTTTACGTAGCGCAGACTATGCTATGGCAAGATGTTATTTTTAGGCCGTTACACGCCGGTATTTCGCGATTCTTAATATCTGCAGTGCAGCAGTGGGACGAAGCTTTTTGTTTCAAAAACTGCATTTTGGATCTGGCAAGCCGCTGGACCTTGGAAAGTATCAGCTACGTTTACAGACTAGAATCCCGTTATCCCTGGGATTGTGGTCTTTGGAAGGGAGACGAAATCGTGTCGATTCATTGGAATATTTGGGATGCACATAGAGGCCTAGCACACTGCAGCTGAGGCAGCCAAAGTTATAAAGAACTTCCAGGCGTCATTTCATTTCTTTTCTGCAGCTTATTCTTTGGCCGGCGGATTGTATATATCTGGAGTAGCACAATATACATGTAGATTTCACCACCGTTTTTAGCGCGCAACATATGCTTAGCGCGCTATATCCTATCGCCCGTCCGTCTGTCCGTCCGTCACACGGGTGTATCATAGAAAAACGGTTGAAGTAAGGATCATGAAATTTCCACATAGCTCCGTCCCTATAGTTTCTGCGGGGCAAGTTTCATCCCGAAATTCTAAGGGGTCCCTCCGAGCGGGGCCTCAAAGAAGGTTGGTGTGGGAAAATTGCATTTTTCTAGCTTTTAGCGTCAATAAGTCGAAAACGGCAGCAGATACGGCCAAAGCTACTATAATGACTAATAGGAAGTTGTAAGTACATGAGCTTTCGACTTACACCAAGATCGATGACCTTGGATGACCTTGATGTGCTATAAGGTCAAATTATGTCGGAATTTCGCGTGATTTCGCGCTTTTGGGAGGCAACACGGCTAAACGAATGAAGATAGACTCATAATGTCTGCGACAAAATTGTAGCCCACTAAATGTCCTTTTCAGATAGATTATGTTGATATTGCAAGGCGTTCCTCCGCTAGGCGGCTAGGCGGCGTCAAACAAGGGTGGGTGGGAAAAACAAGCTATTTTGAAGCTAAATGCGTCAGTATCTCGAAAACTGTACAGATAGTCCAAAGTTACTATTAATGACTAATAGGAAGTTGCATGTGCGCTTTCGATAGACACCAAGATCGATGACCTTGGATGACCCTGAACTGTATAAGTTCGAATTTTCAGCGAATTTCGCGGCATTTCGCCGATTTGGGACGCAACAACAGTTAAACGAATGAAGATGTCCGTATCGTCAGCGACAGCTTGTAACCCACTGAATGTACTTTTCAGCATGTTCCATTGTTCCTTGCGTCGATTTGCCGTAGATTTCTTCGCTAGAGGCCTTCATACACGCACCGCTGTTGTGTGCTTTCCTTGGCGTTAGCTAGGCTTTCTTGTACGTCTATTAGACTGTTTAAGTGAAAAATAAAATGACAAAGTCACCCAATTAGGCTAATTAGCAACAATGCCACAGCAGTAGTAAAATAGCAACACGTACCTTCACTTCACGCTTCGACATCACATGTTTGTTCTCTTTACATTCACGCTATTTTGCTAAGCCCCAGGAGGTGAAAAATGACGTCATTTTTGTGCCGCCAGTGTCGATATATACGCCAGGCGGCGCAGCCGTGTTTTTAAGCATTGTTCTCGTCTGCTGTGTAGGGATGTGTGTCGAGAATTCTGTCGTGGATCGAAGGCAGTCAAACAGCTATCATCATCTTCTTCGTTTGTATCGTCGCTGTTCAGGTTTAACGATTTTATTTATACTATAAATGACCGTAAAATATAGAATTATTCTTCTCGGTCATTCACTAAATGACAGCAGTAAGCGTTGGCCAAGTCCGTCCGTCTGTCTGTCACACGCGTGTCACGCCTCATAACACGGCAACTCGAGAGACTTCCATTCCCTTCCACTGTCAGTCCGCCGAGTCTGTTACAGCAGATGACCACAGAACAATCTGCGAGTGTGCTAGAATTAAGATATGAACAGAACAGTTGTGATATAGGTTTATGTTTACCGTGTCCGGTAAAAATTCAAAGCCACCTGTTTCAGCTAAGCTGTTTCCACAGCTGAGCTAGTATTTACAGAAAGTCGTCCATCTGTGTGTCTGTCCGTGTGTTCGCGCAGAAAATGAAAGTGACCGGGAAAATCGCCAGTGCCGTTTTCAACTGCGCGAGAACTGAGCGCTTTCCTCACGGGGACTGGGAACAGTTTACTATAACTTCAAAAATTGCTCATTAGTTTCTACCAGGTAAATTGCACATCTAGCATTGTAAACGAGGACAAGACAATACGACACGATACAATACGATACGAAAAAATACGACACGATGTGGTGAGTTTTACGTGAACTGAAAAGCCGCAGCTAGGTGTGGTTAGATGGGCCGATTTGGTGTCTTTTTTGAGACAGGCTCGGTGAAAGTTAATTATGCGGAAAATGGGATGTCCTATATCTTCTACTGTGTGGAATTAATACGATGCAACTGGAGACTAATTTCAATTTTGTGGGCCATATTCGTAATTTTGTAATTTTGGGAGCAACTTGCGAGAATGCCAGTCCAACTCCCTTATGCCTCTCAGTCTGCTGAAAGCGATAGTTCTTGCAATGTCGGCATCGCGATACTAACTGATGGGTGGCGACGTTCTGTAGATGACTGGAGTGTTGCTGACGTGGAGTTTGGCTCGCAACATTCACAGCGAGTTAAGACGGTACAATCAGCGAGACCGAGGGCGAGGACGAGGCAGTGACAAGCCACTGCTGTGAGCGACATCCCCAGAGACACTGCGGCTCCATGTCACGTCTGTCTATGGATACACTCCGTATGTCGTGCAACAATGGAAACGCTCCGAACAATCCATTCGCGTTTTTTACGCGACTGATGCAAATCACTCCGTGTAATTTACTGTGCGTCAGGTTCTCGTGAGACCTGTCAGCATCACAGGATACTCAGTTGTCAAAAAACCACGTGAGTGAAGAGATAGCCGGAGTGCTGAGCATTCTGTATTAACAGCAAGGATGCCGTCACCTTGATGACACTACTGCAGGTTCCCGCGCCAGGTTGTGTTAACCCTTTGACGCCCAGTCGCCCACTGTTGCCATATGGGTACATCCTGCGCCAGACCGGGTTAATCAGTCATTTGTAATTTTTGACATCCGGGTACTCTGAAGCTAATTACCCATATGACAACAGTGCGAGTCAAAGAGTTAATATCGCTGCAGGACGTATAGGACGCAAAAAGGCTATCGACGTGAACTATCTGCAGACTACAGGGATCGTTTCCAGTTCCAAAGTTATTTTGACAGTGGGAACGGCAATTAAACCAGATTTAGGTCAACTGTACAAAAAACACCCTGTTTACATCATAATTCGCCTGAGTCAAAATCGAAAAAAATTCGCGCCTGACAGCAAACTACTCGGCGCCCGGTCTCATCTGCCCAGTTGCTAATCCTGGAGCCTCCACTGTTTGGTTCCCGCCCTTCATTTTAGGAAACGATCCCTGTCTGGGAGTCATAGCAATAGTGTAGTGTTACACAAGAAGCGACATCTTAAAGACAAAACCGACCAATTCCGGCTCGATCCGTTAACTTGCAATAACTTACACCGTTCTTAGTCGATCGTCGTTCCAAATCATTTGAAATGATATTTACTAAACCCAAGCGTATAAAAAAATTCAACTCACCGTTATGCATTCCCGGCATCAAGCGAGTCTCTTCCTCAAACATTCTCGGGGTTACAATCACCAGTAAATGCAATTTGTCTGCCAATGAGTATTGCGTTCATCGTGTTGCTGTGCTGAATTCGTTGTAACTTATACCGGTATGTCGTGCAGTTGTGGTCACATACTTCTACACTGTGAGGCATAAAAAATTGCACCCTTCTTATTCGTACAATAACTTTGCTAAATTATGTCTCACTATGATAATTTTTGGCACATATAAAGATGCATAATAGCATAATAGATGCACGCCACAATATCCCATCACCTGCCTGTTTGGTAGTCTTTGAAAAATAAAAAAGAGAACCAGCTTATCAGATTATTTATTTTGTTATTGCTTACTTAGTTAGTAGCAGACAACAACGCAAAACCTGAAGCAGTTGCTGCAACACGAGACCCCAGACTTCATTACTCCAGACCTATGGCCTCCTAACAGTCCTGACCTTAATCCTGTGGACTATAGGATATGTGGATTAGCCTACTGCAGGAGTGTGTTTATTGGAAATCTGTTAAAAACTGAACGCTGATGAACTGAAGCGACTTCTGGTTGAAGTGTGGTTTGACATGCAGCAACCAGCAAAGTGTCGCTGATCAGGCAACTGACCAATGGCGAGTTTGCCTTAATAGCCTACATGTGTCAAGACAAAGGAAAGCATTTTGAACACATGCTACGATGTGCTGTTCTACAACTGTCAATAATTTGTTATAGATGTAGATATGCGAGAGTTGGTACGATCTCAACGTGATGTCAGGGCATATAGTACACACCAAGCACTAGCAGATCACTAGCCGGTGAACAGAACAAGTCAGCAGTCACAGATCATGCTATCTCCCTCAACCACGTCATAGATTGGGATCAGGCCAAAGTCATCGACAGAAAAAGCAACAGAGT
>Ga0056114_1000888_pt1 | contig 12133 bp, 14 predicted proteins | sample WorMetHERISLAND1_FD_77005 | JGI IMG/M metagenome (GOLD analysis project Ga0056114, IMG submission 77005) | Marine gutless worms symbiont microbial communities from Max Planck institute for Marine Microbiology, Germany - Olavius loisae HERON... ...
ACATCATCTCATTTTCTGCATTATGTAGTTTATATGTGCCAAAAATCATAAAATTTTGTTGATGCATTCATGTGTTACAAGCAAAAATGCAAAGTGGTGTCACTTAATTTGGCCCACCCTGTAGAAACAGCTTTCGTAATTACTGCAAGTACCAGAAAGAAACCACAAGCTATAGAGCATACAGAAAAGGTATCATCAATGCGGAGTAAATCGATGACCTTGACCTTAATTCGACCCTCATTCATACAGTGATTGCCATTCTCATCCATGCTGAGCTAATGTATCGGCTTCTTCCCAGATGAGTCCAACTATCAGAAGTTTCATTGTTAATGATGTTTCTCCAGTTGTGGTCTGCCCTCTTTTGTAATCGGTGACTTCCCCAAACCGACGACTGTTTGGGAATCTGTCGTTCATTCGTTCTTAAAACGTCGCCAGCAAACACAGTCTTCTTTTCCGGGTAGTTATTTGCCTTTTTCTGCTTACTAGCCACAGTAAGCGTTTAGTCTGGACAGCGAATGCTGATACCGACTCTAATGCCTGGGGTTGGGATAGTTGTTCATTCAGAGGACTTTAACACATATGTTTAATCGGTGACCAGCGATTATTGTTAAACTCAAAGACGTTTAACAATAACCTAAGTCTCCATCACACACGTATTTCATTTTCTTGGAAGTTCACTGTGGTATGGTGTGTTACACAGTGAGGGGTCTTCTAGATATTCTAGGAATACAGTATGTGGGGATGGTGGTGATTATGATGGTGATGATGATGCTGAACAAGCCTGCCACACAAATACTCTAGTCCCAGTGTATACTAGGTGTTCATTTGAGGACGGCTTATGAGGACATCAGCAGCCTCTGCTTACAAGGCTGCATAAGCCCTGTCTCGTTTGGAAACCATATTTTATATGTCAACTTACAGGCATCAAATAAAGATTTTTTTTGCAAAAATTTTGCACTATACAATATTAAGTATAGTATTATAAAGAAAGCTACTAAACTTTTTCTGTGTGTATTTGTGCTCATTATAATACGATACATCATAGTGAAAACGATATAGGAAAGAAAAGCACTGTGAAACAAACCAGGCGATCCCTGGCGACCAGGAACACCTTGGACTCCACCAGGACCACGACGTCCAGGTTCTCCCTTCTGGCCAACTGGTGCAGTAATTGATGGCGACGGCTCACCCTTCTCACCTAGTAACACAACACACTCGTAATATGATTCCAAATATAAATGTTGCTATGCATGTAGACAAACATTGTTAAAGAATAATTAACAGACATTCAACAAAAATCATCCAATGGATCTGACAAAATACCATACTGGTCTATCAGCGACACTGCTGCCTGCAACACAACTCAACTAATCCGATTAACCTTGCATAAAAAGCACCTCTCACAGCTTGCAAGCTACATCTGTACCCACGGTCATCTCGCATCACAACTTTTCTGACCCATTTTGACACCTTGTGATGGACTGTTTATTGCGCTCTAACCAATCTTCTGTGAGAAGAGATTCAGCAATGCTGTCAACTGACGAATTGTCAGCAGTAAACAAGGCAGTTTCACCGGCTTACAATGTTCAGAGTCTGCCACGGATTTCAGATATGGTGCACAGACAACAACTATAACAGAACGAGAAATACCTTTTTCTCCAGTCCGTCCTGGTGATCCAGGCCCTCCCTTTGAACCATAGCCACCAGGACGTCCTGGAACACCCTTCTGACCACGAACTCCAGTGATTCCTCTGGCTCCTGGATCGCCTGGTCTACCACTTCGGCCAGAGTCGCCTTTCATTCCCGGCCGTCCATCGTCACCACGTGACCCAGGACGACCTTGCACAAAACATACATCTGCTGCTGCACCGTAGTATCGTTTTGTATTTTAAAGGTGCACCTTCTGAAAAGCTTAACAAAATTATGACAAACCATGGCATTACCATAGACATAACATCACATAATTAACTGATGCATATTATGCCTTCTGCGGCTACTTTCTAATTAAAGCTAAAACATTTCTGCATCAGTTAAGCTGGATCAAACTTTAAATCAACGTCAAATATAACTATTAACTTTTTCCAGTATGACTTAAAAGTGTTAATGCACAATTTGTCACAAAAGCATAACTATAATATGCATGTTGTAGACAGGAAGAGTAACAATAATAGCAATTTGTAGAGCTAAAGTAAACATTTTCTGTTTTTTCTCCATACCTGGAGAACCAGGTGTACCAGGACTACCTTCGAGGCCTGGCAATCCAGGTAGACCTGGGCCGCCTGGCACACCTCGGTCTCCTTTCACAGGTTCACGTGGAGTTTGCCCTGCAAATCAAACACACACAGCCAGTATTATTTGTCATTATATTCCAGCACACAGTGGTGCAATTACTCAATATATACAATAAGCAAACTGATGAGGAAGCAGCTGTTTCTCAGCGATCATTTGTATGTGTTTGTCATGATTTCGTACATGAACTTGTCAAATGCTGTTTCAAATTCAAAGCTTCAGAAAATGCAATTCATATGTATTTTCCAGTTCAAGTCTAAAAGCTTCAAATAAAACAGCAAATCACCCTCGACACATATGAATTTTTTTCAAATCAAATCCCAAAGCACACCACAAGATTAAAATATGATGATAAAAGCAATTTTCGCTTTGCACGAAGTACAGAACGAAACAAGAAGGCTGCGGCAGCGAACACGATGACAGACCTGGTAAGCCCTTGTCACCCTTCTGACCTGAATCACCATCACGGCCACCGGGACCTGGTCGTCCAGGCTCACCCTTCAGTCCAGGGCGGCCGGCTCCTGGCTCACCTTTCTGCCCTTGACGACCAGGTTGACCTGGTCCACCTGGTCGACCATCCAGGCCTGGCATTCCACGATTGCCCTGTCAAACAGATGGTCAACAGTCTCAACCAGGCAATGAAACTGCAAGACCAAAACCACTTGTAGAAAAATATACCAGCAAGCTTGTTTGAATACTCCGTAATGTAATGCTGTCTGTACACACACATGTATATACAGTAACAAACACATGATTATACTTAATGATTACTTTCACAGGACAATCGGGCTTGTAAGACCATTTGCATGTGCCCTCATAAACAATGCAAATGAAAAATAAAAACATAGATCAAAATACAGATAAAATACTTGAGAAGCTAAGGTTTTAGAAGACACAGAAAACACAATACAGCTGAGCTACCATATATATAACAATAACTTACGTGCAAATATTATAACTGCAAGACAACATTTCAAACTGACTTTCTCCATTTTGGACTATTAAAAACAAGTAACTAAATGCATGATAATACTCACTCTTCATATTTGCTTAGACCACTTCACATCACAAAAATATTGTCATAATATTGATGAAATTGATGTGCAGATGAATACGAGAAACAACACACCTTAACACCTGGACCACCAGGTGAACCACCTGGCCCTGCAAGCCCTGGAGGTCCAGGTCGACCAATGAGACCAGGCATTCCTTCTAATCCAGGAAGTCCAGGATCACCTTTTGCACCTATACAAAACAATCAGTGTGATTAGCACACATTAACGATAAATTGGTAAGTGACTGGATAGTTTATACCTCTTCTGAAACAATCAGAAGTTTGCGTTTTCATTAAAAATCATTGATTTACTTGTGCATAAGCTTATACAAAAACGTGGCAGAAATATGGCTGAGTTATCACGTGGAACTGGAAACATTTTAAGATATCACCTGAACAACGTCAGAAAAATGCATCTAAAATTAGATATGGTCCATATCAGTAATGCCTTGTGTGTTAGAATAATAAGCAATAATTACGAAAGAAACAAGTATTAAGAATATCACAAAACTACTTTTGGACTAATTATGTGATGCATTAAAACAATTTTCATCAAACAAAAATCTTCTTCCAGAACTCAAAACTTTCAATAAACATTTCCAAAAAATTCCTGAATCTACAATTTATGTATATTGTGTCATTAAAATATACTCATTGAGACATGCATCAACCTGAATTATTTAAAGCACTTGTATTGTGGTCTGTTATTATTCAATTTTCGACTGTATTTAACATCAATGAATACATTGCCTACAATTCAGCTCACATTACCTGGAGGCCCTGGACGGCTGTCAACAATTGCTCTTTCTCCTTTTTGTCCTTTACTTCCTAGTATGCCAGGCAAACCAGGCGGACCCTACAGGTAGATGTTACTGTTAATGTCATTCAAAGATATAATAATAAGAAACTTTAATTCGTCAAAGGCAGCAAAAAAACACAATAAAAGCAAGTTAAAAAATACACTCAGAATTAAATGACTGTAGCACTGGATGCTCGAGTGTAGAAGTCTTGGAAAAAAACTTATTCAGCAAAAATAATCGAATATCATCAATGAATTTATATAAGGCGGTAAGCTATGTGGTTCGTTCGCTGCTGACAACAGGCAGATAGAATCAAACACAAAGTTGATTGGAATGATATCATCATTTGAAATTTCCAAGATGACAGATTTCATGACGTCATTACTGACGTCATAAGGTGTGAGTCCAGTATCTGTGAGGAACACTTAGACGCTCCACATACAAGAACATTGTGTCAAAACATTAGCTTATTCCGACAAAAACTGCCAGAGAAGAATCAGTTTGAAAATGCAGAGAGACAGACAAATGATACCGTCTTACCCTGCTGATTAACGTCGCCGGTGCAGGCGAGGCTACTATACGCTACACGCTGCAAAGCAGGGGTGGCAGTATATAAACTTCATTACGTCATAACTGGCGTCATAGAGCCTGGCCAACTATCCCACTTAGACACACAACAGTAGTAGTGCGCATTGTCATAACTGTACAGTGACATCAGCAGCTGTGAAAGACTGTCAGATCAGAGGTGTTAACGACGACTGGCCAAACCGGAGATACAAGTACAATAGTTCTACAAGTACTGCAAGCGTTCTGCGGCAGTCACTATGCTGCCAACATGCTGTTTATGATATAATACATACTGTGACAGGCTGGCTAAGAGTACTCACTGGTGGGCCAGCAAGGCCAGGCATGCCAGGCCGCCCATCATCACCACGGGGTCCTTCAGGTCCACGCAGTCCGGGTGGTCCGCGATCCCCTTGCATGCCAGGCGAACCATCCGAGCCAGTACCTCCCTTCTCGCCCTTCATTCCAGGTACGCAAGTGGCACAGGTGCCACCAGGTTCACCTATATACAACAGATCAGAGTCAACAGTGCACACAACGACGCTAAACACAGCGCAGTGTGGTAGTACATTGACTCAACTCAGTTTTATTTCACCATTTAACACGCTACGACCTTGCAATGATCAATATGCAATGTCACGGTGACAGTGCAAACTGCAAACAAGAGGACGACAGACAATAGCTGCTAATAAGATGACGGAACGATTAATCAAGGGCTCTCAGGTGGCCTTACATCTGAAGTAAGTTGTCTTTGTTTCTGCATGCTGTGTGCTTAGTCGTGGATTTACCACCTTGCTGGGTCATACATAGGCAGCAACTCATAAGTGTCAACTGCTGCCAGACCTATAGATAGAATTCGCTTTAAATGCTGATATCAACCAGTGCTTTAGTCATCATTTTGTCAGTTCTGCACTGAGATCAATTCACTACATGAACCACTGAACATAAAACTTTTTTGTGAAGGTCTATCCACGTTGTCTCAGTCAGACACAGTCAAGAGTGACTATAATACACTGTTACAGCTTTGCTAGAGTGCAGTGTAACATCTTGTGTTCTCTGTGACCACACTGCAAGAAACTGAAGTGCAATGGAGAAACAAATAAACAATAATCCAAGTTGTCTAAGACGAAAACATGTTCTGTCCAATACTGATGTATAACAGTAACAAACACAACTTTCAGTCCAATATTTACCTTTTTGTCCAGGCAGACCAGGGATGCCTGGCCGTCCACCTGGTCCGTGAACACCCTTGTCTCCCTTGGGACCCTGTGGTCCTGGTGGACCACGGACGCCATCTGGTGTGTCTCCTGGAGATCCAGGATATCCAATGCTGCCCTTGTCACCTTTCAATCCTGGCCGGCCGCTTTGTCCAGGTTGACCAGGTGGCCCTGGAGGACCTGGAATAGTCACCCCTGGTATACCTTTCGGTCCTTGGTCACCTTTGTCACCAGGACGCCCACCATTGCCCGGTGGCCCATCCAATCCCGGTAAGCCTAAAACATAAAACCACGTACGGCTTGTTTTTATCAACATAATCTAATGTTCTTGATCAAATGCAGTGACTGATCTCTGGTAAATTGATCAGACGAAATGAAATAAATACATGATATTCACAAACGTTGAATAAAATATGACCAACTGTGCATTATACTGCCAAAAACCAAAAAAAAATAAATTATCAAAAAGTTTCTTTCACCACAAAATTAAAGCTGAAATCATACTACAAACCACAGCTGTATACTTGAAAATCAGTTAAAAGATTAAACATGACACTTTACCAGGTAAACCAGCAAGGCCCTTCTGCCCCTTTACTCCATCTCTTCCCTGGAGACCTGGTGGTCCAGGTACGCCAGGACCACCACTAGAACCAGAATAACCCTTGGGGCCAGGTGAGCCAGGGTAGCCATCAGACCCACCGTCGCCGCGGTCACCTTTCTCACCGCGTCCTCCTGGTGTACATCTGCCAGGTTGTCCAACCTGTTTCACAGCAACAAGGCAGCAGTACTGACTGTGTGTAACAGACGACACCAGGAGTCATTTACACAGCAAACAGGAAGTTTACATATTCTAAATTATAATCAATCCCAAATTATTGACTATTGACAACAGTAACTACATAAAATTTGATTTAAATTTGATTATGTACGTTTGTGATTTAGTATGATAAAATTGGTTTACTAATGTAACTATGCAGTCAACTCAACTCAACTGAAGTTCATTAGAGCAAACTGTTCATTGGGCTAAGAGACACAGTGAAATGCTTAAGACAGAGCAGTTTAAATCAATGTGACGGATGGACAGTGAGAGATACCTATTACCGACAACTGACGTGTGGTAAAAATGGTACCGACGGCGCCACCCATGCCTTTTATAGACAGTTCTTTTTAATGGTACAGTGATACCTATGATATGATAGTGATACCTAAATATGGTGTCGTTGCCCACTGTTCCCTGCTATGAGTTCAAGAGGTTTCATTGACTACTGAGTGCTGCATAGCTTCATCTAAACTATCAAGCAACGTCACTTGCTGCTACCCCTTCCTGAAAGTCCATCACCAGTCACCATTATACGTTCCCAAGCTTTTCTTCTCATCACATGTAACCTACAAAAAGTGTTGTTTTCAAATTTTTCACAACGATAATGTCTGCAAGTTCTGTAGGTACTGAATCATCAAGATATTTCAGGCAACATAAGTTTTTTGTTCATTCACAGAGAGACTTGTGAACAGAGTACAAGACAGTTGAACGCATGATAACGACACCTACAATGACAGTGCCACGTGGACCCTTCTCTCCAGGTCGACCAGGACGTCCTCGCTCTCCTTTCTGACCTCCAGATCCTGGTAAACCATGACCTCCATCCACACCTCGGTCACCCTGCATTAACACACACCAAGATGACTTGTTCTTAACCATGAGATGACTACAATACAAGTACACTGGCTATCAGTGCGTCACCGCGTCCACTTCAAGGTGGCCACGTTCGTCCACCAGTCGTTGTCTGGCGTTTCGCCACCGTACCTAGCCGACGACTGCCACCTTGTCGCCGATGCTCGTGAGAGGCGGCTGTGTTCCACAGCGAGCCGAACATGCGTCGTGACGCGGACATTCAGCACCTTTGGCGACAGAGCATTCTCGGCTGCTGGACCCGGTCTATGGAACAGTCTTCCATCGCACCTGAAAGACGCTGACTTATCGTACAATGAATTTCGGCGGTCGTTTAAGACAGTTCTGTTTGGACAGTGGGGCCACGGCGCAGTGTGACCTTTATTAACTGCGCCGACTAGAAATATTCGTACTTACTTACTTTACTTACTTACAATGCAGATAGTGACTGAAAATGGCAAGTTCGTTTATTGTTGATTTCTCATTGTAATCTGCTATCACGGAAAACACTGCGATGATTCATCAAGCATTTGAGTAGTATCTGAATGAGAGCACAGACTCCAGTTTACATACCAAGTTAGATGTGTGCTTCTTCATGGAATCCTAAGATACGGATTGTGTGTCACAGAAGAACAATACAATACAGAGAGAGTTGAACGTGGGCTGAAAAGCTGATGGTGTGGTCAGCTTAATCTAGCACACGTAACCAAAAATTAACAATACCGGTATAAAGGAAGTAACTAAAACAAACGAATATGCCAGTGCGCAGTAAGTCCGGTCCAAGATCAGTGTATGCAGTCCAAATGAAACCAGAAACACAAAATGCTTTCAATCAGTGTAGTGCTTTAATATGCAATATTTTTATATATTGCCTACTGCTTGCAGCAACATTTAAAGGTGACTCGAAGCCCTAAGAAACCACGCAGTTCAATGCAGAACATTAATGTTGAATGTTGTAAACATTCACAGTATAACAGTGTCACTGAACACTAGCTTAGCAAAATAACTGATTTTTTGCTCGAGTTTATCCGGCAGTTGAGTGAAATTAGTTTTGTCACACTAAAAGGTATGATGCACAGACTCCTTACGTGACATTAATTATTACTCATAATTGTTAACAAAAGCTGTATGCCAAATGTGAAACAAAAATGCAACCAAGTTTTAAAGTCACATCAAAAATCAACTCACTCGGTCTGCACACAGTGAACGTACGCAAACAGTTCACCAGATTCACCACAAGTTCGTGTCTTTCACAACGACTCAAAACAGCTTCATCACAGTAGTAATCTTACCTTATAGCCTGCTTGACCGGGCTGCCCTGGCATTCCTTGCTTCCCCTACACAACACAACCGGAATAAGTACACATGTAATTACAGTAAGAATATTCTGCTATACAGCCGTTCTGTGTTACCTTGCACAGTCAGTTGCTAGACTGCAGTCAGCTGTCTAGTGTCTAATTTATGCAATTTGTTTAACAAAACGCGGGAAAATATATACTGTAGATGCCTGTACAGTGTACATATATACCATTCGATCAACTTTCTCTATTTAGACAGTAAACAGCAAACTGGTATAATCTGAAAATTATTACAACTATAAAAGATATTTACCCGTAGCCCAGGAAATCCAGCAATTCCCTTTTCTCCTTTCATTCCAACTCTACCTTGTAGTCCCTGTGTTAAACAGAACAGTTCACATATCTACACAGTATACAGCATTGATGACAGGATTGGATGTGTTAACAGTTGCACATTTGCACAGCACTTGATAAACAGAGGAACTATGCCAGAAATATGTCAGGCATATGATGTGTCTTATAAAGAAACATAACTCACTATATGTTATACACTGTTAGTCATAAAAAACGCACCTAAATATTTTTATCATAACTTCTACAATACTTGACCAATTTTAATGCAGTGTCTTGGATATATTAGCCACAAAGTACGATAAAATTTTCCAGACAGAAATTAACCGCTGCTTAAAATCATCAATGATCTGAAGCGGCGGTTAATTTCTGTCAGGGCTGAGTTGAAGCAGAGCGTCATCGAAAAGGCCATTGATCAGTGATAGTCACGGCTGAGGGCATGTGTTCGTACACTTTAAAAAATTGATTAATTGAAATAACTCTTTGTCTGTTTAACAGTTTTGTTTTTACAAGGACACTTTTCGTGCGAACTTCTAATTTAAAGGCAAACATTCACATTGTTCCATTTCTATTTGTCCACAACAGCTACTTTAAGGTTTTGCAAGGTAGTGTCGCTATGTTATCTAGGTGAAGTTGGAAAATGTAATGGTACTTTGTGACTAATGTGTCCAAGACACTGCATATCAATATTGCGCTCTAAGCGTATTGAGGTCATGAGTTTGACCTTTCGGGTTACGTTACGTGACGTCATCGGACACATGATTATATGATATCCCATAGGCCATTTCCTATTGGTGGCCCTTTGGAACCAAGACTCAAGGTCAAGGTCATTCATTTTGGTACCAATCGATTTCGTAATGCGACTTCCTATAGGCTGTCAATAGTAACTTTTGCTCTAGGAGGCACCGTTTAGCCACAATATATTCCGTACAGACAGCCGAGCGTACTAAGTACGTACTAAGTACTAAGTACGGTCGGCTAAAAATCTGAAATAACGTTAAAAGCTAAGTCCGAACGAGATATGCAGTATAACATTAAATATCTTCATTCACAAGCTAAGATAAAACAGAATGAAGGTGATATGCTAACCGGAAGTCCAGGTTCACCACGAAATCCTGGCAGTCCTTTCTCTCCGGGTTCACCCTACAAAATTGCACACAAATGCCAGCAAGCACAAATTAAAACGGCAGGACACTAACACTTTAGATGCAAAAATTAGTCTATTATTGTAGTAATATCTGTTAACCTGAGCTCAAAATACACGAAGTATTACAGAGGTAACATTCATCAAGTCATCATGACAAAAACTCAAACATTATTGCCAGTTGAACAATACACTTATAATTTCAAACAGCGAGGTTGAATAAACTTCAGCAATTTGCATATATAATATTCGGAACAAAAAATACACATACATGTAGGCCTACATTACATGCTCATATCAGGTAGTAAACCTATACATCTTAATTACCGTTAAATACATGTGTGTGTTGATATTCAACCACATTATAAACAAACTCACTGGCATTTTAAGACTTATATAAAAGTTGTACAAAAATGAATTCTAAATAAAACATTTAAACAATGGTAATAGCGACGACAAACAGGCAACGGTCTACTGTATTGGCCTACCATAGACAAACACGCAAAAACAATTTCTTAATTAATGTCACACGGCATTTCACTGTGACTATTTTTGTCTATTTATTGCAACACTCGACATATAGGTCTTCTAGTTCAACTTAGTGCTTATGGATGCCTTTTTAACATTGTTTATTTGCGACACGTGTGGAAATCAAAACTCTGCATCAGTAAATGGTCACATTTCATTTTCTCAGTACTTTTGGTTTATTTCTGCTGCACACAACTACAGTGAAATTCATCCTTAAATGCATGCGTACACTATGCAAAGTATAGCGTTACCATGAAACGAAACTGGAAACAGAAAAAACTAATAAACGTTGGAATGGAATATATAACAACCTTAAAAGCTGCTACAAATCTAAGTCAACAGGTTTCTATGGATGGTTTGACAGAATGTGCCACGGTGGTCGTTAACAATTAGCTGAAATCACTAATGCACTGGACTGCTCAATGCATGGCCATTGGCCAATATGGCAGTACGTACAACAGCTACTCATGCACTACATTAAAATAACAAAGGCGGTTTGACCCACACAACAACAGAACTAGGCCTAACAAACATAACAAAAGCTAGCTTAGCTGTTGCAGAGAAACCGCGCGTCGCTCAGTACGGAATAACATGCCAGTTTTTGCTTGTCTTAGCCTATAGGCTACTGAATCTAAATCTAATCAATTATTCTGAATTTCTGACAATTACCATTTTGTCATTCGTTTAGGATATGGTTCTGCATATGCAAAATTTCGCACAAATTGGGCGATCAACTGCAGATATATGGCCAAAATCTCACCAAATTGAATTTTAAAATTTTTATTTTTTTAGTCAAATACATGCTATCATAGTCCCGATTAGCTTTAGCATACATTGTACCAAAACGAATTTTTCACTGGTACATGGCGATATAATGATTTTCATGATGACGACTGTTTGCAATTTTTAATTTTTTACTTTCGTTGTGGTCTCATTTTGTGTCTTCTACATAATGACATTTCTCATTTTTTGCATAAAAATCGGTCCACTGATCTTGGCTGTAGAAAATTGGAATAACATTCTTCCCCTACGAAAACAAGAAAGCCCAGCTGATGCTGGCATACCCGCGCGACGGAAAAACGATCAAAAAAATTCCTCCATTTCGAAGTTATAACAATTTCCAGTCAAATAGGAAATCCGGTGTTTATAGTAATTAAATTTCTTATTCAAATTACAAGTACGTACAATAATAGTTAGTACTGTTTAGTCAGCTTCAAAC
>Ga0056114_1000889_pt1 | contig 12133 bp, 5 predicted proteins | sample WorMetHERISLAND1_FD_77005 | JGI IMG/M metagenome (GOLD analysis project Ga0056114, IMG submission 77005) | Marine gutless worms symbiont microbial communities from Max Planck institute for Marine Microbiology, Germany - Olavius loisae HERON... ...
CACCAAGATTGATGACCTTGGATGACCTTGAACTGCTGTAAGGTCAAATTTTGTCGGAATTTCGCGTGATTTCGCGACTTTGGGAAGCAACCACGGCTAAACGAATGAAGATAGACCTATAATTTCAGCGACGGAATTGTAGCCCATTAAATGCACTTTACAGCGATGTATAGATTACGTCGATATCTCATGGCGTTCCGCTGCTAGGTGGCGTCAAACAATGGAGGGTGGGTAGCAGATGCGGCTAAAGTTACTATTAATGACTAATATGAAGTCACATGGGCTTTCCATTGACACCAAGATCGATGATCTCGGATGACCTTGAACTGCTGTAAGGTCAAATTCTCTTGGAATTTCGTGCGATTTCGTACATTTGGAAGGCAATAACGGCTAAACAAATGGAGATAAACTCGTACTGTCAGCAACAGAATTGTAGCCCACTAAATGTACTATTCAGCAATGCATAGATTTTGCTGATATTGCTAGGCATTCCTCCGCTAGGGGACTACAATTGCATTACACCGCGTCGCGTGGGTTTGTCAGCGATAGCTGGGCTTTCTTGTTTGTGTTGTTGTTGGTTGTGGTTGTATGTTTTTTTGTCAATATTGGTCAAGTGATTGGTTGAGAAGGCTGTGGGCTGTTCTGCACCAGTCAAGAGATTGGCCATGAAGATTGTCTGGAAAATGACCTTTAATGTTTCTAGTGGGACATTAACCCTTTAATGCCCACTGTTGCCATATTGTTACAGCTATAAAGCATCCCGTACCAGACCGGGTTAAACCGTTCATTTGAAATTTTTGACATCCGGGCACTCTGACGCTCAGTCCTGAGCGTCAGAGTGCCCAGATGTCAAAAATTACAAACGACGGCTTAACCCAGTCTTGCACTGGATGCTTTATAGCTGTACCGATGTGTCAAAGGGTTAACATGCATTAATTGTCACGTTACTTGTTTGCTTTTGTGGTCACCTTGCGATGGTATCTGTTGATCAGGACTTTGTACCAATCGCTCCAGTAACGAGGAGCAAACGAAGTGTGTTGACGGAGCATCAGAGAGAACTGAGGCAGCAGAAGTGGTTTGTACTCGTTCAGCTGTAATCCTTGTGATTAGACGTTATCACGTAGCTGTTTCCATGTCGGCCCCTATATCATGCTTGAGCGTCAATGGCAGCTATAAAACAGTTGCGAACTCTTTATCATATGATTGAACTTGTTTAAACAGATAGTCCCACCACTGTTCAGGCCTAGCGACCCTGCCCTCTGTGGGAGCTGTCTCCTAGTCACCCCATATTAGTGTAGTCTAGTGGACTTGCTGTGCTTATTTTCTGTATATCCTTTTGTGTGTATATTATTGTCTGTGGAATTGTGGATATGTGTATTTAGTTGTTTTCGTTGTTTGCTTTGTCTTTTGTAGATCTTCCTTCAGTACTTTTATACTGTTGGTACTGTCTTTTGATCTGTAAAAACCGTCTCCCATATAACCTATACTGTGTCGGTGGGGACGTAAAACACTGCTCAATCCAATACAATCCAATCGTTTAAACAGATAGGTGAAATATGTTGAATATGCTGATTTAACCTGATAAATGGTAGAAGTTCTAATTAGACATGTTTATTCAGCATTTGTAGCCTACAGCAGGTGCTCAGTGGCGCTGTGGCTGCTACAACCAATCACAGACTCGTATTACATATGCAAATTTTCAGCTATGCTAGGTGTCAATGATCTTTCACATAGCTCTATATCAGCCCGTCGTTATGCCATATCAGGCCCGTTGCTATGGTATATCAGCCCTGCGACAAGCGACGTATGATGTGGGTTGAGTGAACGATAATCAGTTTTTATCAGTCTGGATTCTTAGCTTTTCCTGATCACGAGAACAGTTTGCTATCCCAGTACCATCTTCACAAGACTGTAAAAGTCTACGATTGTGAATGAATGAAAGAAGAAGAAAGAGAGACTGTGTGTGAATTATCATAACAAGCTCCACTGAATGGCTTGAAAAATTAGTTTGCTGTGTCGTTCTGTGTAACATCAAGTTGTGATGAATATGCCACTTATTACGTGTCAAATTACTAGACGTCACCTTTCAGTGCGGCTTCTTTTTATCCCTTATACCTCTGGATTTTAAACAACTGTGCTATTTGTGCAGCTTGTTAAGTCCGAAAATGGGAGATCTATGGAAAGCCAAAAACACTGCTCGAAGGGCGGTATTGCAGCGTCTATCCTATATTGACCAGTTAGTTTCAAAAAGAGGTCGGTATGTTATTGTGCTGGTTACGCTGGATAGGATACGGTGTGCCAATGTTAGCACTCCAGCCAACATATACACTGCATCATGGAATCATTATATGCCGATACATGGTGATGGTGGAAAACCTTCCCGAGCCTGGTGAGCCATAGGGCAGCCCCGATATCCATTATATGTACTGCTCAGTCGGACACCAGCCGAAACTGCAAGACCACGTACACGGACCTAATGCATCACGTGGTATGCCCGTTTACTCCCCCAGCTTTCACTGGTACTCATTAACCGACTCTGGAGGGATGGTATGCTGAGTTGGTGTTGGTAGAGATTCGAACCTGTGACCTCAGGATTGCAAGTCCAACATTCTACCATACAACTAACAGACCAACAGTGGTGATAGACCTTACCGTAGAAGTTAGTGCTAAGCTTTGTACATCTCCAAACCAGCGGAGACATCTTCTTCGAATCATCACTTCTAGTGATAGATCGCTGGTGTGTAGTGATGTGTATTAATTAAGTAAGTAAGGTTGTGCGTCGGTGGATGTAGTGTGTTGCCGGCGATGTACAACAACCTGGACAGCTCGTCACAGATGTCACAGGACTTCGCCGACCACAACTCCGAATCGGTGTTTACGACGCCATTCCCGTGAGTACATCCCGGTGTTTATGCCGATCACGTTTCCGCTGCAGTGTCGTCATTCAGCCGTAGGTTGCTGATGCACATTAAAATTGTTCATGTTACATTTGTAAGTAAGGTGTCAATCTCTTCTCTTAACTCTTTATGATTAGCAATACCTTACACAGGTAGTCATAAGTTACTTAGCATTTAGGTGCGCATTGGTCCTCACGCTGAGGTTAACGTCAGCACTGATTGCCTTCCCTAAGGTTGTCATATAGCCAAACATAACTGTGCATGCTCTGGCTTTGCCCATGACGGTTGAAGTCGTTTAGTCTGCATCAACTGATGTTTCCCTGCCCCTAACTTTCCTGGGTAGAGATTTCGTGGACAATACACGATATAACGGTGTGCTACCAATAGTATAATTATACGCTACCGGCGTTGACCTAATATATCGTGCGTGGTAAACATTTGTATGTAGTTAAAAACGTTTCGTAAGATTTTCGGTATTGATTGGCTTTGTTTGGACTTCGGTTCTAATACTAATCGTACGAAAAAAAGAGAATACATCCGACCTTTGTTACATTAAATGCCACACCCAAAGGTTTGTTTATCGCAGCTGACCTGACCTAATTCGACAACGTGATATCGTGTATAGCAATAAACCTAGATCCAATGTAGAAGGTCACTCACTCGTTTGACCAGCTGAGGGTCATATCGTCCTCTATGGTCGAGACTCAAAAGCTGAGTGGTTCCAACGGGTAGCCGAGTGTCAGCTGATAACAATGGCGGTGATGTTACTCCGTATAGTAATGTTATGTTTTCAGTGTTACTGCGTAAAATTGCTGTCTGACGTGTCCCCGAGAATTGCGAATTGCATTAACGGAAATGGAAATATCCGTTCATAACGGAAAACTGTTGATTCCGTTATCGGAAATGAAAAAAAAATACGAAAATAGAAACAAAACGGAAACTGATAAATTTGGACATGTCAGTTTTCATTTCCGTTGTATTTCCATTTCACGTCATGTAACTTGATACGGTAGCAATAATTCTTTGTGAAGCAAATGTTAGTAATGCACGAATAAAACAGCATGCATACCATTACCAAACATTTGACTGAGCATTAGACAGACCGTCAATTTTAGAGAAAAAATAGGCGGATAGATAGTCTATGCATGTTATTGTTTGCTTTGAAACTGAAACTGAAAAATATAGGAAACAGAAACGGAAAAAACGCTGAAAAACGAAACTGAAAGTAAAAAATAGTTTGCAACTTAAATCACATAGGGACTATCAATGTTGAAACAGGTTGACACAGAGCGTCGGCGTGGACAGTCACCAACTGACACCTGCCGACAGTGACGATGCGATGGCTGTGTCATCTGTGACTTCACACGTTCAGCCGACTGATGACGCTGTGGATTTCACGACTGTCGCTGATGTAAGTATATCTAGTAGTGCTGTGCGAAGAGTGTTTTTTCCATTTCAAATCGAATCGAATAGTTATCGTCGGTCTCAAAAGTCACCAGTAGTAAGTACTTGTTAAATAAATTCAACTGTTTTTATATCACCGCACTGCTGTGGTTTCTGTTGTAGGAGTTTCAGTACTTGGTGGGCAATAATGGACCAACAGATGTCCCCATGTTTGTTTATTTTGTTGGTTGATAGGCGTGGTTGCTAAGGTGAAAAATCGGCGTCATTCTGTTAAATAAGTAAGAAATTGATGACGGTAAGTATTGGAATTTTTGATTTGGAATAATTGTACTCATTTCAAATCGAATCGAATACTGAAGTAACTATTTGAAATTTTGAATATTCGCACAGCACTAATGTCTAGTAATGGCCGTAGGACGATCGATGGGTTTGACTGTTGCGATGTTAACGACGTTGTTCAATTGTGGTCTCGCAGTGTAAAAGGACATTGTGTAGAGTACATTATGGTCACTGCATGACTGCAAATTTGTGAAAAAAAGTATGAGTTTTAGATTGTCTGCAGTTAGTGCATGGAAACCAGCAGAAACTCACTAGAAGTGACATTAACCGTAACTGCGTTATTTATATGTGAGTATTTGCCTTATTTGTCTCTCTCTCTGTAAGATCGTCGTTGTCGACGTGTGTACTTGCCATCTGCCATCATCAGTCTCAGCTTGCGTCTCTGTTAGGTGAGACTGATGGTGTGTTTGTAGACATGTGAGACTATGTCTGAGAAGGTCGACGAACCATCACCACTTGCCTTGGACCCAGCACCAAGCATCCTTGAACCTCTGTCAACGACCTCGGCAATTGTGTCCTCCGCTGCAGACTCCGACGCCACGTCGACTGTCGACTCACTCAGAGACTGCTCCGTCAAAGCTCACTGTATTCCGCTGTCACGTGATGTTGACGCTGTAGATAAGAACGGCAACAAGCTAGACGTTGATGGAAATTCGTCAGTCGAGTCTGAGAAGGCATCCAACAGCTGCACCAGAGTGTCGGCTTCTCTGACGTCACACAGTGTGACTTTGACGCCTCTCAAGCATTTCAAGACCGTTCCTTCTACTTCTTCACCTTCGGCAAGACTGACGCCCTCAAAACAGCAACGACCTTCGTCCAAACCCTCAACGCCGTCAAGGTCATTGTCGCCACAGCTAAAGGCAGCCAAGACGAAGTCGCCAGGGAAGTCGTCGACACCATCGAAGTCGTCTCCTCGCCAGCGTAGTTTGACGGAGATGTTCTTGCGCAGCAGTGCTGCTACCACCTCAGACATCTTCACAAGAGCAACTTCATCCACTCCGGTCGATCCTCTGGACCAACAGTCGAACACTGGGCTCTTTGAAGGTGGTCAGAAGTCGGACAGCTCTCCTCGTGAGCACCAGAAGATTGGTGTTGAGGAGGTTTTGGTGGAAGACAGTCAGATGGGACGATGTTCACCCACTCCGGTCGATCCTCTGGACCAACAGTCGACCACCGGGCTCTTTGAAGGTGGTCAGAAATCGGACAGCTCTCCTCGTGAGCACCAGAAGATTGGTGTTGAGGAGGTTCTGGTGGAAGACAGTCAGATGGGACGATGTTCACCGGTATGCGTGGTGGACACACAGGAGTCCATGTTTGTGGACGATACTCCTCCTGACGGTAAATCCACTGATCACACCGCTGCTGACAGTTCATCCGAAGAGGAAGTGTTGCAGCAGACTGTTGTCCATGTCGCGGCTGTCGACAATGACACGTCTGTCACTCCGTCAAAAATCCCTCTCGGCGCAGTAGAAGTTACGGCGTCAGGTGTTGGCGAAGTGTCATCACATCTTGACAACGTTGAGTCTAGTGCTTCTGGTGCCAGTGAGGCATTGGACAAAGATGCTGAAGTGACTTTCAGAAACTGTCGGTCAATACACTTAACTGGCGACCGTGTAATGTCAGCACGTGATACCAACTGTCACATCAAACACAGCCTGATTGATCATACCCAGCCAAGTCAGTTGAATAATTCCCAGACGAGCAGTTTGGATCATACCCAGCTTGATGATGATGGTACTCAACACTCCGCGGTTGATCATACCCAGGCAAGGCAGTTGAACAGTACCCAACATGCCATGGCAGATCATACCCAGACAAGAAGTTTCGATCATACCCAGCTAGATGAAGATGGCACTCAACACTCAACACTTCAGGGAAGCTGTTCGACTTATACCCAGCAGGTTGTTCTCGAGGACACTGAAATGGTTGCTGGAAATGATGATGTCGTTATGACAACAGCTACCGAAGATGATATTGTTCCAGTTATCAACCGGAGTTCTGACAACGATCTTCCTCTGAGTCTTCTGGTAAGGTCACAGGACGATGGTAATGATACCACCAAGACTTGTCCATCTACCACTCGCCAAGAAGAAGGTCCGAAAATCTCCGACAAGAGCTCCACTGATGGTTTTCATGCAGCTAGTTCGGACGATGACCTTCCTCTGAGTCTTCTGGCGAGGTCACAGGACGATGGTGATGATACCGTCATGACTTGTCCATCCATCACATCCACACCTTGCCCACAGGAAGGCGCCAGATCCTCGGACAAGAACTCCAAAGACAGTTTTCATGCAGCAAGTTCCGACGATGATCTTCCTTTGACTGAACTCGTGACATCAGGAGACGAGGTTGTAGTCAACGTAGCTCTGTCGTCCAGCCACTTTGGACTTCGCAAACGAGCAGCTACCATCGGTTCCAGCCGTGATGCCAAAGATGCGGTCCTTCGAGGGCGTGTGACTCGCCATGTCCTCGAAACAAGACTCACCCGGCTGAACTTGCGGACAAGATCGGTCCGACGGCTGACAGATAAGTTGGTCAGTGTCGGTGCTAAGAAGGTTGACAGGATTCCAACTGAGCCGCCTGTCATGAAGCACAGACGAGGTCGACCACGAAAGTCAGATTCCCAAGAGTTCGATGCTCCGGTGACATCAAAGACCCGACTTCCAAGTCGAATTGTCACGAGGAGAAGTTGCAAGTCGGTCTGGATGAGAGTTGCAGAGGCTGAAGTGAACGCTTTGGAGACTCGTCGTGATGAAGATTCGGCAGCGAGTGCAAGTCAGAGGAGGCAAGATGATGGCAAGGTCTCTGATGATAAAACTGATGAAGATGCAGGCACTGGAACAATTGTCGATGTTGTGGTTGACAGTGCCATCGATGAGTCTGTGGGACTTGAGTCAGATGATGATGGTAGAAAGCAAGGTGAAGTGCCAGGACCGTTTGATGACCGTTCTAAGGTGGTAACTATCGTGGATGAAGTCCCGGCTGTCGAAGACGTGACTAAGGTGGTCGCTATAATGGAGGCATCAGTCTGTCTCGAGAAGCTTCTTGATGTTTGTGCCACGGAAGAATCTGTGAGGTTGGACTCCGATGTAGAGCCGTCGTCGGATGACGAACTGATGCCATCTGACTCTCCCGGTAAACCAGATCGTGGTACGGACTTGTGTGAGGAGGTGATGGCTATTAAGGACAGTGTGGCTGAAGTAGGAGTGGAGACGACTGGTGAAGAGCTGTCAGCTAGTCAACCGTCTCAGTCAAGTCTGACTTCAGCAAATATCGGTCAAGATGTCTCAGTCACCGAGACAACTGTCCAGATCAACAATTCGGCTCCCAGAACCTCTGCTGAGGATGCTGTGGTGTTTGACTCGGTCCTGGATGATGACACGTTGGTCACGCAGTCAAACAAGAGAGACACTGAACCAACAGTCGATGATGTCATCAAGGACATGCCAGTCTCTGTGACTCAGACACATCTCACGGATTCAGCACCGGTGTCTGATGATATCGACAAGGACGGGGAGGTTTCCAAGAGCCACTCAGAGGTCAGGGATTCAACGCCGATGCCTGATGATGTCGACAAGAACACGGAGGTTTCCAAGAGTCACTCAGAGGTCAAGGAGTCGACGCCGATGTCTGAACTTGATGCTGATCATCAGTGGAAGGTGCCGACGTCTAGTGTCACACGCGGTGGTCCACCGCTGACAGCCGCTGTCGACGTCCTGCCAGAAACACCGACGTCCGTTCCACGACGACGCTTCACCAGTCGTGGATCACTGATGTTGGAACGTGCCAAGCAGCTGAGACGTTCCACCACCGGCAGTCCTCCGGTAAACCAGCTCTTTTGAGCCCTAGTGTTCATAAGATGTAAAACAGAATAATACTCAGCAGACTGGGACATATCATACCCAGCTTTGTGTGGATGGTACCTACACTTAGGATAGGAGGTTGAGTTCACCTGCTGGTTTGCTCATTTTGTCTCCACGGCATAGAGCTACCTGCATGAAGTTGTGTCTTCAGTCCTCTCAGTATCTCATGACTCAGTCCACACAGTCGGTTCCAGTTGTTCTTCACGGCCTAATTTCAACAGCTGTTAAAGTAAGTCAGTAAATGAGTATGGAATATACAATGCGCAAAAGACCTGGTAAGGGTATCATAACCAAATATAGTATTAGTCTGATGCTCTGTTCATAAGACGTAACCTCTGTCCATTTCCTACGGAGCTGTCGAGCTAATGTACTGGTCAGAACATCTGTCTTTGGCACTGACCTTATGCAGCATGAAGAGTAGTTACATCTCGGGCAACGACCATTTACACTTTACAGTTAATCACAAGACTGTCGGAGGTTTAAGTAACTGCGGTCACATTGAGGTTGCACGTTCTGCCATAATCTCAGTACTCCTACCACCCTCAAGGTAAGCCACAGTAAGGTTACGTAAGGTCAGGTGAGGTGAGGTGAGGTGAGTTGATGTCAGGTCAGGTCAGTTGAGTTGAGTTGAGGTTAGGTGGGGTGAGGTGAGTTGAGGTCAGGTGAGGTGAGGTCAGGTGAGTTGAGGTCAGGTCAGTTGAGTTGAGGTCAGGTGAGGTGAGATAAGATATGGTATGGTACGGTAAGGTAAGATTCACTAAGGTATGGTATGGTATTCTAAGGTCAGGTAAGGTATGCATGCTGGTGTTGAATGCTCTGTTACTCAAACTGAACAGGCGATGAAGTCCTCAAGTCCACGTGTGAAGTTGACGGCGATGGAACATTGCAATGAAGATGAACTGGGAGACAGGTCACCAGGTAGCATCGATAGTCATGGCGGCAGCGGTCTGAGTAAACTCCGGGTCTTCTCACCGGCTGCATCACCGAGTGCCGGAATCCTGCGTAAACGACAGCTGAGTAAAGAGTCAGACGCTGGCAGCGACACATCGCCGTCGTTATCTTCCAGCAAGGTGAGACATTTACCTGTATTGACAGGTGTCTGTATGTGAACTACTTTGTTTATTAGGTCATTTACTTGTATTTTGTCACATGTTGCAACTCCTCACGTGAAAATGTACAAATATCATCATCATTATCATCGAAATTTTTAAAGTGGCCTAAGCAAGACAGTTACTACTAGGTCCACTATAAGTCCGAATGTCAGATAATTAAGTCAGGGTAGGAACGCCGAAAGAGGTGAGTCTTGAGACGCTGCCGGAAAATCGTGATCAACGGTGCTGAGGTTAGGTTCACAGGAAGACTATCATCAGCAGACTGTACTGTGAGATGGTGTGGCTGGGTGTGGTTGATTGACAGAGAAAACGAGTCTGTTTCTCCAATGACGTCCAGACAGTCATGATACCTCGACGCCGCGTGTCAGCCTCATCAACTACGGCAGCAGACGACGACAGCCATCGCCAGTCAACCTCACGACCTGTTAACCGCCAGCTGGAATTACCAGGTCACCAGGTCAAGGGTCATGGAAATGAGGTCAAGGGTCGACTGAGGTCATCTCTGTCCAGTGCTGCTGGTCCAAGCCATGTAAGTGATCACTGTGTGTTTGGTGTCAACCACATAATTAATGAGTCCATATCGCGTCAGTCGGACAAACGATAGGCCAGTTGCTCTAAATCTGTTACATCTATAAAGGGGGACCATACATACTCCTGCTTGAGCGTAGGTGGGGTGATAATCTCTCACACATTGGCCTTTGAGCCCGTAGGTAGACCACTGAGTCTGTGACGCATGGCCAGTGTGACGCCAGACCTACGGTTACCCAGAACATCACCGCCCCTTGGCTGGTACCAGATTATACTGCTTGCTGACAGAGGCACATGGGTGTGAACAACTTGCCCGGACTTGCTACCCAGCAATGCACCGGCCGGGAGTCGAACCCAGCGACCTCTCGATCACAAGTCCAACGCCCTACCACTACACTACCGAGCCACCCGGGTGTTACACCTATACAGATGCAATCAAATTTAGCGATTTTGTACTGAAATTAGTTCTGTTCGTGCACTGGCTTCGTTTTGGATCAGTCATGAGTTTTTAACATGTCGATTCCCAACGACGACAAGTACTGATACTTGTACGGTTTAGTTTTGCATGTTTTCTTTGTTTATCCGGAGAAAGCTGTGTAATTGAGGTCACGGAAGCATTGAGTGTTGAACTTATGAAGAGCTTTCACTGACAAACAACTTCCATCGACTGTCTCAGTAGGGAGAGTTAATGATAGGCCGAGAATGCTGAGCATTGCAACCAGATATTTTGCAATGCCATCGATGTCTACCACATCAGTAGCTTGATAGCCATATATGACCTTACTCTCTCAACAGAAATACAGTATCTGATATTAACAGTTTCTGGTTCCAGATCAACAATGAACGTGTTAATAGTGCCGGAGTTAACAACTTTGTCAAAACTCTGAGCTGTTGAGAGCTGTTAGTCCAGACATTGGTTGACATCACAGTAGTCTAGCATACACTGGACTGGCCTCACTCTCTGCCGGCTTTTGTGTATTACGTTTAAAATACTGTCTGGTTACATGTGTTAGACCCAAGCTGACCATGGTAGACACAAGCTTATGCCCCATGTGGAAATCAACAACACCAGTACAGAACTTGCTACACAGGATATATACATTAAGTGGTGTGCTTGGCATGTGAACAAACAAGCCGTTCAGCAGCATTCATGACAGACGGCAGACTGTCAAACTGGCTTGACGTCACCGGTGAGGTGATCAACCAGTGTCAGTAATACCATTGCCGACACTGACTGAAAGATACTGAGCAGCTGATGTATCACGGCAAAGCAGCTGGACAAAGCACAGGAACGTCACAGTGTCACCTGACGTCACCAAGTGATGACATCACAGCTGTATAAAGTGACTTCCGCCGAGTCAACCTAATAACTCCTCCAATGCATATAATCAAAACACTAATGGTGAATAATGATACTGTACAAGACAATATCTTATGTCGTCCTTGTTCGGCGTCACATGACCTTCAAGCTTAGGGTGTTCCACATTTGGCAAACGAATTTTGCCTCTTACGAAGAGTCAACCCCGGCAGTTCCGTTCGGGGATTATTTATTTACTTACTTAATTTCACGTCGGTAGGTTGATCTTGTCGAGTAACGTCATGTGTGATGTCGCAGATGATTGAAGTGAAGTGTACAAAGCACAGCAAAGTCACAACGTCACCGACTGACGTCACTACAACTAATGCACCGGAGACATCGGCTGTGACCGATCCGTCGAACTCCACGTCGGAGGGTTCACCGCTGCCGCAGCAGAAGAACGCCAACGACGACGCTGTGGACAACACTGAGGACGAGGAGCAGGAACTTGTGGTTGATGAGCTGAGACCACTGAGACTGCAGCTGACACCAGAGTCACAGCTGGACTCGACAGAGCCAGTCTGTGTGGACCTGTTGGACTGTACAGCTTCTGTCAGTGACGTCTTGAAGTGGCTTACTTCAGCGTCCTGGTATGACTTGAGTGTCTGTCTGTCTGTCTGTCACAGAGTGTGA
>Ga0056114_1000890_pt1 | contig 12132 bp, 10 predicted proteins | sample WorMetHERISLAND1_FD_77005 | JGI IMG/M metagenome (GOLD analysis project Ga0056114, IMG submission 77005) | Marine gutless worms symbiont microbial communities from Max Planck institute for Marine Microbiology, Germany - Olavius loisae HERON... ...
ACAGGAGGACGTAAACAGAAGAGCTTGCGCATCGAAGCAGCTACAGAGGCGAAGGAAAGGAGGGAGTATTTATGGAACAGCCTGTGTTTAGTTTAGCGAGTTACTATGGAGAAAGGAAGCTAGTGTGGAAGCGTATTTGCAACAGTTAGTTGCACACAGTAAGCACACTGCGCCGCCGCCAGCTACGGCAGGCTGTCGCTGTCCGGTCGCTAAATGAAGATGCGAGTAAGACATTAGACCAGGCGTTCGTCTCCTTTTTTTTGCCTGGACTACTACAACTCGCTGTTCTTCCGCATCTCGGAAGGACTGATGAACCGGTTGCAGTCGGTTCAGAACACCGCTGCCCGTCTGGTGACCGGTACTCGACGCTCCGACCATATCGCCGGTGCTCCGTCAGCTACACCGGCTACCAGTGCGCCAGCGCGTCCTCTTCAAGGTGGCCACGTTCGTTCACCAGTCGTTGTCTGGCATTTCGCCATCGTATCTGGCCGACGACTGCCGTCTTGTCGCCGATGCTCCTAAGCGGCGGCTGCGTTCCACAGCGAGCCGAACATGGGTTGTGACGCGGACATTCAGCACCTTTGGCGTCTCAGCTGCCGGCCCCCGGACTATGGAACAGTCTTCCATCGCACCTGAAAGACGCTGACTTATCGTACAATGAATTCTGGCGGTCGTTAAAGACATTTCAGTTTGGAGAGTGGGGCCACGGCGCAGTGCGAACTTTATTAACTGCGCCGACTAGCAATATTCGCACTTACTTAGGCCTACTTATACTTACACCCCGACGACAGCTCCGACGTGGCTGTCAAAGCGCATGGCAGTCGATGATCACGCCGAGGGGCTTCAGCTGAGTTGAGACTGGTAAGTGTCTGCGAAGTCGACTATACGGAGACAGCAGCAGCAGAACGCAACTGGGCAGTCGTACTCAGAATCATGACCTTTGTGGCAGGCTGTCGGCCTGCGGGTTTCGACAATTTTTGTACGCAAATTGAAACAGACACTATTGGCGGAGAAAATGTGTAGCAAGGACCACGTACACGTTCGGGTGGAAAATTGTTAAACATCGCAGTACTCTGGACGTTCGGAAATACTTCTTCTCAGAGCGGGTTGTTGATCAATGGAACAAACTGGATCAAAGAGACATTGACTGTGGAAGTATTAACGGTTTCAAGAACAGATTAGAAGGAATCCGCAAGACAAGGATAGGCTTCTTCATGGACTTCTTTTGTTGGCAGTGGCCTTGGTTTACTTGTCAGTTGTTAAGTATCTGGTATTTTTTCTTTCGACAACTGCTAATAATGCTTGACATTAGTTTATTAAGAGTAAAGTCTTAACTTATTCACTTACGGTACTTTCTATCGATATTATAATATTGGAATTACGAGTACTTAAAGCAGCCCTAACCAAAAATAATACCCTGGATAATTTATATATTCAATGGTATTGGTAGTTTTGCGGATTTTAACGTCAAAAACTCAATATGCGCTATTTCGCAAATCGTTTGGCAGATTACGCTAGCGGACAGCAAGTTCAAGTAGATGCAGCACGTTGGGCGCAGTATATAACGAGGACTGTCGAAGCTATACGCTCACGCATGCCGCCGACCACCGGAAACTGCGATGGCGGACTGTACGTCGGGTGTGCCGGCGTTGGCTATGCTCTTTACCGTCTGGCATCAGTTGCACAGCTGACCGCGTCACGTGATCGTCTGCTGGCTGCCGCTACTGAGTATGTGGACGTGGCGTTGCAGTATGCAACGAACCGAAGAGGTCGTGACCCGACCACTGCGTTCCTTCTCGGTCTCGCAGGCGCTCTGGTTGTCGGAAGTCTCGTTTACGATGCCGTCGGACGTTCTGCGCAAGCTGCAGAGCTGAGAAAGCAGTATGCGGCGATGGCCTCTACTGTCAGCAAGCCAGGAGACTTTCTAGGCTGCGGGTCTGATGAATACTTTGTCGGACGTGCAGGATACCTTTGTGGTTCATTGGTACTTAATTCAGCATACAGACAGCAGGTAACATATATGCCTTTCTAGTTTACTGTGTGACATTTGCATGTTGTGGTCTGTGTTATAGCATGATGTTCGTAAAATGCTGGTATTGTGGTGAAACGGCATATGATATGATCACACTTTTCACCGCCGGGACTTTATTAAGCATGAGCTTTTGGATAAAAGTTACAAGCTGTGCAGTGCAATGCATGTCACCAGTTCTGTCAGTGATGGCTGGACTTCTTGCTTTTTTGTTTGTAGGTTGTCCCAGTGAGTTCATTGGTTGCAGTCTGCCGAGCAATAGTAGACTCTGGAAGATCGTACGCTGCAAAACACAGGTCACCAGCACCTCTGATGTATGCCTACTACAAGACTGAATACTTGGGTAATTGCTTGATATCTGTTTGTGGCAGATTTCATTAATATCTACACACTTGGCTTTCGCATATATTGTTTTTGTTAATTTAGTTAATTTTGGGTGCATTTATCACAGTTGCAGGGAATTTTTTAGCAAAACATCATTACATCAAAGCTACAGATATAGCATTCATCCAGCGCACTGTTTAACATATTGGTGAATAAATGCGTTTGTTATTTATGAGCCTTGAATACAGGCACTGAGCACCGGCCAGCCTAGTGCTATGCCTTGCTCTTGCCTAGTGATTCAGATGTGACTGACCAATTGCAGGTTTTAGATACAGATAACTGAGCAGTTTTTAATGATAGATGCATATTTCATATCATTACAGTACATCCTTGATAATTCTGTGTAAAGTAGGGGATGTCCATGAATGTTGTCATGTGCAAGGACTGGAAGGGGCTCGTTCTGTTGTGATGATAGGAGAGGCAGAGTTAAGTACTTCTGTGACATCACACACCAGACACACAGCCACACAAGTATTGCAGAAAATAATCGTTGTTAAAGGCTTACAATCATGTACAATGGATGACCACGTTTCACCCCGCCTCCCGAGATGTGTAGGCCGTAACAGCAACATTGAGAAACATTTTATGTTTTTGACTGAGCGATTTGCATTTGTGTTTCTGTAGTATAACCAATGCATAGTTTCAGTACCTTTACAGCTGTGCATATTGTGTCTTGGTTCCATAACAGAATCCAATAATGTTACAGTGAACTCACTATATGGACGAAGTTCCTTCTTTATGACACTGCCAAGCATATTTGCAGTATTGTTTTGATGCAAATAAAACTGAGTTGTTTCAAATTCTATCTCTTTTTTTTACCAAAATCGCCCTCTGTTTATTGTTTGCATAAAAGTTTTTTTGTGGTAATGTATGTTGCAAAAGACATCACTTGTTGTTAAGTTTTATGTGAAATGTGTTCATTTAGTCGCGTTCCAATTTGTTTAGGTGCGGCACATGGGTTGTCATCAATTCTTCAAATGCTGCTGTCCTGCAGCGAGTTTATAAAGTCGGATCGTGATGCCGAAAGAGACGTCCGTGCTTCGGTCGACTTTCTTCTCTCTCTGATGCAGCCAAATGGTAACATAGCTCCAGCAATGGACGAAGTTGGACCCAGAGCACATCGTCGTCAAGCCTCAGAGGAACTGGTTCACTGGTGCCATGGAGCACCTGGTAATTGTACATGCTTTATTAGTTTACTGATGTGCATTGTGCAAGTCAATAGAATTTCTGTCTACAATGCACTAAGAACTTGAAGATGCTGGATCATTGAAGTCAGTAGTGTTTTCTTTGACATTACATGTATTTGGATAATTAGGATGCATTTTGTTAGTACTGTATAATCAGTGTTGTATAAATGTCACCCCCCCCCCAAAAAAAACTGCTTTTATCTTGCTTAGGTTTGTGATAATTTTGATGTCTGAGTAAACATAAAACTTACAGAATAATCTGCGTCACGGAAAAATAATAGAAAGTTGGGAAGTCGGAAAAAGTTTGTGACACTGAATCATTTTTAGTATAATTGGATGTTACAGTTACAAGTAAATAAGTTAGATATTTCTGCTAATAGGTTTTATACCAAACATATTGTGGACTGATATGTTGCAGTGGCTGATCTAACTCTTTTGGTCCAATTAAGTACAGCTGATGCTTTAAGTTTTGACAGTTAACTTTGAAGATTAAAATAGCGAATGATGTGGGAATGTTTTTAGGTATTGTGTACCTGTTCGCCAAGGCCCACCTGACGTGGCCTGATGACAGACGCTACCTTGCAGCGTGTGAGCGCTGTGCTGATCTGACGTGGCAGTGTGGTTTGCTGAAGAAAGGTCCTGGCATCTGCCACGGTGTGGCAGGTAGCGGCTACGTCTTCCTGTTGCTCTACCGTCTCACAGGCAACCAGCTCTATCTCCATCGCGCAGCGCGATTTGCCGAGTTCCTGGAGTCTCCGGAGTTTCAGAATGGGGCACGGACACCGGACACTCCATTCAGCCTCTACGAAGGACTCGCAGGGACTGTCTGCTTTGTTGCGGATCTCCTTCAGCCGGAGAGAGCACAGTTCCCGTTCTTCGACGTGTTTGGGTGACTTACCGCGTTCATTGTTGATCAATCATCCTGACCTGAACGCTGTGTTCTAATTTGTTTTCCTGCTGGAGGTGTACAGTCAGGTTGTTGCATTTGAAACCACACACACTTTATCCTGAACGGCAGAACTGTGTGCTGTACAGTGCTGTAGTGATCGCTTACTCAGCCCTCTGTTCCAGTTGGCAAACAGATCAGACTGTAGCTGAGTGGATACAGTTGTGTATATACAAAGCCTGTAATATGTCCTGGTGACCTGCTTGTTTCTGAAGTACTGTTGCTTTATTTATTGATGCATTATACTTCCTCTCAACTGTCTAACACAGCTGTACTTAGTGCACTCACTAGTCATTGTTGCCTGCAAGACGTGTAGTTTGTTGTAAAACTTGAGCTGTTGAATTGCGTTAACACGTTAAAAAATTATTGCACACACAAATTCTATGAATCAGCCCCACCGCCGTTCAGGCCTGGCAACCCTTCCCTCTGTGGGAGCCATCCCCCGAGTCACCCCATATTATTGTAGACTAGGGGATTTGCTGTGTTTTGTGTTTATGTATGATTATTGTATTTTTTCTGTTAATTGTGTATTCTAAGTGTTCCTTCAGTACTTTGGTACTGTTGGTTTGGGTCTTCTGACCTGTAAAAACCGTCGCCGTGTTGGTGGAGACTTAAACCGTGCTCAATCAATCAATGTTTTCAAAAATGTGAAATTAGAGCCTGGTGCGAATACCATTGCTATTCATTGCCAGTACTCACTCAGCAACCAGAACCAGTGTGACTTTAGCCCTGCCCTGCTCTTCACAGTAATGTTTACATGTGTGGAATGGCAGAAAAAAAATCAAACTTACTTAAGACTAATTTCCAATGTGTGATCAAATAAATTACTATATTACTTATGAGGTTTTAAATTGCAAAAATAAAGGTGTGAAAATAAATTTATAATAAGGGACTGCAAAATTTAAGGGTTATACACTACAGTGTAACTTCTACACAACTCAGTTTTCATACTGCAAGCTAAAAACAGTAGCTTCAGCCGATCACAACAAAGCATTCAAAAACACTGTCCAAAATGTTTGAAAATAAATTTGTTGGCTGCAAAACAACTTTTCTTTGTTAGCTGACAGCAATTACAGCATTAAGCTACAACTGTCCACTGTTACCAATACTGCAATGAAGATGTGGCATATCTGTGAAACAAACAGATTACATATACAGTTACACGCATACTGACCCTACTCTGTGACTATCATTCTTAATATTCTACACTGTGTTCAGAAAAAAACACTCACATTTTCTTTCATATCTCCGTGAATGATTTGTGGATTTAAACAAAAATTGCAGTGAATATACCCAAGGAAAGGTAGATTCCGATAATTTAGGAATTAGATATTCATTGCGGCCGATGACGTAATTATGACGTCACATTTGTCTGGCTAAAGTTAGAGCGAGTTTACAGCATGCAATAAGCCATGAGCCCAGCATATCCTTTATGTGAGTACAGGTACTTGCTTGTGCACAGACGCGGTCATATCGTGTATTATGTGGTGGAATTTAGACAATCTAACATGAAACAACTTTTCATTCATAAACCAGATTAAGTTCGATCACCTCTGATGCAAGATAATGTTACAGCAACTGAATGTCGTGGGTGACTCATGTGAATCCACACTTGTGTTAAAGAGAAAGGTGATATTTTGAGCACAAGTTATGACATCTCAATTCATCAGTGACTAAGTAATATTCTTGTTGACGTATGTTAAATAGCTGATTATTATTAATTATCAGTCGTTGAATTATGCTGTGAAATGCTGTGTTCTGTCTGGAAGTACTTATTTACAAACGTTTACAAATGTAACATCATAATGACGTCATCAGCTGCAATGAATATGTAATTTTTACATTATCAGAATCTACCGTTCCTTAGGTATATTCACTGCAATTTTTGTTTAAATCTACACATCACTCATGGAGATATGAAAGAAAATGTGAGTGGGTGTTTTTTTTCTGAACACAGTGTATATTCTGTTTACAATGTGACCAACTCTCGTTGTTTGGCTATGCTGTTACATTCCATGACCATTCCCACGTTCCAGCATTTGTGGTCTTCACGTGGAGCAGAACTGACTAAAAATGAACTACCAACTTTCGTACTTCGTTTGATAGCTGAAATCCGAGACATGCCCTGGAAGTGAGGTGGCTGCATGACATTCCCTCTATGGCGGCTACTGTTTTACAGGTTTAACGTTGTTATACAAATGACATCTGTGTCCAACCAATTTTGTCGGAGCACTTACAGATAAAAGACACAACCTTTGAAAAATTAACACATAAAATTAAACAATATGACAACTATCAAGTCTGCACACAGATGACTATAGCTGCAAGTTATGGAACATGCCAGCAGCGAATATTTTAAGACGTGTTACGTTTAATAATGGTTAAAACCGACTAACTAATACTAATATGAACAAGCCATTTGGGCAAGTATTGCAACTAGTTCACAAGCTTAAAAACTATCATTAACAGGCTGAAACTACTACTGTTCATTACTGTACATAGTGGAGGACAGATTAAACTAGCATCATGTAGCTTACTGATAGAATGAAACTCTACTATAATGTCCATAATGCTGTACAGTTGAGTTTAGATATATAAAATACTCTTAGCTAGAAGTAAGTTACAATGGACCTGTGTTGTTTGGTGCTAAACTGTAAGTCTAAGTCAGCAAACAACTGATTGTCCTTCAATGAACAAATAGCTACGCAAGTATTACGCAAAACAATACACATGCGACATAAAAAGTAACTAAACCAGTCATTTATAGGTGCTAATGTTCTCAGGCTAGATGTTCTTCTGGTTCCTGAGACCTCCGGCGACAACAGTACGAATGAGCCTCTTTGATGCCAAGTCGCATCAGCAACTGAAACAGTAAAGATCAAAATACAATCACTTCACGTCACTTTCACTCGATCTTATTAAAGATTCTTATTTTATGTATTGTGCTATGTATGTTTTAGCGTTCCTATATACAAAGGCCCAAGTTACATTTTTTTTACAAGACCCAAAAGACAATGGATGGACGACATAGAAGAGTGGAGTGGCTGTAGCTACATTCAGCTGAAGGAGATGTCACAAGACGGATCAGTGGAGAAGAAAGACAATAGAGTGGTCATCTGCAGTCGCCAACCGTCAGCGACGATGGTCGACTAGTGAGTGAGTGATATACAAAGGCCGTGCTGCTGCATAACACAGTAGTATAAGATTAAAATTACTGGCAAAGGTTTGCATTAATTGGTCTAATCTCACCAAGTCAAAACAGACTTATCACACCTACAGTACTTAATGGCCATAAATTAAATGGCCATAATCAATCACATATGGCCATATTAAATCACATATTTTAAACCATTCTAAATGAGATCCTTTAGACAGTAACCGTAAATGTTACAACAAACATGGGCTGGTATAAAGGAATGCCTTGACTTAATGCCCACAGTTAACAATGTATTTGCAAAGTCCAAAAATTTTTCCAAAAGACTTCCATTTCTGATCCATGGCCTTAGGATCGAAGGGAAAAAAGAATACTAATAATTTTTGGTCAGTAACCAAGGGAAAACAAATCGTACGTTGCATAAAATGAGCAATTCATATTAAATCATCATTAGATGTGTGCTGTTTTCATTAAGCCACTTGACTGCCAACATCCACATCATAAAAGATTATGCAACAACTTAACATAATACATGGTTCAGATCCTATTCTTAACATTATTAATTTATTAAACATTAAAATGCGTCATTCTATAAACTGCCTACCAAACTTTCACAGTATCTACCTAATATGACGCCGTAGCATTTTCAATAGCATGGCCATAGTTTTTTAACCTCACCGCAGCTCTGCTATGTGTGGTAATAGGTCACGTGAGCTGTTTTCAGCCAATAGGTCTTCATTAATTCTGATATTAGCAGTAACAGATCATGCAAAAATACAGTTGAAATAAAAATATGTTGAAAATATACAGCAACAAACTGTTACTCACCACTAACGCAGCAAACTCGGCTGCAATCAGCATGTAAAAAACGTATTGCCAACCACTTCTGCTAAGAATGCCAGTCAACTGAGGTCCAATTGCTGCTCCTACATGACAAGAACAATCCACTTAAATGTTACTGTCGATGTCTCATCATACTAGTGACTTCGTCAGATAAAACGACGTCTAAATGAACTAAACAAAGAATGTATCATTGTAACGTATTGTTTGTAAGTAAGTAAACTACATTTTCTGTTGAACGTAGGAATTTCTCTTGGGCTTTGTAGAGCACTGAGTTAAGCTGACTACGACTTAATTTCCCACTCGACACCTTGACACATGGGTCATTTTGCAGGGTATTTGTCGTAACAAATGAACTCTATATATATGACCTCCACATAGGCCAGGGAAGAGTGAGGCCGAGGCCAGATGCTATGAGGCCAAGGCCAAAAGAAAATTGTGAGGCCGAGGCTAGAGATGTCGCATAAGTTATAAAAACACCGCCTATGAATGCTTGCGCTCCAAACATAAAATTTATCAAAACCAAGAAATCACATCGAGTATGGCAGTCACAACAGTGTCGATGCACTACTCAAAAGTTAACTTCAATACAGCAAGCAAACAATTATTTCCTATCAGAGAAGAACGTAACGTAAATGACGTGATTTCGATGACTGACAACTAGACCACGAGGACAACTTTCGTGAGAACGAAGCCAATATTGCACGAGGCCAAGGCCGAATATTTCGGCATCGAGGCTATGTTGAGGACTTGACATCCCTGCCTTAACCAAACAAGGTACCTGATTGTTAGTGACGTTTTGTTAGCCATCAGTGAACTTCATCAGGCAACTGATGGTCATGTGATGATCTACAATTTTGAGAAAATATGGAATGAGCAGAGCAACGAAGCCATATAGAACTTTTGGACAGCTACTGGTGCATGCAAAGGACAAAAGGACAGTGACAGCACAGACGACACCGCAGATTGTTTGCATGAAATACCATGGCACAACTGGAATAGCTCATACATCGGAGAAAGAGGTAGAAATTTTGGAAAAAGGAAGGAGGAACACTGGAATGAAGCAGACACACAGAGCAAGAGAGTCTAAACCAGAGCGTGACATAAGACATCCCTCGCAGAGGTTACGAAGTCTGTGATGACGGACCATGTGGTCGATGAAAACCCTGTCATTGACTGAACAGAAGCAAAGATAATACATCGGGAGAGACACAGGAGGACAAGCAAAGTGAAAGAAGTCATTTGGATCCAAAGGAGGAAGAGATGCATGAACAGTGATGGAGAGGCTTACGACGTACCTAGCACATGTCTATGACTCTCTTGGTCATGAGATCATCATCATGTGACCATCAGTTACTTGATGAAGTTCGCCATGTCGCTAACAAAAAGGTACTTTGTTTAGTTGTGTACACGCAATTCATACGTTGTATCAATCTGACGTTACAAACGTTTTCATCAATAGTTTCTGATTTCCTTCTGGTTTTGTCATCAACATTCATCTTTCTGTTTCGGATGCTACGACCATGAGTGTTTAACTGGATCAAATACAGTAATGACTGTAGTCAGGATTACACAATTTCAAAAACGTGGACATTCACCAATTGAGCCAGTGCCGTCGATGATTGCCGATACAGTGGCAAGTGCTTTGGCATTGCCATGCAGGGTTGGGTGGGTACCAAGGTCAGCGGAAACGGCAGTTGTTATCAGCGAGTATGGGCCATTCACCATTGCACCAGTGATTAACAGCATCACTGCAATATCAAGTAAACTCATTCCACAAGTCAAGCAAAAATACAACGAGAAAACATACTCAACAGAATACTGCAAAACATCTTAATTTGGTGATTTTGGAGTGCAGACATTTCGCTGCATTTTAATTTGGCGCTTTTTCAGGGTGTACTTTGCATGGTACCCGGTATAAAGTTCCTAGTGACTTTAGCAATGTGAACAGAATAGTGCATTACTGTCTAGCTAGAACTCTAGACTTCTTGTAAGGCAGTAACAAGACGGTGACCAGTTACATTAACAACTGACAGGACTAGTATTGCCAACACTACTGAACTCTGCAGCTAGGTTACAATGAAATCAACCACAAAGTACTACTGTAAATCCAAATATTCGTGTGTATTTTATTTCACGATTTTATGCTACTAGCGAAATTTGCGAAAATTAGATGTACGCAAAAAATTAGTGTTTTAAAGTATATGAGAACCAAGATGATCCATATAGTGGAAATTCTGTTACATACCCACAAGAACAGCTGGACTTGTCGAACCCCATACTTCATATATGTACATCTGTAACACGAAATTATGTAACATCATCTGCATCAGTTAGTTTTACTTGCATAATTTGACACAACAGTCTGAATGAAACTGTATTCAAAGGGCAACGTTTTTAGCCCCATAGCTTGCGAATAGAAGACAAAAAACTGAAAATTACCGTACCAAAGATTTTAATTTTATTCACCATGAAAAGCAACTAAAACGTTTTGGATTATGTTGCTAATGTATATACAAACGTGACTGATAACAGGTAACCATGACAGTGAACTGACAACATGTATCGCATTATTGATTACCAATGGGTATAAAATAGTGGTGGGTTTTCATGTAATTTGAAACCTGGGTACCTGATGAGTAGTACATGGGAACCGAGCTGCCAAATATCGGGTGTTGCTTTAAAACACCACCTTCTAAAAACTGGTCTGTTTACTGGGCACATGGAATATGATCACTTCTTTAGCCAACTTCTAGCCAATGTGCTACTTGTTGAAACAGACATGAAATAGGCACGTCGTCTATGATCTAAGTACGCTCTGATTTTGCTTGAATTTTGCTAAGGTCATCATGCAGAATAGTGTATACAAAAAAAGAATTCAGCAATGTAAACACTTAAAGCATGTTTAAGCCAGATTTTTCTGGCAGCTTAGCTGAATTTCAGCGAGGCATAAACTCGGCTAAGCCGAATTCTTTGTCCAGTTGCGCCTAGCAAGTGTGTTCCTCTATCTTATTGCTAGAATTTCATATATTATAGTTATGAAAGTCATACCAGTGGCATTGAAATCAGCATCATAACGACGCAGGTCTGAGCACGGCAACCAGTGTAGTCGGAAACTACTCCTGCGGCGATTCCACCTTCACATGCATGCGTACAACACAGACTTTCAGACCTCTGTGACCTTGACCTAGGATCAGGTCATACGGCATACCATCGTGTAGCACTTATTGACCTCTACCTACGTATCAAATTTCTTCCAAATTGGAAAAACTTTTTTGTGGATGCATGGACGTATGGGCGGACGGACAATGAGACCAGATTAGGTCGACTACTAACACACTGTAAATGTGGCTCATCTGTAGCGGAAATAATCACACAATAATAATTACTGACACCCTGGGCAGCAAAATTATCAGTCCAGCTTTCGTGTGGGGCACTGAGGGCAGAGGCAGGTTACGTATGGCTGCAGTCATTTCATTTCGTGAATGCTTTCGTCGCCGTATTCTGAAGCCAATGGACAGCATCGTCGTCAGCCTCATGAAGAGCCTCCAGCCCGCCGGCGAACTTTGTCTGCGGGCAGTCGTCAATAATG
>Ga0056114_1000891_pt1 | contig 12126 bp, 9 predicted proteins | sample WorMetHERISLAND1_FD_77005 | JGI IMG/M metagenome (GOLD analysis project Ga0056114, IMG submission 77005) | Marine gutless worms symbiont microbial communities from Max Planck institute for Marine Microbiology, Germany - Olavius loisae HERON... ...
TGTAGAAATGATCGTATAATAGGTGTGTAAAAAATTGATTAAAAATTCCCAACCGTTTGGGAAAAAATTTTAGAAAACCGTAGGGGGGGATTTTTTTGACTCACACTGTATATTAGTCAGTCATTACATAACTTTAGCACTGTTTCATCATACTCAGATTTCGTTAGCAGGTATAATTTTGCTGCCGTTAACTAAATGCTTATAAAAGTCCCCCAAACCAGTGGCAATATGATCGATGGGTATAGGTTTATTCTACCACAAAAATAATATCTAAGCTCGGGTGCCATCGGGGGTTGTACAAAAATTAACGGATCAGTGGCAGGAAGTCGAGCACTGCAGTTAGGTCATTTTGCCACATTTAGTAAATCTCGGTCAAAGGGTTTGACATATCATTCTACCAAATTTGACCAAGTTTGAGTCCGATGTCGAACAACTTCAGGCCTACGTGGACGTCGCGGAGATAGCAAAAAGTCGTGGCACGGGGCCCGCTCTTTGCGTCATGTGGGCTAAGGCTTAACGCCGCGTAGAACTGTCCCCTGGTGGCGATATATCACTGCAGTAAATTTGTTCTCATTTCTTCGATCGAAAATAAATTTTTGATTCAGACTACCAGAGCCAGATGATTGCTTCCCTAGCTGTAGACTGCCATCCCTAGACCTCAAAAAAATCACTACCACTTTCATCAGTACAGAATCGCGGGATGGCGTCCAAGTCCACTACTAGATCTTGAATAATTTTATATTAGGCCTAAATAATAATTCTGAGTCATAAAAATATTTTTGCAAATACGAGTGATAGAATAACAAGGTGCCGTCCCACAGATCACGAGTAGGCTTATATAAAACACGACAGCAACGTTTAATAGACAGTCACTGTTGCTGGCATTGGCTGAGTCTATGCAGTGATGCGGTGACGCCGGTATGTTGGATGCTGTAGGTCTGACACAGGAAGCTGTGAGGATGATCGAGACGCTGTTTCAGTGGACGCACGCGTCCGGTGACGATGTAACGCCGACTGAGTGCGTTCTGCGTCACTGGCAGTATGTCTATAACAGGTCTCTGGTCACTGGGCCAACACCTTGCCATAGCAGCAGCAGCAGCAGCAGTCCGCCAGCGTCACCGCCCTGTACCATGCCATCTCTCATCAACATCCTCGGACAGATCGGCCGACACGACCTTGTCCGCAGGCTCACTGCACTACTGCCCGGCAGCGCTGACGACTCAGCACAGCAGTAAACAAGAAGCCAAGCTGTCGCTAGGATAGCCGACCGTACTACCTCACAACACCTTTCGGGGTCACGTGGCCATTTGATACCCCATAGACCATTTCCTATTAGTGGTCCTTTGGAACCAAGCATCTATCTCTAACGGTTTCCGAGATATTCAGTGGCGAATGGCACGCAATGGTTGATATGACCTTGATACGACCTCTAAACAAAGGTCAAGGTCATTCATTTTGGTACCAATCGATTCCTCATATACGATTTTCCTATAGGCTGCCAATAGTAACTTTTGCTCTAGGACGCACCGTTTAGCCACAATACATTCCGTACAGACGACAGACGAGCGACACAACACTGTAGCTACAGCGCGACCGTTAGTACGGTCGGCTAATAGAGATCTTTTCACGAAACATGACCACTGTGCAATGATGATCGTTCTGATCTCGATCGGATTGTTTGCTTGGATTCTACGCGCCAGAATACAGGCCGAGGTTGCAATGACGATCCATTGTCCAGCGTTTATTACATTTTATTGACAACTAATGAACAAAATAATGAAAAGTTTACTTACTTAGTACAACACTTAAGTTACTTTCGCATCCAATCACTTGGATACACTTCGCGCGGTGTTCTGTGCCGTATATAGGCCTAGGTAAAAAATTTTTTTAAATAAATCGATATTCATCTTTATTTCGCTAATATTAACTCGTTAAAGTTAACAAAAACAATTTTAGAATCAAGTGAACGACATTTATCTAACGTTCTCGTTCAGGCAACGACAGATCGCATACTTATATTGCATTATAATTAACTTAACCATTACATTTATTCCTGCACGTTGTGGCTAATGGCTAATAGCCTATATTCCAAACGACAAACTGGGTGTTCGCCCCGCACACACCCTTAATCCGATCTTAACGAAACTTGGCATGTGGGGTGGCCTGCCGGACGTGTTTCTTAATTTGAGTTTCAGGACGATCAGTCAAAAAATGTCGGAGCTGTGGGGGGGGGGTCGAAATTTGCATTTTCCCATTGACAAGGCTCATCGCTTAAACATTGCTACCGCACAAGCCGTGATGTTCAATATAACCTTCCACTGATCGTATAAATTGAATAAAAACTCATCTTTCGTTGATTTCTGTTTTGTGCGCGTGATTATAAACCTGAAGCTGTTTTCTCTGACAGCATCCTTAAGAAAAAAGGTGGCACACAAGCAAAGTTTTCTCTCCTGGCCTTTGTTTGCCTTGCCTTGCCTAAACTGTTTCTTTCAATAATAATTTACAGTATTTATTACAATTACAATTATTTCAGTATGCGATGGGCTGACTCTGAAGCCACTATGCCACTATTTACCAGTTTACAAACAATGAAAAGATAATAATGCGATATAACCAACATGAACTGTATTCGAAATATACAACTCGGAGCAATATGTCGCATTATGTAAACATTATGCAATTCGATGCACGGGTAAAATGACATGTCGCTACGTCAACTTTACAGTACTCTGAAATAAATGGCAGACGTTCATCACGCAAGTGCCGCAAAATGTCGAATTCATAAACTAACAAAATGCCGTGTAATACGTGAAACAGATTAGTCTTTGTTGTTGTTCCTAAGTGCCTGACACTGCAGATGAGACCAGCAGCCAGTCTGCTTCAGACATGTCCAAAAAGCAGCGGTTATTTACAAATCAATCACAGATAATAAAGCACACATTTAAAACCAACGTTTTCACCACTTCTGCAAGAAAATATGGACCATTTTCAGACATGCATTGTGGTGGTTTTGAAACCTAAAAGCAAAATTAAATGCTATAGATTGTCAGACTCAACTCAATAAATGACTTTCACCAATTAACAGAAAAGTATCTTTCGGCTATTTTGGCTAATGCTGAACAAATGTGGTGCAGGTCAGCAGGTGTAAAAATTTTCCAACTGAGAAGTGACGGGCTATTACAAATAAAGATGCGGATCACAAATCTCAAATACCAGTATTTGCCATTAAAACCCAAATATCAGCAAACTGCAATGTTAAATCACAAAAACCGAGATTCAGTTTGATTTGATGGCATGTCGGCCATTTGCATCTCAGAACCTTACGTCCTGAATCACTTCGGCATCTCTAAACACACTGCAAGACACAGCCGTTAACAGTCAGACAGAAGCAATCAAGCATAACGTGTTCAATGGCTCATTCAACTTACATCAAGCAGTGACCTGAACTGTCACCACAAATCACTCACTCTCGCAAATGCAGTTGCATACCAAGTTAGTCACTCCATTATGACTGTCAATCAGCAAATTTCTAGAAATTTAACAATAAATTTCCAACAACTTCACAAAGCTGTACTCACACTTTGAGAGATTTTCCCAGCACTTCAGCAGTAGGTCTGCACTGTATACATTAGCAGTGCACATAAAAGTCATCCTATCATCAGATCTACTGCAGACTCTCTGATTACCTGCAGCACTAGCAGCCAATGACGTAAACCACTCTCGAGTATGGGCTCGTGTCTGAAACTAGTGCAATATGTACTTGTATTCTTCCTTTATATTCTTTTGCATTTTTTTGTTTCCTTTGTTTCAGTAAGTTTTCATTTCCGTGGCATATACTTCGTCAACTGTTTTAATCATGCATTTGTCATGATTTGTTGATTCACTTACTCACTTACTTAATAAAATTAAAATAAAAAAATAAATAATGACATTGTTGCTTTACCCATGTATTACTTTTAGTACATCGTGAGAGAATACTGGCAGATGCCGATAATCGCACAATCAGGGTTTTGACAGTTGAAGGACAGTGGTAGAGAATACCGTCATATACTCACGTATACGTCGCTCTCGCGTATAAGTCGCCCCCCCCCAAAAAAAAAATCGAGTCTGTATGTGGTCCAAAATTATTGACCCGTGTATAAGTCGTAGAGGGTTTTTTAGGACTTGTACTGGATGCAGGTCAGCATAATCATCCTCGCCGTCGTCGTCTAATTCATCAATCATCATCCGCAGCATCGTCGTAGAATTAGTCGTCTCTCTGCAGCGTCGTGGGCAGGGTACGTTGGATCTGAAGTTGCGTGTTTTGGCGGATGGAAAAAAATCTTTATTTTATGACACGGAGATAAGTCGCCCCAAAACTTTTCGGGCACGATTTCGTCGTAAATTTTGTGACTCATATGTGAGTATATACGGTACTTACATGGACCACCTGCTCGTTCCAACCTATGTATCCCGGAGGTGAGATTAAGACGATGTCTTGTGGATTCCTAGCCGAGACGGCGTCGGTCTCAATGCAGCCGCCCGACCGGTTGACGGCGATACTTGATGCTCATGCGATCATGTTGACGGAAGAAAAATTGACAAAACCAAACAATACTGAAATAAGTCAACAATTTGGTATTTTGTGTCTCGAAACGTTACCACAAACGTTCCAAAAAGCACAGTCGCAACAGCTGATGTCAACACTGCACGCATCGCAGTATGCAGAACCCTGTATGTTCACGGTTGTCTCGACTCAGCCAGTGCCAATATTAGCCAAAATTATTACTAAGTAAGTAACAGATTGCCAGAAACGTAACAGCTGCAGGTCAACACCATGCCGTCAGTGGGACAATATATAGCCATCGGGCAGTCACCAATGAACGAGATATCTGTCAGTTAGACATGTCGCTCAAGCGTCCACAACAGCATGTTAATATCAGCAATACAAACCGGCGTTCATCCAATCACTACCACCAACAGAGCAGAGTAGAGGCTCATCCTACTGTCACACAGTGATGTTAAGTCCACGGCCTCAAACATTTGGCCTCAGCCTGGCCTCGATCTCGTTGTCGTATTCGGGCATTTTTCGGGCAAAAATCGTGTAAAATTCGGGAATTTTGTTAACTTTTCCGGCGATAATCATAAATCGTATGTTGTTAATCATTATTTGGTACTTTTTTCATAATTATTTTCAGCCTCGACTTTGGCCTCAACGTCCAGAAATTGGCCTCGTCCTCGTAGCTCTGGCCTCGGCCTCGAGGTTTTGGCCTCGTTAACATCACTGTTGCCACACGGCTGAGATGCTGGCCGGCTCAAGTGTAGTCTCTTGCTTCGTCTTGAGTAACTACAGCAAGCTGTTAAATACGTCGGCAACACACGGAGGGTTTTACTGTAAGCCAGACGGTGGCGGTGGCTGGCATGAAGGCACTATACAGTTCTACAGAGGCACACGACGTCTTATTGCCAGAGGATTACGAGTTTTGTCAGCTTCTTTCGACAACATTACACTCAGATACCAATGCTACAGCAACTTCATTACAACATTTCTCGGAACATCAGAACTTCTTTCAAAATTCGCTACGGTGCTGTTTATTGTTCAGTCGCTATATTTGTTGATTTGAAACAATTTTCTTCAAGAGAATAGTACACAGCAGTTCTTGACAACATTACGCTGTCAAACCAATGATAATTGCAATATTCTACAAAAAACCACCACAGTACAATTTAGCTGTTTATGTAGGTGGCAAAATAACACAAAAGCACCTGACACAGAACGCTTCCTTCTGTCAGCGAGGTGTGTAAAGAATACCAGATTAATCCATTACTGTTTATATGATGTTACATTAATGCCATTTGGACAACGCACTGAAACTAACCACAGAACACTGCACAGCAAACAATATAAATCCACTTCGATGAATTCAAATGTACACAAAATGGTGCAACAGAAAGCAATCATCGAAACATTTTTGACAAACAAAAGGTCATAGGTCAAGACCGAAGGTTAAAGTCAAGAAGTCTGAGGTCTGGAATAAAACAATGCATATGTAACGGCCGTGTTGTTTACAATGTATCACAAAACATGCCACGTTAAACACTGTGTAAACAAGCAGAAATTATAAGTTACAGAATAAGTAAACTGAGAAAACTGCTAACAAAATTCCTGTTGTGTCTACAGTTAGAACTCAGAAGAGAGACCAAACTCATCCCAGAAGAGAGACCAAACTCATCCCAGTTCAACTCCTCTACATGGTAAATTACTTGAACGAACACTCAATCACATTGTGATGGTAGAATTTGGCTTTAAAGCCCCAAATTTGCCTTGGCCTTGCAACAGGCTGGTCTTGGTCTGGGGAATGCGGTCTTGGGCTTAGGTGTGGCCTTCACCAGAAATTCAAGGCTAAAATCTTTCTTCAAACGCAATGTAGCACTGTAAAGTAGTAAACTTACTGAAGCAATAAACTTACTTTGTAACTGATAAAACTGTTCTGACTGTCTGTCAATGACTGTGTTCTGGCCCTGTTAACATTGCTGTAATCACTGGAGCGGGGCCAATGCCAAATAAAATGTCTAATTGATGAATTAAACCAACTCACAAATTTCTCACATGATTCGAGGCACAAAGGGGCACGTAATGACACCCTGTAAGATTTCCGTGCACCCACTGCCAAAAAACAACGACTCCGTTTTTATGCTAAGTTCACAAATGCAACAAACACGGCTGCTAATATAACCAGAAAGCAGCTGATTTAGGACGAACTGCTGAAGCTAGTGTTGCGGCGTGAAAACTGTGCTATAACTAAACAACTTGGCGATCAGTTCAGCTGCTGGACTGACTACACATGGACAACGCAGCAGTCAAGCGCGGCAGTCTGCTCGCTGACGATATGTGATTCATTTGCTTTGGCAACTTCGACGACGACGACGTCGCACGGCGACAGTTTGTCGCTCACCGGTCGACAAGTCTTGACGTCCGATGCTTTCGACGACGACAGTGAATTGACGCACTTACAGACGTGAATGCTGGACGGACAGACTGCCGGCGCGGCGGCCACAGCGTCTGAACCGACAGACTTCAGCCTATGAGGCTTCTCGTCGTCAACGTGCTGTGGCTGAGTCTGTCTGGAACCAGTCACTGGCACTGACACTGCCGTCGTCGTGTCTTTTTGCTCACTCTGACGTCTACCAGACATCCGGGCCGCGCCGCTCGTCTCGGCGTCACCGCGGTCCGCTTGGCCACACATGAAGCTCACACTGCGGCCGGTCGGCGGGGACCCACACCGGTGCACCGTGGCTCGATGTGGCGCTAGCGTCTCCTCCATTGTCATGTCACCGGTAGAAGGCGCAGCAGGAGGGCTGCCGGTTGATAACAGATGCTGGGCTGCTGCAGTTTCTGAGTACGGCTCTCCGAGAGATACGACGGCCGAGTTATTGTCCTTGTCGCTAACAACACACAGCATAATTCCTATCACGGCTCGTCACTAATCACCCGAGAAACAAAATCATATGATACAACGAGATGGTTCAACATGCACTGAACACTGACAATCACTGCCGTTTAGTCTTCCACACGTTGCCACAAGATAAAACTACAATGCACGAAAACTCATCCCAAAAAAGCCAACGAGCTGATCGGTAAAATAACAAATATAAATAGACTACAGACTACAGAGTAAAACGACTTAAATTTTAATATCTTTCTGCTGAAGTCAGTTTGTTATAGTTACATAAAGATTAAGCCATCAGAGCATAAAAACTAAAAAAAATAACTGCATTAGACACATTTAAAAATGAACAAAAAATGCATTTTACGACACGGCAGTTGATTAAGTCTTCTCTGTATTTCCACAAATGCCGACGTAATTCTTACAAGATACAATACAGCAACTGTTCTGCATGTCGTTAAAGCTACTGCTCAACACCTCAAAAGCTGGACATCAGTTTAACAACTGATGTCATTCATGAACTGCTACTTATCAAACACATCTGAAAGTAACATGTTAACCCTTTGATGCCCACTGTTGTCATATGGGTACAGCTATAAAGCATCCTGTGCCAGACTGGGTTAAGCTCTCATTTGTAATTTTTGACATCCGGACACTCTGATGCTCAGCACTGAACACCAGAGTGTCCGGATGTCAAAAATTACAAATGAGAGCTTAACCCAGTCTGACACAGGATGCTTTATAGCTGTACCCAAATGGCAACAGCGAGCTGGATTGGACTGAGCATGATTTAACGCTTCCGCCAACACACTATAGGTTATATTGGAGACGGTTTTTACAGGTCAAAAGACCCAACCAACAGTATCAAAGTAGTGAAGGAAAAAATGCTACAAAGGAAAACCCTGAAAAAGCAAAAAAATACACATACACATACAAAATAGTACACAATAAAGAGAGATACATATAAAGCACAGCAAGTCCCCTAGTCTACACTAGTACGATGGGGTGACTAGGGGACGGCTCCCACAGAGGGCAGGGTCGCCAAGCCTAAACAGCGGTGGGGCTGCCGCCGCGGTACCCCCTGGCAACAGTGGGCATCAAAGGGTTAAGTGATCTGTGATGAGACATTCTGCCCAAACGTGACATGACAATCTGACGCACCGAGCGCAGATGGAACCCGCAAGAGCAACGACGCTGACGTTGTCACCAAATGAGACCGTCACTGACTTGGCGTCGATGCTGAAGTTTGCCGACTCACTGCTCAGACTGGCGCGTTTCTGATGCTGCTCAGCACCGGAGCTGTGCGTCACTTCAGCCTGCACCTCCAACCTGTGTCCATCGCAAACCACCCACTCAGCCTACACACCTCTACGACGCTGACCAATGATTATCACCAACATTTGACTATGAGTACAAATCCCACCATCACTACTGCAACTACTAACAATTAACCCTTTGATGCCCACTGTTGCCATATGGGTACAGCTATAAAGCATCCTGTGCCAGACCGGGTTAAGCCACCATTTGTGATTTATGACATCCGGGCACTCTGACGCTCAGCCCTGAGCATCAGAGTGTCCGGATGTCAAAAATTACAAACGACTGGAACAGAATGCTTTATAGCTGTAACCATATGGCAACAGTGGGCGTCAAAGGGTTAGCAGACTTAATGCAGTTCAATGACGAGCATGCTCTTGTCGTGTGATTCAATATTTGCTACGTACAAGTAGAAACTGAAAACATCGACGACAGAAAGAGAAAAACAAAACACATAATCGTTTGTCAGTATAACAACAATAACAGTTGTGCACGGAGTGATCTGAGAACAGACAAGAAACCTTTGTTAGTGAGAACATAACAGCAACATGCACCGTCACAGACCACAGTCAACACTCAACATATATTTCCAGTTTTACTGAACCAGCCCTCATACCACACCATATGGATGATAAAGCCTATCCAGCAAGACCTGAAATCCAATAACCTCTCCCTAAATTAAGAAATCAACGTGGCTCAGAATCGTCCACTCTGGAGACTGATGTCTACGTTTGGCGCTATGCACTCCTAGTGGTGCTTGCTAGAAAAAAAGCCATGTTTACACAGTAGGCCAAGTCAATGCACCACAGGAAGAACTACAGTGTGCTGAAGGTCAGATGCTGAATTGTCGAAGCAAGAACCAGTATTAGTACCAACTTCATCATCAACCACCGACCTGTTGTGAAAGCCTGTGGGACCAGCTAGCAAGCTGCCCGACAAGCTAGCGTTGATACAGGAGCCGGCAATCGCCTGATGACTGGCTGAGTCATGGTCACTGCAGCAGTCTTCACGGATGACGCCGACGCGCTCCAGGTGGCTGCCGCTGGCGCTGAGACTATTGGTCATTCCAACGGACATCTCGCCGATGCTGGGACCGATGCTTGGGTTGATGGCACGATGGCCGTCCGTTTCCACGACGCTGCGTGTATCGCCTTCAAACACACACAACTCGGCAATGACAACTGACAATTACTCTCTCAAATGACTGAATCTATCACGCATTTTGCTATTTCTCATACTTACACATCATCAGGGTCGAATTATGACAATAATCGGAAATATTCCAGGCACTGGGAAAAATCAGACACAAAAAATTGGATATACTTCTCTGCACACTCTCAATAAAATTCATGAGCAAAGTCTAAGTACATATTTAGACCAAAGTTAAGCTGAACTGACTTAAGTCGGACAAATTTGCATGGAAGAGATAGCTAAAGCCCTTAGGTGTAACTTTCGCTGAGACTAATGTCACTTTACTTTTCGACTTTCGCTCAGCGAAAGGCTAAGTCAAAAGTTAAAGTGACCCACTGCACACAAATCTTCAGTCTCAATGCGTTAAGATTACAAGCACAGCCAATGTTACACTAAAAGTAACAACGTCGATAGCGGTAAAAAGAGATGTGGTATAGGTGTAGTCAGAAATTCAGAACAGAGGGGTTCAAGGGTTTCAGTGATGGATCAGTGCTGGGGGGAACAGAGTCAACAAAATGTGAAGCATATCCTTATAAACACAAGCAAAACAGCACCTCTGATATCTGAGCAATGGGAAGATATGTGAACCCCTAAACCCTCCCTTCTGACACATGACCAAACCCGTAAACAGTGTGCCACATAGCACATAGTATCAGACAATATGCAACAATGTGCGAACATTTTTACCAGCAAACGTGCTGACGACAGCCTCCACGGGAACGTCACTTTCATCGAAGTCTATGCGCACCCCTCCCGTATCTGTGGTACTGACACCACAGCCACCGCTGCGACACAGGGATATCGGCACCACACCGTACACATAGGCCAGCAGCAGAGGAACACCGATACCTTCAGCAACAGCAAACACAACATCAGCGTTGAAAGACAATGACATTATGAAATAATTAACAGGACTGCCAGCTTTCACGGTATCGTGAAAGGTTACGAATCACCACAAAACTATGGATCAAGACTAGGAACTAATCTCAGGAAACAGCTGTAGTGTGGTAAGCTGAACAAACTGCTTAGTAGAAGTTCTGCAACAGCTGCGTTTGAGGAAGTGACCAACGTTAGAAAACTCTCGTTGGAACACGAAGCCAACACAAGAAAGCAGCGGAAAAATGACAGATTAGCGGATCACTGGTGGATCAGACTTGTGATATTTTCACCGACCTCATTGAGCCACAAAGAAGAGAAATGATGCAGTGGTCATCTGCTATTTAGAAGACCTGAGTGTGACGGTGTGAGTTAGTCATGTTGATTTTGAGTGTTTTACTGTCACTAGAAACCAAAGACCAGCGGCTGCCTAACAACCTTAAATGTGTTTGACATTCACCATCCTTACTAAGTAAGTGCGTAAGGTTACTTCTAAATTGCACAATTAAAATGTTTGTAAATATTGCTGACAGATGCACACACAATAACATCAGCAGAATTAACATAAACTACACACAAGATAAGATGCTTCTTCCTTGACAGAACAGAATGCAAATGTTGATCAAAAAGGCAGTGTAAGTTTACCGACGGAGAGTGCGGCAAGCACGGGAGACAAGAGAATTGACGATATCACTCCACCAGTGACGGCGAGATTGCGTTTGTGCTTATTCATTGATGAGCATCTGGCATAGAGCTGCAGACAATCAACACATTCAACCACACAACCAGAGCTATTTTCGTAACGAAAACGAAAACTAGAACTATTGCACTTCGTTCTATGAGCACGAAAACGAGAATTATAGCAATTTGTAAAACGAAAACGATATAAAAATAAAAATTACAGCAGGCAGAACGAACGAAAACGAGAACTATTACAAACAAAAAAAAACAAAAAGGAAAAAATCTTGTCAACTAAAATGGCACAAGCTACATCTCATCAAGTCTCATCATCAGGACTGGGAACAGTGTGTTGCAGCAGCTGGAACAGTACCTCACTGCAGTCCAGCTCACGTCTGCTGATATGGCTGCAGCAATGCCTCATTCCTCATGCCTCTGGAAACAGAAGTCGATCGTTTACAGCTTACAACTTGTTTGGATTATGTAGCAATATGATGCTACTAAAATTCAGCACAATCAAAAAAACTACATGATGTAAAAACTAAAATTATTTCATGAGAACTATATAAAAACTAAAACTATTGATTTTGGTTTAACTAAAACTATATAAAAAATAAAAATTATTACCTCAGAATAA
>Ga0056114_1000892_pt1 | contig 12126 bp, 8 predicted proteins | sample WorMetHERISLAND1_FD_77005 | JGI IMG/M metagenome (GOLD analysis project Ga0056114, IMG submission 77005) | Marine gutless worms symbiont microbial communities from Max Planck institute for Marine Microbiology, Germany - Olavius loisae HERON... ...
CGTGGCTTTCGAAGCATGGCTAGTCTTATACTTGTAATTAAGGAATGTTGTTGGCGAACTTCAACCGAAAAGAACACTTGCGGCATCGCGCGGTTTCCTTGCGGCAGCACGGCTTTCTTGTTGTAATAATGTTAGGCATATAAATAATACCTTAAGAGAAAAATAATGAGCGTCGTGAAAACAAACTTGCTGATCGGCAGTAGCCCAACTGGCTGATGGCTGGTTGGCGCCTTGGCGGTTGGGTTGCTGCTAAAGATTACACCATTAAGGCCGCAACCCACTAGGCGAACTAGTTGGGAACTATAGTTGCCAACCCGGGTTGGCAACCCGGGTTTCCAACTAGTTTCTAACTAGTTCGCCTAGTGGGTTGCGGCCTTTATGAAGCTGACGCGTCTATTTCACGTGTACCGCGGACAGATTGTCAGTAACACTTAGAGGGCTAAAAATTACTTTATTATAATACCGAATAAAAACGTAATCTTCTCACATTAATTGCGATATAAAATCATTCGAGTCACTCGATCGTTTTCTGACATCAAACATTAAACCTTACTAGTGTCACTATTGTCACGATAAAAGCAATGGACTTGAACTAAACAACAGTTTGGAAGAGCTACAGACAACAGTGCAAAACACACTACAATCGCAACTCTCGTCGGCTCGTAGCCGTAGGCTAGTCAGTGATGTTAAACGAGGCCAAAACCTCGAGGCCGAGGCCGTAGCTACGAGGCCGAGGCCAATTTCTGGCAGTTGAGGCCAAGGCCAAAGCCGAGGCCAAAAACAATCATGAGAAAAGTACCAAATAATGATTAACAACATACGATTTAAGATTATTGACGGAAAAATTAACAAAATTCCCGAATTTTACAAGATTTTTGCCTGAAAAATGCTCGATTACATAATAAGACAACGAGATCGAGGCCAGGCCGAGGCCAAATGTTTGAGGCCGAGGCTGAGGCCGAGGCCACCAACATTTTGGCCTCGAGGACTTAACATCACTGAGGCTAGTATCGTCGTCTATCGGTACATCGAAATCCAGAAATGAAAATAAGAGTCGCTAAGTACAGATAAACATACACAGCAAACGTTTAAGAAATTCAATTCACTCGGTCTTCCTACGCATGAATCTTTGCTGCGATGTTAATGTGCAAGCGTTAAAAACAGACGACGACCGCCAGCGGACGTTGCCAACTTATTTAAATCATTATAGAAACTAATCGATTGACTAGTGTATAGGCTACGTGTCACCAAGTAATTCCATGTACGTCCGCATACAACAAATAAATGTAGCAAAAATTAGAAAACTTTCACCACCATACGGACAGTAATTTATATATGCAGTGTGATGTAGGCCTAATGCAAGGTAGTTAGCGACATTGGTGACCTTGTTTGCGAGTAATGCTGCGCGGACAGCTGATCATAATACAAATATCGATTACCAGCATTATTGGATTGCTGCACAAAAATTTAAGAAACTGAGTTTTTGTATGAAGTCGTAGGGTAGGCCTACTTGCTTATGTCATGTTGGTTAGAGCGAAGTGGTCCACAGTGGTGCAAATTGTACATAACACAGTGATCTCGAACGACATAGCCAGAGATAAGTGTAACCGCGAATGCCACCGAAAATGAGTCAGTTCGTCGGAACGACAGTAAACATCCATCTACGTTCTTCACAAACCGTATACATCGTCACAACTACAGTACTCGACAAATCACAAATCTTGTAACAAACCTATAGCCTACGGTCTTGTGTTCTACATGTATAAAATCCTATTAACAACCTATTCGTTTCTACAGCCAATTCACTGTGCTCAGAGAAACACGTTATGACACCAGTTAGCGTCATTAAGCCCTGCGCCTCGCAGTTGAAAGGGTTTTTTTTAAACGATGATGATGTCTGTCTATTAATCTGTCGCCATTCGTGCAACAAGCTACCTGTTTCACTGCCTGTATCGATCGCTGCTAGAACCAAGCAGCCGCTGGCGACGAATGTTTGCAGGCTGCTGATCGGCAGGCACGCAACAATCTACACTGCTGGGGGCGGGGCTTGTCGTTTCGACCATCGGGACCATATACTTGTTAAATGTCGTTGTTTTTGGTCTGTTCGCCCCACTGTATAGTTTGATCATTTTCAAGTGGAAAAGTTTGCGAGTATTACATAAATAGAATTTCGTTTGATATGATTTCATCACGATAACAAACAGTCGCGTCTTAAAGACATTGACTTAAAAGTGTGTTCAAGTCTATTCAAGTTACGGATTAACAAAGCAAACGTTCTTATTGTAGTCCTTATCGTGTTATACATGCGTGTTATACATGTGTATCATTCTTGCTGAGTGTTAAATAGTAGGCCTATATACGATCGGCTATTGTCGTCACAATTCCAACTGTTGTCTGTCGTCTGTCTGTAACGTTCACCATTACTGTGAGTCCGCCTGTAGGCTGCCATACACACACCGTCGCCATTTATTATTATTATTATTACTCAGTTGCAAGGCTGATAGGCCTACTCATTTTACCGTCCCGCAGAGGGTAGAAGGCTGAGTCGACCTAGGTGGCTGGTTACTGACCGAGATGGTTTATCAGCCCCGCAGACGGTCACCCATCCAAGTAGAGCAGCCCAACGTATAGCAACTACGTTGATCGAGACCAACGCGTTACCGCTATCCGCTAAGCCACGCCACCACCCATACTGAAATACTGGCAGGAAAAGGTCTTGAGTACGATGCTTAACTCTTTGATGCCCACTGTTGCCATATTCGTACAGCTATAAAGCATCCTGTGTCAGACCGGTCTAAGCCGTCGTTTGTATTTTTTGACATCCGGACACTCTGACGCTCAGGGCTGAGCGTAGAGTGTCCTGGTGTCAAAAATTACAAACGACGGCTTAGACCGGTCTGACACAGGATGCTTTATAGCTGTACCTATATGGCAACAGTGGGCGTCAGAGGGTTAAGGGTGTCCGGTGGTTATTCGATAATGGCCGCGGTGGTCTGTTCAGCGACCGGACTCAACCCTGCCACGCTGACGGCGTCCGCCGACGTCTCGGACACAGCCGACTGACGTCTCATGGCGGGGCGACCGCCGCCGCTGCCCGTCGACGCCGACCGACCGGGCACCTGCCCGGCCGCTGGCGGCTGCGGCGGCGCCGTAGTCTGGGAGATGAGGCTGGAAGAGCGACGGGATCGCGCCTGCGCGCAGCTCGACATGGGCGATGATGACATGGAGGACTGGAGTGCGTTGTCCATGAGCCGGTCCTTGGCTGCCGATCCACTCACGGACATCGACAGAGACAATCCCAGTGACAAGGACGCAATCGACGACAGGCCCGATGTCGTCGTCATCTGCGCTACAGCTGCATCAACATATACACGTTTACAAACATTACTTACGTGATCATAAGAGAGGTGTAATTTTTACCGGGCGATGCTACACAGAGCGCGGTTTCGGAACGGCAAGTCGTCCGTCCGTCCGTCTGTCTGTCTGTCCGTCTGTGACGTTGAGGTATCGTGGTCACATAAGTGGGAGTACTTCGAAAATAATTTTATGGCTGATTAGCCTACGGTGTTTTCGCTAGACCCCGAACATCACGGATCTGCTACAAGGGATCGTCCTGAAATTCCAGGTGGTATAGGGGCGAGGTAGATAACAGGCGGCATCGGTTTGTTACTTATTTGTAGTTTCACATTCACATCTGCTTTTATGTAGTAAATGTAAATAACAATCGAAGGGTCATTGGGTGTACGCAAAACGCTGCATCGCGCGGTTTTCTTGCGACATTACAACATTATTGTTATAAATATTACATGACCAACAACAAGACACTAACCCGATTTTATAGCTGAATATGTTTTATATGTTTTCGATAAAACAAATAAATTATGATAAATCTATTTTATGATCGGTTCCACACAATTCGTGCATGCAGTCGGTGTTAGCCAGTCGTGTCAAATTTGTTAATCCCAATCGCTGAAAATTGGCGTAGAAGTCAGATATACCCTGCGATAGGACGTTACATAACACTGTAACGCATATTATTCTTTTTAAGATATTATAATTTCATTCGTTTATTATCGAAATTGATTGATAGGCCTACACAGTATAGAACTGATAATAGTACACTCAAACTGTCAAACGCTTACTGCGACGTCTTGGCTTGCAAACAGCCAGTTCTTCTTCGGTCGCGCCTTTCTCTCTGCACAGCGTCGACAGGCTTGTCGCGTGCTTCTGCAACGACATTGCACCAATCAGATCGATCGATTACTACGCAGACAAACAGTGCGTTCTGCTCACGCTCAAACACTTGTCGTCAGCCGCACACGACATGTAGTACTTCTGTCGGCGACAGAACGTTTTGCCGTATCTGCATTCTGCACCGCGAATCTGGAACAGACTGCCGTCTGATGTAAAGGAACCAAGCCTGTCATATGGACAGATCAGGCGTTCATCTAGTGTCAGGCCACAACGCGATGTAACTTGAGTTAACTGCATGACTTTAAAAGCACTCTTATTTACTTACTTAATTACTTAAATTATATGACAGATGGGCCATTACACGTAGGCTTAGACCATTCCAAGGTTGTCTTGGTGGCTTAGTGGTTAGGGCGTCAGACTTCCGACCTAGCGGTCATGGGTTCGACTCCCGGCCGGGGCGTAATCAGGGCACCTAGGTCAACTCAGCCTTCCATCCCTCTGGGGCCGGTAAATCGAGTACCAGTCTTCACTGGCTGGGGTTAAGGCGGAATGTGCTCGCTTGTGTCGAGTGGCAAGTAACATTGTGTGATCTCATATGGCAAGTGACACCTGTACTTCTGAGATGGATTTCCATTAAGAACTAGCTTTAACTTTTTAACTTTCAACTTTATTCTATTCCTTATTTCCTTTGATGTTGTACTGACGTGCGGCACCGAAATTTTTCAGAGGAAGGGGTTAAGCCCCTCTCCCTATCTTCCTTTTCCCGTCCATTTTCGTCACCTTCCCATCTCCTTTCCTCTTCCCAGACAGACAGACGACGTACGGACAGAATTGATTGCTAATTCAAAATGAAATTCTTTAAAAAACAACCTTTTATTGATTATTGTTGACATTTCGGCTTCGACTGGAGCCTTCGTCGGAACGGTCTGTCTAATCGCCGTTCGCCGCTCAGTTTCGGGGCGAACAGGATGTCGTAGATGTGGGAGAGTTGATAAGACCCTCGTCTCTCTTCATCGACTTGGTTGTTTTTTAAAGAATTTCATTTTGAATTAGTTTATCGTTCAACCTATGAGTATATTTAAAGACACAATTGATTGCATTCTGCACAGCTTCGCATGCGGACGTGCGATAACAAGCACACAAGCAATACGACAGTACATACGGTGTGCCAGTTGACTTCTTCTCGCATGTTTTCGATGCATTTTTCCAGACGAAGACGCGCACGTCTCTGCAGTCGTATTCGGAACTCATGGCGATTCGTAGTTGTCACCATTATACCTGCCATGCAGCAACGATAACATAAATTTCCAATCTGGACAAACATTCCAGTTTGCAATATCGAATTTCTTTACGGAAAAAACGGAAGATAAAGTTGTTACTGAGCAAATAATTAAACGTTATTGAATTTTCAGTTTTTCGGCATTTTAGATAGACAAAAATCAAGAGATCAAAACATTAAGTAGGCCTATTAGCAAATTCAAATTCGGCGTTCAGATTAAAGTACAAGTAGATGCACGGCCAGGTGGAAAATTACAGATTATCACAAAAACGAAACGTGAAATGTATTCGACAATATGTGTAGAATCGGCCAGTGATCATTTTGGTCTTGGTTTGATGTAAATCGGTCAACTTTTTAATGATGAAAATATGCTCTAAAAACGATTTTTACATTTTCGTTCCCAGTGACCTTGACCTTTTGACCTTTAGACCTCAAATTTGCTCCCCTAGTTACTCATGTCCAGCGCTATGTTTCACTAAGTTATTAAGTTTCTACGGGTTTTCTATTTCGAGAAAATCGGAGGCACGGGACAGACAGACGGACGGACGGACGGACGGACTGGGTGCAACACATAATGCTGCTCACTAGGGTGGGCCGCATAACAATTACATACATAATAACATTGATCGCCAAATCGGAATTGTACTTATCGTCATACAATCAAACGAATTCGGTTTTTGTGGCGCGTTCGTGAACGAAGCAACACAGAAAGAGATATTGTAATGTTGTTTGTCCGCCTGTCTGTCTGTCCATCTGTTTGTCACACTGCAACATGTCTTTTGCACAGCAAAAGTTTCCACATGCAGCAACTGACTGATAGAGTGAAAACAGTATACATACAAAGAACATGGACTGCGAATAAATACACTGAATAAATACACAGAAAACAATAGTAATAATGAGTATAGCCATATCACGATTGCTGTTAATTTTTGAGCCTCGTTATAAAATGCGTTCAGTAGATCGTTACCCTTTGACGCGTACTGTTGCCATATGGGTACATTATACCAGTCATTTGTAATTTTTGACATCCGGGCTCTCTGACGCTCAGCCATGAGCGTCAGAGTGCCCTGATGTCAAAAATTACAAATGATGACTTAACACGGCCTGGCACAGGATGCTTTATAGCTGTACCCATATGGCAACAGTGGGCGTCACAGGGTTAGTTTTCAGTCCTTGCAGAATCTACAGGAGCCTTAAACCACGTTTACAATGCGTAGTGCGCTTGCGCAAAATTGTATGATATGAATAGGCCCGTTTTACTGACTGTTGACGATGCGCAGGATGCGCCAGAGTAAGAAGAGGACGATGATAATAGCCGCCTGTTCACCGTCGGATTCGGTCACGCCCTCGGCGAACACGAGGTCAAGGACGAATGACGTCACCACGATCACCGTGTCAAATATCTGCCACCACCAACCACTACAGATATCAGCTTCTGTTTTGCCAATAGTACAGATTTGGATTATAAAATTACGTATGTGTTGATTTTTGATCGTGCGACGCTAGGCAGATATTTGTCCGTCTGTCTGCCTGTCACAGTCTAACATTGTGTCAAAACTCACAAACGAGTGAACATTCTTTCACCAACTGTTATCCATTCTTCCCCATCTATCTGTGGGCGTGGGTATAGTTTATTTGTATAGCAGCCAGCGGCTGGATTGTAACACAAACGAATAATTATTATTATTATTGTATATCGTACTCGAAGTACACACAAACACAATAAAGCAGATATAAAAAAAGAAAAAAAAATCAGCTAACAGACAGATTAAAAATTAAAGCAAGCACATCGTCCCTGAAAAACTCATCTGAGGACAAACAACACACTTCATCTCGAACCATAACCAGCTCCTTAATCATGTATGCACGCCAAATCATCTCTTCGTCGGCCAAAAACTGCACATTTCGGCCCATACCAGATAGCATTCTACTATAGAAAACAGCATGACGAGAAACAAAATTCACCAAAACATTCTCAGAATGTAAACATTTCTGTACAAAATTCATTGATCGTTTACACAAGGTATCAAAAATAGTTATTGTTCCAGACAGCCTCTCAAGTATTGCAGTGTGACAGTTGTAGGGGAGCTTCCAAATACGTCTTAGTGCAAGTACAAGTATAAGTACAAGTATGTACAAGAAGCACAAGAAGCACAAGTCTGAAGTCCAAGTAACCTAACTAATAGCCTAAAAGCTAGAACATACTGGTCCAAGCAGTAAGATATAAAAGAATTTAGAAATTTAACAGTCCGTGATTTTAAAGGATCGAATGTTCTTGCTTGGTGCAATCTGCCTGCTTGTCCGGCAACAGATAATGGAGGCACGACGTCTCTGGCAGCACACTGCGCTTGAAGGAGCGCTTGGACAGTTGTCACGCCGTGACTCAATCGTGTCGAGTCCAGCTCGGATCAGCGACATTATCATCCTGAAAACTACTGTAAACTACAGTACGTTACGAAATTCCGCCAGGATTACCCTCTTCCCTCAGCTAGGGCAGTAAATATAGGCTAGATATAAAAATATGACGATTTACACTGGTTCTTGACCGGTGTCTTGTAATACTGCATTGGACTATCGGACACATGTCGGACTATCGTGCTACTACTACTCACGCAGAACTCATTGCCGATAACCAAATAAATCATTTTATTGACAGCAGCCAGTAAGTGAGTAAATGAGACATAGCAAATACGATGTGCTGCATATTAGGCCTACTGTGAACGAAAAGGCCGATAGCACGACATTCACGGAAATTGCCTCGATAATCCTGTATCTATAGCAGTACGATAGACCCTAGTATCGATAGACTAATAGTCTAATAGTCCCGGTATAGTTCCCAATACGACAGTCCGATAGGCCTATTGCAGTCCGGTATGTGTCTGGTAGCCCGATAGGTCGGATGCAGTCACCTGTCGTCGACACGCTTGACAGATCTGTGCTATCAGCATCACAGGTCGAGGCGGGTCGAGGTCCGTTGATCGCTACGTGGTCGAATCGCGTTTATAGCACATTGCTCACGTGGCATTCATTTCATCTGTTGTGAAAGCGTCTGACCTACACAGAGGTCAAACGCATTGCGTGATGAGCCAGCGGCCGCTTTGTTATCGTGCGGGCAACGCTGTCGAAAAATGTCTGTCCGTCTGTTCAATGACCATCCGTTTGTTCGTTAGTCTGTTACGCCCCGGTATTCTGTCAAAACGGCTAAACATATCGTAAAAATTCTTTCACCGATATTGATATATGCCCACATTGACCAGGGTTTCATTAATAGAAAGTTATTTAAAAATAAGCTGACAAAAGCATACGAAAACTATTCACACAGCGAACTGGTGACCCCTTACCTCCATTTTTTGGCGGAAAAAGTCCGTTCCCATAGCGACCACCTTCACCAAAACCTATTTCCACACAATGTACAATCATGAGCATAATCTGAGTTGGGCTGTAGAAATTACCGATAAATAGAAATTAACTAAATCGAAGTTAACAGATAAGGTTAAGTACATCACCACAAGGCACATTTCTTGCGTATTGAAGTTAAGGCTAGTGATGCGACAGTTCAACGATACCCATCGACATAAAATATTGCGATATCGGCAAATACTGGCCCATTGGCCCATCACGTTATTCTTTGGTTTAGCTATAGGAATTAAGCCGGGCTGCAGTTGAATCTTGATAAATCGATAAGAAATACGATGCCCCAAACAGGAAGCGGTTTGGTGAGCGAATTGACGGGCGATTTGGGGGGAGGGGAAGTGGGATTGAGCCCCCTCTGTTACTCTGACTACCCCCTCCCCACCCTCTGTGCTCATCTTATTTCCGGCTTCTGGGGGCTGACATATCCAATTTTGCTAACAACAGTTGTGTCTATGATTTTAAAATATACAACTAAAATGCTACTTCCAAGCCAGGTATTGGTCACGGTGTTTCGGAGGTAGGCAATATCGCTTTTACCTGTCCTCCTCATGCTATTTTTGTATTCAAATAACACTGAAAAACTACATCGTTAGTAATTTTAGTTAGTTAATGATCTTTAATCAAATGTCGTTTGTAAAAGAGCTATGTGAAAATAATAATTGTTGAAGAATGCTGCAAAATAGCTCACAACAGATAACAAATTCGACATCATGCGCTTATCGTACAATTAATTGTTAGTAGCGTAGTCGGATTTTGTTGACGACTGAATATAAAATGCTTAGTAAATTTGAAAGCAACTGTGTGAAGAAATGTTACCTGCAGAACGAACAGGCCAAGTATGACGATGCTGGCGTAGTGCAATATGTACGCTGTTTTGAAGTAGAGGCCGATGCCGGTGGCATTGTTGACGGCATCATTTTCTCTCTCATTTCTTGCAACTCCCACTGCTGCTGCTGATGACGTGTTCAAGGATAACGGTGTCAAGCTGGAATGAGCTTCACCAGCGGCGTCAGGTGTTAAGATCATAACGGATGTTGATGAGCTGGTCCTGTCCTCGTCTTCGATGTTGCGGTCGCCGCCCTCAGTCTCTAGGCCGGCCGACAAGCCCTTGGTCGCACCTGCTCTCGACCTCCTTCGCGGCGACTGTTGCCGTCCACGGCGGCGGTCGTTTTTGCGTCGCTTTCTCCAGAACTCCGCCAGACCGCTGCGGTGCGGGGGGTGATCCAGAGACGAGACGCTGGCGTTGTGGGAGGCTGACTGCAGCTGCTGACGACAGAACGCCTCGAAATCCTCCTCTAAACGTCGACGACGAGGACGTCGACTCGTCTGATGAAGGTCGTCGCTCGGCGTCACAGTGGTCGGCCCAGCTGTGATGAGGTCCAGCGCGTCTGGTAGATAATCTCCGGTGTAGTTCTCCAACTGGTTCGGGTAGGTCCGTCTCAGGAAACTCATCGCCATAGCAATGTTAGACGATGCCTCGCGCGACTGACCTATACACGTATAATTTCGACACAATTACTGCTGTTATCAGAAACAGTCAGAACAGTAATAATTAACTTGCACCAATGTTCATGATGCCTCTATACATTTACGCTCACACTCCACTGACGGGTCAAAACCTTGCGTGAAATAACCCCTGCAATGCGGTTAATTCGTTGTGTGTATCCGACAAGGACGACTAAACGGTTAAAACATATTCAAACCAGTGTCTAATGTTGTTGTCCTCGTATTGGTCTCGAGGCGCCTCTTGGTCTTGGAACTTGGGGTCTTGGTCTTGGTGTTGATGCTTTGACGTTGCAGTGACACAGTCATATTGACAGTCGGTTGACGACTGAATAATTTATAAAATGCAACAAAAGCAGTAATTAAAATAACTAGCAGTGAGTTAGGTGAATGCTGTGTGACGAATTCACTCTTTGAAACGTTACATTAGAACATTAGACCTGGAACCACAAGTCTTTGTATTGAAATATCCGGTCTTGGTCTTGGATAAAAGGTCTTGTTCACATCACTGATTCAATTCATTATTTGGCCATCAACTGATTGAGGAAGCATCGGTCGCCGTATGTCTGTCTGTTTCCGAATTTCCGCTATTAATTTGTTCTGCTATATAAACGCTATTCCGCTACGTCGCGGATGGCCACAGATCGTGGCAGCCATCCGGGCCGCACTTATCTTCGTTTTTAATAATTCCTTGAAGAAAGAAGCGATAACTGACTGCGGATTGCGTGCATGTCTAGTAGTATTTCAGCGACGACGACAGCTGCATCGAACAGCACGAGAACACACATAGCGATCTGCAGTGGACGACTGTCAACCAGCTTCACCGTCTTACCACGACACCTGCATACATCGGCTATAATTAGACTCACCTGTAGCACGCAATACAGGTAGAACAAAAATACCCGAAATTTAACACACTGACATAAGCATACCACTGAGTCGTCAGTCGTCATGAAGATAATATCTCGACAAAAAAAACATATCACCGAAATAACGAAAACGGAAACTCGTTATTTAATAAAAAAAAATAGTTTATTGGATGATAGGTTAAAAGCATTACTCTGCAAAGTTGCGATAGAGATAAATGACGCTAAAACACAGTGTTGAAATTGACCTAAAAGAACTGGGGGGTCAGCTGCCGAAATGTTTGAAATTTTGCCCATGGATTGAAGTTTAAGGCCGATTTTCACTCAAAATGAGCGTCTGTAGACATGAACTGGGGGTTTCCACCCCTCCCCGACAATTCCAACCCAGCTAAAATATCAACTAGAGAAAGCATAGCCTATGTGTGGAATCGTGTAATACTATACATGTAAGACGTGGATCAAATATGTATACACAGTGACAGTGTTATACGTGGAGTCTCTGACCTCAGCATAAAATAATAGTAAGTTAGTCTGTGAAAACCCAGATTAGAGGGATTAATGTTCCTTTTCCCGTCAAAGCTCTCAGTGTATATACACTGTGAGTCGAAAAAACTGGGCCACTTATATTTTTACTGTAACTTTGGCAAATGTTGGTCGATTTTTAAAATTCTTTCAATGTCAGAATCAGAAAGAAATGGCTCATAACAAGAATGAAAAATTTCCCACTGTAGCTTAACTTTGTTCCTACATTACTTTGTAAAACTAACACTAGTGTGAATGTTCGCGTGAAACTGTGGAGGTTCTGTGTCGAGAAACACCAGACTTCATTTCTCCAGATTTGTGGCCTCCAAACAGTCCAGATCTCAA
>Ga0056114_1000893_pt1 | contig 12121 bp, 6 predicted proteins | sample WorMetHERISLAND1_FD_77005 | JGI IMG/M metagenome (GOLD analysis project Ga0056114, IMG submission 77005) | Marine gutless worms symbiont microbial communities from Max Planck institute for Marine Microbiology, Germany - Olavius loisae HERON... ...
AGCAGAGGAATGCCTTGCACTATCAACATAATCTATACATCGCTGAAAAGTACATTTAGTGGGCTATAATTTTGTAGCAGACATTACGGGTCTATATCTTTATTCATTTAGCCATTGTTGCCTTCCAAAATTGCGAAATCACGCGAAATTCCGATAAAATTTGATCTTATAGCAGTTCAAGGTGATCCAAGGTCATCGATCTTGGTGTCAATCGAAAGCTTATATGTGACTTCCTATTAGTCATTGATAGTAACTTTGGCCCTATCTGCTACCGTTTTCGAGATATTGATGCTTAAACCTAGAAAATGGCAGTAATTTCCCACCCCACCCTTGTTTGAGGCCTCCGCTCGTGGGAACCTCTTAGAATGTCAGCGGGTAACAAGCTGTTTTCTAACATCATGTATCAATATCTCGAAAACGGTATAAGATACGTCCAAAGTTACTACTAATAACTAATAGGAAGTTGCATATGCGCTTTCGATTGGCACCAAGGTCGGATGGTCGGATGGATGATCTGGAACTGCAATAAGTTCAATTTTTTCGAAATTTCGCGTGCTTTTGCAGATTTTGGAGGCAACAGCGGCTAAACGAATTAAGACAAATCCATATTGCCAGGGACTGAATTTTAGCCCACTAAATGTACTTTCAGCGATGCATAAATTACGTTGATATTGCTGAGCGTTCCTCCGCTAGGGGGTCTACAATCAGAATACAGTGTTCAAAAAAGGCGTTTTTCAACCTACACACGAAATATCTCGCGAACTGTAAGTAATAACGCTACGGTTAATGTACTTTTCAATGTTATGTTTTTGCGTTGATTTGCTGCAGAAGTGCAGATTACTTCGCTATGGGGGCCTTCAGTTCATACATGCACGGTTGTCGCACGCTTACCTTCGTGTCAGCTAGGCTTTCTTTTTAAATTGGCGATGTTCCAAAGGGCTCAATCTCTTTGATACGACAACTCAACATAATTAGGCAATGAATTTCTTAAGTTAAAGCATAACCGTATATCAAAGAGGCCATCCTTACAGCCAAAACGTTTGTAACACCCCTTATTACTGCGCTCAAATGCAAACTGTTCTAGCTAGAGCTCTTAAACTGTGCTGCGTGACCCAGCGAAGCCCAGCGATGAATAAGCTTGTATGGTCGACCCCAGCCTCTTTCCACTACGTAAGACGGTACAACCCTGTAGTGTCTAAACGTTTTTATTTATAATATCTGGGGATAAAATGTTCGGCCGAGCTCTGTATGTAACTTGTGCATTTATGAAGAACTTAATTGCTAGTAACATTTTTAAAACGTAATCTATAGAACATGCATTAGCTTGGCTAGCAGTCTGATAGATACCGATTATTCGTATTACATGTAAGTATTAGGTTACACCGAGTAACTTTGCCTTCCGTGTTTAATGCTGTTGGTTGCTACTGTATGTCAGCTCATGGACTAACGGAGATGTCGAAAAAGGACATTCTGTCAAAACTTATCGGTGAGTATGTCTCTGTGATATCGACAGTGAAGGGGCTAGATGTCGTTTTTGGCTGTTTTTCTGTTATCAGGAGGAATCGCTGAAAAATTCCTGCTGGATGTATAGAGAAGACATTGCAGTTGCTCTTTCACCTTTTACCTTTTGAGCTGACCCCTGTTCCCTGAAGTGACACAAGCAGTGGCGGCGCCAAGGGGGCCAGACTGGGCCTGTGCCCCGGCTGTAAACTCTTGTGCCCCGGCAGGCACATCATTTCATTATGTTGTGCAGCACCAGTTTTTCGCGTTTCACGGTATCATTTTGTAAACCAACGGAGGCCAGCTTTTTGGCGCTCATGGCTCAGGTGTGCTATGTCAACCACTGTGATCAGAACTGCCTGCTTCTGGCCAGGCAGTCGCCGTATCGCCGTCGCCATTCTACTGAGACGAGACTGCCGTCTTGATTGTGTAGGCTACAATGACATCGATATGCAGTCGTTCCGCTCATCGTGCTCGATTTGAGCTCAGCTTTTGATACGGTTAACCACGACTGCCTACTGTCAGTCCTTCATCACCGGTTCTCGGTAGATGGCGACGCGATGACTTGGTCCAGATCTTACCTGGCCGACAGAACACACACGGACGTTCGTTGCTGGTGAAGATCAACTGCAACTGTCAACTTCAGCGTACCACAGGGCTCTATGCTGGGCTTTATTGCTGTAAGTTCATCGCGTACACTGAAGCTGTGGCGGAATCTATTGCTCAACACGGAATCAGTTACAGTTACCATCTGTTTGCTGACGACAAACAGTTGTAGGCCTACACTGCCGTTCCCAGCGACGAGATACAGGTCGCCCGTCAACGCCTGACGTCCTGCATCAGTGTTCTGCGGGACTGGTGTGCATCTCGTCGGTTGCAGCCGAACGCCTCAAAGACGGAACTGATCTGGTTCGGCACCAGGACATCACTGCGACGACGGCTAGGCCTATCATCTACCGACCGCACTTCTACGATCGACTCAGTGGAAGTTCAGCCGAGTGATGTTGTCCGTGAGGTTTCTGCTCGACACTGAACTCACACTTAAGCATCACGTAAACCGGATCAGCAGTAGACCTACGTGTTTCTACCACCTGTGCAGGCTGAGGGAGGGTCACGTCGTTGTCGAAGTTATGAAGCAGCTAATTGGCTTGTTTATCTTCAGCCGACTTGACTACTGTAACGCTCTTCTGATCAGTTTGCCGTTTTATACTATAGCTTCTTTGCAACAGGCGCAGAACGCCTTAAATAAGGTGGCCTACGGAAATGAGCTTCGCGGTGTTCTCGCGATACGCTCCACGGCTCCAATGACAACGAACCTAGTAATAGTTCTTCAAATTTCCATAGTTTATTTGAGGCCTTCGTAATGCGTTACCCTGATGGAATTTCGTAATGGCATTTAATTGAGAGAAAGCCAGAGTGACGGGGTTATCGGGATTGAAAGAATTCCAACGGCATGTTGAGCGGACACTCGAACTCGTGAATGAACGGACCTGTGAGACGTTATTGCCGTCATAATATCTCTTCAATTCACAGACAGACGTTAGTTTACGCATGCATGGGCGGCTTCTCATTAACTTTGCTGGTGTAAATAAATGTTCTGTAGGGAATCGTGGTCACCAGGAAACTAAGAAGAGCTCAGAGCAGGAGGATTATTACTACTACTATTAAGTAGAAAGCATGCTCCAGTCTTCGTGTGAACGCTCGCCGTCTATCCTGCTTCTGGCCTGGTCTGCCTATCCAGACCTACATGTACTGCAGTCATCTCGTATGTGGCTGCAGCGTAAGTTCATGTAGGTCCAGCTGCTTGGCGGACACACTGAACACAGCCGGTCATGATGGGTCATCGTATCATGTACTGTTTATTTAAGGTGATTAACATTTTATTGCTTCTTATCTGTCTGTCGTAGTATTGCAGTGTAGTTAAATAAATGAAAGATTTGAATATAACACGAGTGTTGTTTGGTTCACAGTTTATCAATGAATTCATCTGTCGTGTCAGAAACACACTTGGTGTCTCAACTAAAAACTGCAACTTTTATTACTCGAGCAAATTGCGTCATGTCACGTCACTATACATGAAGACTGTGTCAGTCAGTGAAGCACAATACTGCAACTTGACCGCAGCAGCCTTGTAGCAGGTTGTGGAATTGTCCGGTTTGCAGTCAATTCATGGATTTCAACCATCGTCTCCTAATCATATTGTGAACTTGATTCCTGTATATTCCACCCGTTAATTGCTATAACCACAACCTTTGTGGTGTTGGTCATAATCAGACGCACGCACGTTACAATATGTCAACCGACCACTTGGCCCCTCATTCTACGAAATATTACATCACATATAATTTGTTTAGCTAAACCAAGTCTAACCGTGTGGCTGTATTAATCTTTCTTCTTTATAATGAGTAAATATGACAGCCTGTGAAGTGACGGAAGAATTCAAGTAAACCTGATCTTGTGGTCCGTGTAAGCATGAGTTTGGGCGTGCAGCTTTCTGACGATGATTCTGACGATGTTAACCAGGAAAAGTGCATTGATCTGGCAAACACGAACACACGGTCATCAAACAGCCAACTGACTACAACTTGTTGAGTTAAAGATGTTGCAAATAAGCACTAATGTGGGTTTCAAGATTCTACATCATGATAAGCTAGCATCTACACAGCTGTGACATGCGACGCAATGCACCAGTAGATCTGCACTTACATATTGCTAACGCGCGCGAGATTCCACTAAACATCAGCCGGTGTAGTGCACGCATTACACGTCGCCTTTTGGGGAAACGCATTGGGCCAGTATATGATATACCTCAGCACTGGCTCGTGCGAGGACGCATGTCACCCCGTATGGTGAAGTCTTTACAATGGAATAATATACAGATCTCTGAGGTAGAATGCATTCAGGTACGCTTTGAAACAACTGATTACGAATAAAAGCTGCTCTGTTCGTACAGAAATCACGCGACATTTGCGCAAGTATCGCGCGGGCTGACAGCGACAACGCGACAACTGTCTGTCAAGCTCTCTCCCAATCCAATGTTGTTATAGGCTACATTCAAAGTCAAAAGCAACTTTTGAAGTTGTGTTCTAAAGCTGTGATTCACGACATTTATGAGATTTTGTCAGTCGACATCAGGAGAAACAGTTTGACTTACTGCGAGAAAAGTGAGAATTGGGACGCATAAGATCCACGAGTGAGGAAACTCAAACGATCTGTTCCAGCAATTGTTGGGATTGTAGAAGTGCATGCACATTGCCCAGCTGATGATGATCGGAATAGCAAGCCCTACAACAGTCAGTAACAGTCGACGGGTTCAAGGAGAACGGCACAATGATCAGTAGACACCGTCGGGCAAGTGTGATTCTAGTTTTACGCCGTGTCCCCCCGAAAGGAAGCCACCAAACGTTTGACAATAACTTTCTCAAATCTTAACCGATTTTAAAAATTCTTTCACTGCTGAAAAGAGGATGAATATTTCCAGCAAAACTGCGCAATATTTTCCACCAAGCCTTAATTATGTTGTTGCACTACCTTGGGAAAGTTAATAGTTCAAATTTATTGCAAATGAAATTACAACAGAAAAAAATCAAAAAATCGTGTCGTATTTGACAAAAAAATGAAACGTTTATGTTGTCATACGGTTGAATGGACACAGGCATATTGTTTTCTACAGCATACATGCTCGAAGTGTCCGCCGTTCGCCTGCACACATGCACGAAGACGCTTGCGCCACTTGTCAATTGCATTGTCAATGATGTTCTGGTCAACGTTACGCCACATTTGCTGCAAACGCTGTTTCAGTTCGTCAGTGTCGTGCACCCGCGACTGTTACACTCGCTGTTGGACGACGCTACGCTCCAGATCCTGTAATAAACCGGATTAAGGTCAGGGCTGTTCGCTGACCAAAGATCCGGTGGAATGAACGCCGGCATTGCTCGAGAGGTCGCAGTGTCGCGTGCCGTTGTGCTGGGGCGTTGTCCTATTGAAAGACGAAAAATTCCCCTGATACATCGCGCATCACGGGTAGTAGCTGCTTTGACAGGAGCATATCGCGGTAGAAGTGCCGTTGATCTTAATGCCCGGGTCGATGAAGACGAGGTCTGTGCAGCCCAGCTTCGATATGCCGACAGACACCATAAGGGACTGACTGAATGTGGGTCGAGTGCGCAGGAGACGTTCACGAGCGACCTCTTTTTTCGTCGTCGTCAATCGTCTGCTATTTGCAAAGAATATTTAACAAGAACCAGAAATTAAAGCAAATAGTAAGTATGTAAGTTATGCGCACTAAAACTAAGTGTGTTCAAAAATCAAATTTTCTTGTTTGCATTTTTTTCAAGATTTGCAATAAATTTGAATTATTAAATTTCCCAATTAAGGTAGTGCAAGAACATACTTAAGGTGTGGTGGAAAATATTACACAGTTTTGTTGGAAATATTTATCCTCTATTCAGCAATGAAAGAATTTTGAAAATCGGTTAAGATTTGAGCAAGTTATTGCCAAAAGTTTGGTGGCTTCCTTTTTTGGGACACGGTGTAGTTGGGTTTGTAGAGCCGAAATGGCACGAAGAAATAGAGACGGAATAATAAGGGGCGGGATGGGAACCAAATGGGAGAAGATTGTGGGTAGCAAGAATGGTAAGTTGCGGGGATAAGAAAAGGTGAACTGAAAAGAACAAAAAAGGGACGGAAGGAGCGCTAAAATTAAAAAAAAATACACGGATAAGAGAGCTTCAAGTAGTTCCATTTCCAGTGCAACGGATGCGATCCCGGGTTATGTTTCAGAGTCATTTACCAGATGGCGTCACGAGTCCGTGTGGGCAATCGGTAGGCTATTAACCCTTTGACGCCAACTCTGTTGCCATACGGGTACAGCTATAAAGTATCCTGTGCCAGACCAGGTTACTGTAAGCTGTCATTTATAATTTTTGACGTTCGGGCACTCTGTCGCTCACGGCTGAGCGTCAGGGTGCTGGACGTCAAAATTACAAATGACGGCTTAACCCGGTCTGGCACAAGATGCTTTATAGCTGTACCCATGCGGCAACAGCGGGCGTCAAAGGGTTAAGCACATTGACCTTAGCTCACTGAGTGTTAAATGAGTCAGTAGGGAATGCTTGAACGTGATACGTCGCGAAATTACCCCAGCCGATGAGATAGTAGACGTAGAACGGGTCGGACTTCTTGAAGACGGACACGGTGAGGCGAGCGTGCAAGAACAACGCCTCGACAAACATCCAGGCGGTGTTGGCGATCATCGAGTAGTAGACGACCGCTGTCAGAGTCTTACACATCCAGTCCTACACCCAACCACTCACAGACGTACGATACGCGCCAAACAGCTGACAGCTGAGTTTACCGCACGATCCAGAAAGTAAACATGTAAAGGACGAAATCTAGAAAATTCTCATCACATGGCAATGGCATAGGAAGGAGAAGGATGCTTTGGTAACTGCCACTTCAACTCGCTGTCTTGGATCTGCATCTGCTGTGATAAGTTGTCTCGCTAAACTTCACAGAACTAGCTGGATCAGCTCGGTGCACTGCAAACGAAGAAGGCTACGAAGAAAGTTGCGGCTCTAAGGCACGTATTTACGACCTATTGAAATGGGACTGGGAGTGGAATGTCACTCACGTATTTACGGTCTAGTCCCGATGAATTATCCCGCCTGATTTCGTAGCTTTAGGTTAAACGGTTTTAGCACGGTAATAGGGTGTGTTTCGAAAATGTGGGTTCTGAGACCCCTTGGATAAGGGTGGAGTCGAGCCTCAATTTTTTGGCCTGGCTGTGTTCAGTCATTGTACCAAATTTGATGGCTGTAACTTGACTGGTACGAGCGAGGAGAACGCGGGTATAAACAATTAAGGACGCAAGGATCGCGTCGTCCCCTTGGATTGGGATGTGAATTTGACCCGTGATACCTTCCCCTGGGCGCTGTGCTAAGCGGATGCGCGATAGAAGTAGTGAGATGAGAATGGCGTACAATGTTACGGTAGCTGTACTGGCGACCAGTGACTAACGGCTCGAACATAACGGCTACAGCGACAGAGCGAACAATGAATGACGCCACGAGATTCTTGTGAATTGTGATACGCGAGCACTGTAGCGACCTAGAACACAGCAACGCCACATGCCGACACATCAGTCCAACATGCCAGTGTGTACGCCGCATAACTCATTCTTCTACCGCCTACACCTGCAGTCGGTCACCTGCTTGCACTAACAATTGAAGTATTATACGACAAATTTTATTTTGTAATAGAATTCTAAAATATAGTTCTAAAAATTAATATAACCTCGATTTTAAATATGTGAAATGATAAATTAACATCGAAAAGTTACGAAAGATTTGATTAAGTAAGTAAATAAATGAACAGTGCACAAGGTCAGCCCGTGGCCGAATCTGTGGAACTTGGATGCTATTTTAACGTCATCCACTTCCGACATCTAATCGTTTGTAGAAACATCAAATATTCTGTTTTTTGACTGACGGAGTACAATAGTCGCGTGAAATTTGGCTTTAACATTCTCATCCGATGGGAAATTTTTTCAGCAAATTTCAGGGGATTTAATGCTTTTTTACTCACACTGTAGTGTAGAAAAACTACTCATGTCAATAAAAAGTTATACAAGCCAGTGGCTTAAAGCAACAAAAATTAATAAGTTTCTCAATATCTGACAGTATTTTACTTTTAAATATGCTTAAATATTTGAAGTATCGGCTTCAAATGTATAAACTAATGCATAAACAACATATTACCGGCTAGATTAGATTTTAAGAAATTTACCGCTGAGTCTCAGGGTGAAAGCAACATAACAAGAAGCCAAGCTGTCGCTAGCATAGCCGACTGTACTGCCTCACAACAGACTATCTAGTAGGCTAATTAGCGATTGTTGCTAAATAGCATCTTCCCTGCAGCTGTTTTCAAGATGTTGGGCTTTAAGCGTATTGGGGTCACGGCTTGACCTTTCAAGGTCACGTGACGTCATCGGTCACGTGACCATTTGATTCCCCGTAGGTCATTTTATATTGGTGGTCCTTTGGAACAAGTCCTTTATCTCTAACGGTTTCCAAGATATTCAATGGCGAATGTGACGCAATGGTTGACATGACCTTAAACGACGTCTAAACAAAGGTCAATGTCATTCATTTTGGTACCAATCGATTTCTCATATACGACTTCATATAGGCTGTAAATAGTAACTTTTGCTCTAGGACGCACCGTTTAGCCACAATACATACTTCACAGACAGACAGACGACAGACAGACGGACGGACTTACACTGTAGCATAAGCGTGACCGTTAGGCGGTCGGCTAAATCGATCAACGTTTGGCGAAGTTCAGGAAAGAGTGCAGCGGCTGTGTTTCGACTCACAGCGCAGATGGATAAAAACCTCTTTGCGGAGTCAATAAAGGGTAAAAGCAGACTGTGATGTAAGTGCAAACTGGCGTGGTTAATGGCGTTCATCATGCGCGACAGAAGGTCGTTCCATCGCGGGTCAGACAGACTGTACTGCGGGTCAGTGTAATATAATGACAGGAAAGTCAGCGCGTCACGCAGCCACTGATGACGTTTGATGTCTAACTCCCTGGTGACTGGTCCTGCACAGCTAATACAGCATTTATTGATTTTAGCCCAATCTCATTGGTAACTCATTGTTGCATATGCGTCTATATCTTATTAAAAGACTTACGTACGTACTTAACACAAAGCGGCATTAAGAACGTGGCTGACATATAACGTACTTGAAGTACGAGAAGATGAAGAGAGTGAGAACGAGCAGAACCAGAGAGACGATGCTGCCGCCGAAGTAAATGTCTCGCAGGATCATTGCTCGGCCGATCTCCTGCCGTACAGACACAGACACGCAACGCAATACTAACAGACTGACTGACCGACGCGTAACAAACATACATGCGTAAGTCAATCAATCAACAGACTACTAAAATACTACAATACAGAATAAAACACAAAACATAAAATATACACCTACGCACGCAAGTAACAAAACGCGAGCAACCAAAGAAAACAAGGGAAAAGCTAGATATACACCCGGGGATGAATGATTTCCTATGAAATAATGTTGTGTACTGTGTGTAGGCCTACTTATAGGCCTACTGTAGAAGTTTAAACTGATGTCGCTTACACCTAACGTCAGCAAAACATGTCATTACATCAAGTAAGATATAGTTAATACAATGATCATCAGAATGTAAATGTTGAATTGCTGTTTTAAAAAAATCTGGAATCAGCCACTTCCATTATTTGTTCGACGGATGGGAGTTTGTTAAAAAGGCTCTCTAAAACACAGCATGATTGATGCCACGCAACTCAGCGGTAAGACTGGCCGACTGTTATAGTTTGGTACAGCCATGGCATGTGATCACTGTGACCATAGAGCTATACACATGAACAAGAATATATAAATTATAAATAAATATATAAATAAACAAGAAGGTCAGCTATCTCAAACGCATCTCGCGTCCGCCGACGCAGTCAGTTTTTAGGGATAAATAGCAAAAAAATTCCGTAATCTCATACCGCTGCGACGTATCGGCACTCAGCAGTCGTCTAGATAAACGATTCGGTCAGTTGTTTGACATCTGGGTGGATGAAATGTCGATAAAATGAAATGTTGGTATTTCACTGAAGTCGTCATGTGCGTGTCGACTGTCGAATACGGTCGTAAAGTTGTTGGAGCGTAGGCCTATAACTTGCGCCAAACAGCAGCCGAGTGGGCGTGTCTTGTTTATAACAGTAACAGGGGATCAAGTTTACTCCGATCTCTTACATCACTCGAGCACGCAGCGATAACGTCAATAAAGAGTCAGTAATTGTTACATTTTTATTCCCTACTTGCAAGTAATATATCCGTTATGGGCAATCGATCGTGTCAGAATTTAGGAAAGCGGTTTAGTTCTAAAAAAACTATGATCATTTTACGCCCTAGAAGTATTTCCGTCATATGTTTGGTCGTATTGATGCAATATCGAAGTATTTCAAAGGCCATTCATGGACGGGATAGGACAGACATCACTGCTAACCGTTTAAATGGTTTAGTACGCGACAGAAATAAATGCGGACGAGCGGTAAAATATAAACAAATAAACAAACATTATAAACAAAATGAACTCACTATCTGAAATAAGGTTAAATATTAATTTTAAAAATAAGCGACTAGTTTAGACCCCATACGTACACGTATAATTTATATATCAGGAGTATGATGATTAACTCCGCTCCTCACTTCCGCTTTCTGTCTCCCTGCCTCTCCCTCTACTCCCACCCATTATTCTTCCTTCCCCCCTCTCCTCTTCCCGTTTTCTACGTGCTTGTTTCCTTCTTCTGGTGCTCCATGCTTGTCTACCATTTTCCCTATACTTTATACCACAATCTGCTGTTAAGGGCGGTAGCTTATTATCGGGAGCCGTCGGGACGACGGACGACAAGTGTTTCTGAAAACCAGTCTTAACTGCTGTACAGCTAGGCTACTACAGTATCTATAGCCGACTACAGAAACTGTCTATAGTCACTGTCGTAGCTGGAAGTCTACCTGATGCCAGGCGTCAAACTCTGGTATCGGTTGCTGAGGCTGGTGTGGTGACTGGTCGAACTGCGCTTGTAGACCTGGAAAGCATTGCGAATAGTCCGTCTTGTCGTTCAGCCACTCGCCAGTCATGTCACAAGTCCTGTAGCCGGCCACATCTGTACAAGCAGACATTCGTATTCTGCGGATCTACTCAATGTCCGAATCATCGCAGGTACCTGTACCTGTATTATCAACAAAGATGTTCTTACTGATCACTACAAAAGAATGTTACAGGCGTTTGATATTCGAATAAAGAAAATATGTAATGCACGGAAAATTCAGTGACAAAATTTTGGCCTCAGCCTCGGCCTCAAAGATTTGGCCTTGGCCTCGGCTTCAGCATCGAAGCTTTGGCCTCGGCCTCAAACATTTGTCCTCGGCCTGGCCTCGATCTCGTTGTATCATTATGTAATTGGGCATTTTTCTGGCAAAAATCGTGTAAAATTCGGAAATAATGTTGTTAATCATTTGATTATTTGGTACTTTTTTCTGCAATCTTAAACTTTTTTCATAATCATTTTTGGCCTCAACCTTGGCCTCAACCTCCAGAAATTGCCCTCAGCCTCTTTGCTCTGGCCTCGGCCTCGGCCTCGAGGTTTTGGCCTCGTCTAACATCACTGGGAAGAATCACTGACAATAGAACGTGGCGTATACATGACGCACACCATCGCCCTACCCAACCCGACAACATGTCATTGTCGACCCCCTGCAGGGTATCGTAAACGTGACGTATATGACTGGACAGTTATGGTCGTCGGTGTTTTGCTGTTGCGGGCCCGTCGAACTGGATGGAATTCGCTGCCAGACAGTCTTCGTGAGTCAGCTCCTAGTCTCAACATTTTCAAGCGTCAGCTGAAAACTCACTTTTTTGCGTGACGTACTTAGAGCATTAGATTTTTTATGAAAATGCGCTTGACACTTTAACACAGTAACACAGTAACACAGTATTTATTAAAGAATGTGACAAACGCACAAACTCTAAGGAACAGAACAAGAAACCAAACAGAATGTAATTATGTATATGTATGTGC
>Ga0056114_1000894_pt1 | contig 12121 bp, 6 predicted proteins | sample WorMetHERISLAND1_FD_77005 | JGI IMG/M metagenome (GOLD analysis project Ga0056114, IMG submission 77005) | Marine gutless worms symbiont microbial communities from Max Planck institute for Marine Microbiology, Germany - Olavius loisae HERON... ...
AACTCAGCCTTCCATCCCTTCGGGGTAGGTAAATCGAGTACCAGCCTTCACCGGCTGGGGTTAAGGTGGGGTGTGCTCGCTTATGTCGGGCTCCAAGTAAAATTGTGAGCACCATACTTCGGTGGCACCCCGTAGTTCTGAGATGGCTTGCCCATGAAGAACTTATGTGGCTTTAACTTTTTTTTAACTTTAATGTAGCAATAGCTGTGTGCATTTGTGCTATCCTCTGTAAACATTAGTGTTACTGGTTTGCACATTTAATGGCATTTAAATGGCCATTTATGTGCTGATTGATGATATCACATTGTAGACTGTAACGACTGGAATGGCAGTAGACACTCGCGATCGTATTCAGAAGATTTGCATGCAGCACATGGAGAATCCAAATGCAATCATTCTCTGCATTCAAGGTAGTCACAGTCGCTCACAGTTTCTGAGACTTGATTCATTTGTTGACTTGAGGTTACAATAACTATCAGTTGATGATCAGATATTCTCCACAACATGAGTACTATTTCTGGTTGTGTGTTGAAATATGAAAATTGTGATGGTCTTCAAACGATGACCTTGCAGGTTGTTACAGTGGTAGTATGAATGTATATATAAAACTTTTGTGAGCTAAGTATGGTAAGCTGTGTCTGCCGTGCCCTTCAGCCATCAGTTGGAATTGTACTGTTGTTGTGTTTGCTAGCCACTGCCATGTGCTGTCAGCTGTTGTTAACAGTGTGACATTTGTTGCCTTAGAGACAATCATGAAGTGGTTGCATGTTGTTGCTGACTTGCACTGGTTTATCTTTTTCTTTTACCGTCAGTTCAGTGACATCATCAGTGATGTACAGATGGTTCGTTGGACGCTGAGCGCAGTAACGTGACGGATCTCGTGAGCTCCATGGATCCAAATGGCAAAAGAACTATATTTGTCTTGACGAAAGTGGACCTTGCTGAAAGCAGTTTGTACAATCCAGAACGGGTCAGACTTCACTGATATTAGTATGCTTTTATGTTATTTAGTTTTTACTTGCATTTCATAATTTAAGTTTTAGCTATTTTTGTATTTCCTGTTCAGTGAGTGAGTGAGTGAGCAGATTCTTAACCACTCATCTGCACAAATAGGCTATACAGTGCCATTCACATCGGTATACGCTGGAAAATACGGACAGAAGACAAATCAAAAACAGTCATCACTAAGACTAGGCACATCCCAGTAAAAGCACACAAAACAAAAACACAGCAAAACAAAACTACCCTGGTTCAGTCACCTTTTACGACACTCGGTCAGGAAACTGAAACAACGTAGGCATATTGTACAATGCTCCCGAGCCCACATGGGGCTCCTGTTCAGTGACTCAGCAGTTGCTGATAATGTGGAGTAGCTCAGAGAAAGATGACAACTACAGAACATGTCATGGCAGCTCTTACAGTAGTACAAGGGCTTGCATGAGCATAGCTGAACTAATGGAAGACTATCAGATAACTCTTAAGTGGCTTGAGTATGTGTAATCGACAACTCTTTAGTGATATGTATATGGAATAGTACAGCACTATTGTTTTGTTATATGTTTAGATTCGTCAGATACTGGAAGGTCGTCTGTTTCCAATGAAAGCTCTCGGCTACTTTGCTGTAGTTACTGGGAAAGGTTATTATCAGTTTTGCATTTCTGTTGTGAAATGTGTTATACCGATACATTATTATTTGTTAGTGAATTATGGGTTAAAATTTTGATAACTGTTTTTTATTGTAGTTGACTGTCTGAGACATGGTGTGCAAGTAAAGTAATTAGAATTTTTCAGGGCTTCATGAAGCTTTAAGCTCGTAGTGCTCTGTTGTAGTTAGTGGCACGTTGTCAGCTGCGAGCCACGAGAGGAGTGTGGAGGAGGTGTGAATCAAATGTAATGACAAGATGGAATGAAGTGAGAACGAGAGTAGATGGAATGGACTGTAAACATGAAGCATGAGATGGCTGATAATATGTGTGCTTGTCATTAGAGGGTTTGATGCTCATCAGTGTGATGCAGTGTAGTTTGTTAAGATGTAGATTGACTGGATGTGTGTAAGATGTATGGAGTATGAAGGTGACAGTGTGAGGCTGTTAACCATTAAATCTAGAAGCAGGTCTTTTTTTAGCACAACATAGATAACGTAACTTGCATTGAATGAGTGAATAGAGAATAGAGAACATTATTTAATGATTACATGACATAAACTACTGAGACAGTGATCATTGGCAGTGACCAATGGTCGTTGTAGTACTGTTGGTTACTGTTACAGTTTGTTCTGTCATCTGTTGTGTTCAAGGCAACACAAACGACAGCATTCAAACAATCAAGGACTACGAAGAGCGATTCTTTCGCCAGTCTCGACTGTTTAAGTAAGTCTTCTTGGGTTTTGACATGATTGATTGGAGTTGCAACTGGACTTGCCATATCTGTGTGTCAACTGCATTGTCATCATCTACATTTTGCAACATGGCAGTTTTGATAAATGTTCTAAATGCCTGTTTCTTTTATAAACACCTCAGCTTAGTGAGAGTGATTATAAGCTAAGGTCCGTTTGTTGTTGAGATGTCCATACTGTGAGATGCATATGTTCTTATTCGGAGTAAGTTAAAACATTACAGATAGGGTGAGAAAAATTCACAATTTTCAACCAATAAGCTGCATGATGCAAAATATGGCCGTAATTACTGTAGTATAATAGTAGGAACATATATGTGATCTATTGGAGCATAGGATGTCCATTGACTATGAGTGATGTTTAGAGGTGACTCCAGGTACTGGAAACTTATTTAGGGTTAGTATCTCATAACATACTGCATATGTTGCCCAACAGACTACCTTTACAATGATCAGCATTTGTGTTAGTCCTTCAACATCCACTGTGGTATAAGTTTTGAAAGATTGTTTAAGATTATTAGCGTATACATAGCTGTGATTTATAAGCAGTTGCTAATGTTTTAGAAATGTTTCAAGGCAGTCTCGGCTGCAGTTAATATATGCATGCTTGCAGGTACTTGCTGGCAGTTGCAGCCAATAGATCAGATTCTCAACTTGGTGTGTCGTCACGTTGCCGTTGCTGTTGACAGGGACGGCGTGTTGAAGCCCTATCAGATGACGACATTGAATCTCAGTATGGCTGTGTCGGAGTGCTTCTGGAAAATGGTGCGTGAGTCGGTGGAGCAACAAGCCGATGCTTTCAAGGGTAACAGCTCGATGTCTCTCTGAGATTAGCGTGTTTGTGTGTGTTTTGGTTATCTAATCACCAGCAATCTGTGATATAATTATGTCAGTTCACGATGACATGTTTGAGTTGTGCATGAACAGTGGTAATGTGATGCGTATGGTGAGAAAATGCAACAACAGTACTGTTGTTGATCAACAACGGTTTAAAGTGTTGAAGAAAGAACGTTGATTGCAAAACAGAGCACAGAAATGGGACAGTTACCTTCCTCCATAGAACGTATTTCTAGTTGTGTAAAAAAATCATGCTGAACACCAGTTGAATAATTGTTTGTAATATTGTAGTATTGTGCAAAAATAAATAGTCATTTCTGTGATATTTCATTTTTTGTCGGGTACAGTTGTTAGTCACATAGTGTGGGTTGCTAGGTGGACTTCATTCACTGCCCGCAGCACTCACTCACAGTTGCAGGGAAACGAGTTCATAGCATTGAAAAACAACCTGCTAAATGACAAGACAAGGCAGTGACCACAAGAAAAACTTAACAGGCCGAGCTGCAAGGTTACTGAACGTGGCAATCGATGACTGACAGTAATCGCAGTTGTCATGTGTTTGTGCTTTTGGGTGAAATGAATGAATGCTGAATGAATGGAAAAACAGTGAATTGGTAAAATTGGTAATGTACTTGTTGGAAATAAGCCTGTGGCCGACCGTCGACCACCTGGACCCACCAGATCTGCCGCGACACGGGTGTAACAGCGACCGAGGCCCTGCAGCTAGCGGAGGACTGACCGTTCTGGCAAACAATCGCAACGACGGGAGGCTCCGGCTAAACGCTTCGCGTCACGATGATGATGATTGTTGGAAATAACGTTCTTTTAACTGCTGTAGGTCTACTGTAGTAAGGCTGTTATTTGCCAATGAGTGGCAGTCTGTTTGGCAGTAGTGTGTGTGCAGTGATGTGACTGTGAGAGTAATGTCTGGTGTGTTGTATTGTTTGTTATTTACAGCTACGCGATTTAATCTGGAAACAGAATGGAAAAACACATTTCCACGCATTCGTGAATTAGACCGAGTGAGTTTATTGTAGCAACGTTTTTGATGCACATGCTATCAACGTGTATTCTGCATGTAAGCTTTATACAGGTCGTTAATAGTCCAGTTTTCCGGGCTTGGCAATACTTGAAATGAGGCATAGCTCCTGGAAAGTACAAATTTTTGACGTGGATTCTAGAATTTTAGTGTTTAGAATTTTAGACACCGTACGTATAACTTATTTAAAGCAGTTTTACTCTTAACTTGTCATGTTACAGTTTGACTGATAGTTGAGATAGTATTAATGGCACTGATGGCATTTACCCAGGCAGACACCCAGCAGCTCTTTAGCCGGTTAGCCAGTTCCTGAATTTCGCTAACCGCTTTGGCCTGACAGTCAGCCTGAGGAAGACGGAAGTCATGCTACAACCAGTCAACCGTCTCACATCCTCGCCGCCTGTTATCATGGCCGGTGAGACTGCTCTTCCAGCTGTGAAGTTCTGCTATCTTGGCAGCACGCTGTCATCTGATGCGAACATTGACAACGACATCAGCTCACGACTAGCTAAAGCCACTCACTCCTTTGCCAGGCTTTCCAGACGACCACGGGATCCGACTTGATACCACAGTGGCAGTCTACAAGGCAGTCATCCTGACTGTACTCCTTTATGGGTCAGAAACACGGGTCGTATATCGTCGACATGTGCGGAAACTAGAACAATTCCACATGCATTGCCTCTGATGCTTGGCACACGTCAGATGGCAAGAGAAGAAGTCAAACACTGAGGTCCTGCAAATCTGTAACATATCTGGCATCGAGGCGTTCCTGATTACAGCTCAACTTTGCTGGACTGGCCATGTGCTGTGCATGGGTGATAACAGATTACCAAAGGCCGTCTTCTGCAGTGAATTGGAGGAAGGTACACGTTCTCATGGTGGACAGCGAAAACGATACAAGAACACGCTGAAGGCCAACTTGAAGTGCTGCAACATTGTACCTCCTGAGCTCAAAGAGCTAGTACTGGATCGGTCCGACTGGCAATCACACTGCAAGACCTCAGTCCAGCAGTTTGAAGCAGGTCGTGTCCGGAAACTGGAAACCAAGAGGGAACAGCGGAAGACAGGGACATACTTGAATGCTGCCAGCTTCCCCTGAGACGTCTGCGTACGTTGTTGTGCGTCGAGGATCGGGCTATATGCCGTCGCACTCACCTACCAACCTGAGTTTACTGTGATCCGAGATCCGTCGTGTCGACTGCTCAGTCCACCAATGGCAACATCCTTATTAGACTAAGACACAGTACATTTTGTCTTTGCATATTACTGAAGCCATCAGTGAATAATTGAAAGTTTGGAACAGTTGATTTATCGTGCTATTTTTAGAGCTTGAGTTACTGTACTTAAAGAGAGCTTCTAGAGAAATGCACGAAGTGTGTGACTGTTGAATGACTTTTTGTGTCTTTTTCTCGTCCTTGCTCCAAGGTCAGACACTGGAAAATGTTATGCTCATAAAATAGATCAAAACATGTTCTACTAATAGCCATGCCTATTGGGGGTTTAAAGTTGTATCTGTAAAATTGATCCCATTTACCCCCAAAACTGTTATTCTTATCCAACAGTGGACATAAAAGTTTTGTTTGAAAATTGCTCTACATTGCAGATGTAGAAGAACAAATGACCCTTCATCAGACAGTCCTAGACCCATAAGAGTTCTTTGGACAGTTCTTTGGTCAAGGCCAGAAAAATTGGCCTTGAGGCCAAGGCCTGACGACCCTGCTGATAGATGTTGAGAATATGTTGTGAGTGTGCTGAATGTTGTTAAGGACGAGCTGTTTGAGAAAGCTCGCGGTGAAATTCTTGATGAACTCATTAACTTGAGTCAAGTGACACCACAGCACTGGTATGTTATTGCACTCTGACTACACTGCTGCTTGCTTGCCTATTTCACAGCGTCCAGATAGTAAAGTTGTGATGGTCTGGTACGACAATCGTTGTTTGATAAATCATGCAGATTTGTGATTCACATACACTGTGTTCAGAAAAAAAACACCCACTCACATTTTCTTTCATATCTCGATGTGTGATGTGTAGATTTAAACAAAAATTGCAGTGAATGTACCCAAGGAACGGCAGATTCTGACAATGTCATTGCAGCCGATGACGTCATTATGAGGTCACATTTGTAAATGTTTGTAAATAAAGACTCCAGTCAGAACACAGCGTTATTTCACAGCATAATTCACCTACTCATAATTAATAATAATCAGCTATTTAACATATGTCAACAAGAATATTACTTAGTCACTGGTGAATTGAAATGTCATAACTTATGCTCAAAATAACCGCCTTTCTCTTTAACACAAATGTGGATTTGCATGAGTCACCCACAACATTCAGTTGCTGTAACATTATGTCGCATCAGTGGTGATCGAACTTAATGTAGTTTATGAATGAAAAGTTGTTTAATGTTAAATTGTCTGAAAGTCTACCTATTATAATATACGATACGGCCGCGTCTAATATACACCAGCAAGTGCCCTGTACTCGCAAAAAATGATATCCTGGGCTTATTGTGTGCTGTAAACTTGCTCCCATTTTAGCCAAATAAACGTGACGTCATAATGACGTCATCCGCCGCAATGAATATTTAATTTCTACATTCTCAGCAGCTACCTTTCCTTAGATATATTCTCTGCAATTTTTGTTTAAATCCATACACAATTCATGGATATATGAAAGAAAATGTGAGTGGGTGTTTTTTCTGAACACAGTGTAGAGCTGCCGTCGATATACTACGAGATTCAACCAGAACTTGACACAGACATACTGACAGCAATAACACTGTGTGTATGAGACGAGACGAGACGAGACTTAGTGAAGAGTAAATAGACAAAGGATGGATTGGAGATACAGCTGAGCACACACTTGTTGACGTTGACCCAGCTGATCGGATCTGTTGGTGTTGTGTTGTATGTTGATGCAGGGAAGAATCATTCAGAAAGAACTTGTGGCAGAGGATGTCCAGTTATTTCTTTGAGAACATCTACATTCCTGCAGCTCAGGCCGACAATGCAGGGTATCAGTGTTCGTGTTGTGTGTTATTACGTTGCTCAGCTGAGACTAAACTGAACTGCTGCTGTTGCATGTACCGTACATGATGCTGTGTAATACCGACTGACTCGGTATTTCCCGAGTGCAGTGTTTTCCATCGTCTCATGTTGTTGTAGATTTTTCAACACCGCTGTCGACATCAAGTTGAGGCAGTGGGCTGACAAGCTGCTGCCTAACAAGTGTGTTGAGGTTGGTTCATCTGTGAATGACCGTTCTACCATGGGGCACCTGACTGTTACCAGGCCAATAGTTCATGTTGGTCTGTCGGCCTCGGCTAGTTCCCAGATCTTGTGTAGTTTTCTCATATCGTGTTTCACTGTTTTATCATTGCTTGTACAAAGGACCACCACATTGGACGTCTTGGTCACATCGTCCTCATCATGACATTTCTTCAGTCTGTTGTGAAGAGCGGCACATTGACCCCTACTCAACTTAACCTAGACATCCTGCTAAGTGCAGCTTATAATTCCTGAGACTCTAGACCATCGAGAGTAGTGCTTTTTTTGTCGAATGCTGTCCATTTGACCGATCTGTCGGTTGACTCTGTCATGTGTGTAGCTTGCAGCACACTGGACTCTACACTGCCGTTATATTCCCACATTCCCAACACATCGCCACATTATCAGACTGGTTGGGTCACTAGGCCGGTGTTATCTGTGGTGTGTTGTTGTTTGTGTGGCAGATCGGCTGGTTGACGCTGAGAGAGGAGTTCAATCGAATGCTGGGCAGTGATCAGAGTGATAAGAACCACGACAGTGTCTTTGACGAGCTGAAGACTGCAGTCCGTGATGAGAGTATGAAGAGACACAAGTGGGACGACAAGGCCGAGGACAGCTTGGTACAATGATTCAGTTTGTTTGATGTTATTTATTGCGCTTGAACTTGTCACTTCCCGTCCACACACTGCCGCATTGATTCCATCCTGTGCAAGCTGTAGAATAGGCCTGATCCGTTTCCTGGCCTGATGACGTAAATGAGACATTACCGATCACGAGAAAGACCATCTCTGAAATGACCTCTAATGTGCCGAGCGGAACTCAACTCAGTATAGACATCCAGTGCCAGATAAGTGCAGTCTATCATTCCTGAGACTTCATGTGGCATGTCGTGAAGAATGAATGGAACAGTGTTTGTAGTCGGATGTTTCCTTTTAGTCGACTAAGTAAAACTACTGTAATTTAGTTGTAGTTTTGGTCACTCTCAGAAAATAATTTTTTGATAATTTTGATCAATAATTTTGGTCAACTTGATTGTTAATAGTTTGTTTGTAAAACCCTTTTGTCAGCAAATAACTGCAGTTATACTCAGTATATTGTCGATGTTATGAACAAGAAAATTTGCAAATGAAATTACAAACTGCACACAACTGTCTCTTCATCAGCTTCACCATTGTCTTTGTCATTTTAGTTGTCGTTATCGTCAGTATAACGCAAATGAATTTAATTTACTCAAATGCGTCAGCGAGTGAGTAGTTTCTTAATGGCACATCAGCACATTTGGGCTATACAGTGCCATTCATGTTGGATGTTCTGGAAAAAGTATAAGACTAACATTATATGCTGTAGCACATATAAAATGATGCAAGCAAATGATTAAAATCGTTAAGTAAAATTAAGGCTGCAATAGCTAATGTAAAATGGAAATGAAGTGGAACGCAATGTTTGTTTTGGTTGCTGTCGATGAATGGAAGTGATGCGTGTGTACTCTCAGTGACTGGTCTTGTGTGATGTTTGACTCACTCAGCGAGTGATTCAGGTCAACACGTTGGAAGATCGTTCCGTACATGACAAACTGCAGTGGGACATGGCTGTCAAGTTCATGGAGACTTCTGTCACCGAGAAACTCGCTCAGAGTGAGTGGGCTCATGTCACAGTCACCACAGTGTAGTCTCACGTCCACTGTCGCCACGTCCTGTTTGACTGTGGGATGAAACCTGATGCAGATCAGTGGTTCCTAGTGGCACATGGGCAAAGGGGTGTATGGGGATGGGTGATGTAAGTTAGCTGCTGTGTCCATCTACTGCCTCTCACCAACCCCAACTGCCAGCATCTGCCACTGAACAAGCTTACAATGCAGAAACGACACAGTGTTTTATATGACAAGTCCCTCGCATAATTTCATTTCATTTAATTTTCAAAAATAACAGACAAGACGCTGTTACACAAGGAATAACGAGAGCTAAAGTAGAATTGTCAATGCAGGTAATCACTATACAACGTTCTGATGATAAAGTTTTTGTCTTTAAGAGCTGATGAAACATGAAACTTTACGACCTCACCTGATCTCAGTCACAACAGCTACATCATGAACAAGTCTCTTCAGCAGTATGCTGAGTGTGTTTGTCTGTTGTGTCCTTGTCTTTCATTACATTGCATGTCAACTAATGGCAACTTAGCTGCGTCCAGAACATTTCATTGTTTTTAGTTCACATGCATACTGTTTAGTGATCATATATGCTTTGTGCCCTCTTTTTGGGTCAAAATTGTGCACATTTTGCCTCAAGTTTTACAGTGAATTACAATTAGAAGCTGTGCTGTTGTACACCCCGTGTGGACTCGGGAGCATTGTAGAATAAGCCCACCTCAATTCCTGGTCGAGTGTCGTAAGAGGCGACTAAACCAGTTTTGATGTGTTTTGCATTGTTTGCTTTTTCTGGGTTGTGTTTAGTTTGAGTACTGTATGTATTTTAATTTGTCTTTTGTCCTGTATTTTCCGTGTGAACCAACGTGAATTGCACTGTACAGCCTAATTGTGCTAATGCGCCGTTAAGTATCTACTCACTCACTCACTGTGCTCTTGTACAGCAAGCATCGCGTGATATTTTAGCTTCAGTAGTATAACTGATTACACAGTGTTGTAAACAATGTTGTCATGATTTTTGTAAGTGAAACTAAATCTGGCTGCTTGTCGCACCAGTTGATGACGTGAATTCAGGAATACATTATATGCCATTTTGACATAAATTGCAGGTCTGCATAAATACTGCACATTGTATTCAAGGTTTGATGATAAAGCTATCAGTGAAATGTCATGTGTTTGACTTGTGTATTGAGCAGCGGAGCAGGTGATAACTGAGATGTCTGGACCAAGTCAGTCTGAACAGTGGCTCTACTGGAAGTCTCAGACGGTCGAACAAAAGAACCGAAATGCCACCATTCATGAACTGGAGAAACTGCTACAGAGTGACATGGTTTGTCACGTGGTCATTGATTACAATGTGTCGAGTATTGGCTGAAAGTTGTAGACAGGTTATAACTTGTAGCAGTAGCACAGGACTCACATCATCTCTGATGATATACGAGGGGTGATCAAAAAGTTCTCGGCCTGACCTAGTTCTGTTTAGAATAAAATTAAAATAGTATTTGCTTCTTATAGTAGCAAGGCTCAGAACACAACATGCACAATGCAGCTTTTTGGCTATAAATATTTTGTGCATTTTAGCGTATGAACAAAGTGTCTGTCAGATGGTGTCGAGAATACTAGCACCAGAACTGTGCACAAGTTCCTGAAGAACTTCTCGAACGATACTGATGTGACCCAGCAAAAATTTATTTCATAGCTCGTTATTCAGTATGAAACGTGGATCCACCACTTCGATTCTGAGTCAGAATGACAAAGCATGCAATGGAACGATCAATATCGGTCAAAATTGTCATTTCATTACACTGCGTAACTCCGTTTTTTCCATGTTGTATGCAAACCACTGACGGTGGCTAAAATGCACAAAATATTTATGGCCCAAGAGTCATATTGTGCATGACATGTTCTCAGCCTTGCTACTATAAGAAGCAAATACTATTTTAATTTTATTCTGAACAGAACTAGGTCAGGCCGAGAACTTTATGATCGCCCCTCGTATAAGTAGTATGTGTATGGGATATCCCTCGCTACCGGACAACCTGGATGTCTTCATACTTTACTCAATACCTATCAGCCTGTCCGCTACCTACATTCACAAGATAACCATAACCAGCTAATAGCAAATCTTCAGTATACACATCAACAGGTTGCTGTGCATTTAGTTATGCTGCTCCACAAACCTGGAATGCTATACCTCTGAATATCTGCAACTCTCCATCAGTCAGTTCATTCAAACGTAATTTAAAACCATTCTGTTTTGCTGCTGCCTTTTTTTAAATTTATGATTTGCCGTGTTCCACCATTTGCCGTGTTCCTGCCCATGCCTCCCGATTCTGCCAACTGACAGACATTGTGTACGTTATAAATTGTTTGTTGTATTTTGTATTGTATATTTGACGCTGGTTGGCTGTGACTGTCTGGTATTGTTCTGCTGCAGAAATGCCGTCCTGTTCTACAAGTTGATGAACTGACAACAGTGAGAAAGAACCTAGAGACGCAGGCCGTTGAAGTCGACAATGAATTTGTATGATGTCTACTTACATGCAGGCTTAAGGCTGACAAAGGCTGATATTTCAGCTGAGAAACATTTACGTTACATGTCACATCAGTTAACTGATGTATTTGTCCTGCCAAATGTGATTACATTAGTGTGATTTAAAAAATTTTCCCCTTCGTCCCTCCAAGTTTATTCTAATTTTAATGACTGCTGAACTGGCGATCATTTTTACAAGAAAGCCCAGCTATCGCTGACAAACCCGCGCGACGCGAAAGCTTGCCAAAATTGCTCCAATTCGACGTGCCTACAACGTTGTTGCTGACAATACTGGCCTATCTTCATGCGTTTAACTGCTATTGCGTCCGAAATCCCGAGAAATTCACTGAAAATTCAAACTTATGGAGTTCAAGGTCATCCAAGGTCATCGATCTTGGTGCCAA
>Ga0056114_1000895_pt1 | contig 12114 bp, 12 predicted proteins | sample WorMetHERISLAND1_FD_77005 | JGI IMG/M metagenome (GOLD analysis project Ga0056114, IMG submission 77005) | Marine gutless worms symbiont microbial communities from Max Planck institute for Marine Microbiology, Germany - Olavius loisae HERON... ...
GGGCGTCGAAGAACTGACGGCTGCGGGTGGACCGGTTAATCAATTTAATCAATGTCAAAGTTCTGAGGTTTTGCTGAGAGCCCCTAAAAGCCTCTCTAGGGACTTTCCAGACTAGGGTAGGGTCTAGGTAGAGGTTTGACCTCAGAACGTCCTTAAAAGGCCGCTCCGGGGCTCCTGGGGCCCCCTTTACACGGCAGCAATACGTGCAGATATGGGTGGAGAGCTGTGCTTTAGTGTCAACCCACTGCAGTTCGACTCGATTCTAGCTTCCGGGTAGCAAACGAGGACCTGGGAGAGTGCGACATGGAATGGCTGCCTGAAATTATTCATCCGTCCATACTCCGAGCCGAACTGCTCTTTGAGAGCTGCCCATGCGATGAACTGCGGCTTTTCAGACGGAACACGATGTAACCGTTGCGCGAGCCAGGCATAAATATCCAAAGCCAACCCTTCATTTCAAATGAGTTGAGCTCTTCGACGACCCCCATTCTTTTCCGCCTCACGTCCGGTCAAAGGGTTGTAGGCTACAATGCTTTGTTGTTGCCGCAGGTATGTGACGTCTACCTTAAGGCGCGGAATTCTGGTGCACTACTTCCATCTCAGACCCACATCGCAGAGCGGGCTGAAATCCTCGTTCGTGGACTGGCCACAGTCGGAATCATCGCTTTAGTTGACGAGGCTACCGGCTATCAGCGGCTTCGTGAGGCACGTGCGCTTGCTACCATCCTTGAGAGGTTCATCGCTAAGGAACTTCAGCCTTGGACGAAGACTTTCCCGTATGAGTTCTACCAGCAGATATTCCGACTCAAGGATTGGTCCGGACCTGATGGCGTCAAAAGGCCCAGTGTTATCGGTCACTACACCAACGATTTTGTCTATAGTCGCTTGGCTCCTAGCGTACTAGATGAACTTCGGGAGCTTAATCCGAGACTCCCATCAGGCCACCGCAGCAATCGACACCATCAATGGTTTACACCATCAATGGTTTACACCTGAATTTGGGCACCCAAAACTAAAGGAACACTTGACAGCTATCATAGCACTAATGCGTGCGGCCCCGAATTGGGAGAGCTTTCGACGAAGCCTTCAACGCGCATTCCCAAGGTATGGTGAAACTATGTCTTTGTCACTTGAAGATTAATCCCAAACGGGAATTCAAATGAATACACAATCAGATTATGAGATAAATGAGGCAGCCAGATTCGGAGGATTTTGGATACGAGTGTTGGCTTACTTCATTGATGCAGCAATCTTAACTTCAGTAGGGATTGCAATCGGGATCATCTTCATTTTCCTTGAAATGGAAATGAACTCCCTACTGATCAATATTTTCGGTTTGGTTCCAGGCTGGATTTATTTCTCAGTATTGGAATCATCATCATGGCAAGCGTCGGTCGGGGAAAAAGCTTTGGATTTGAAGGTTGTAGATAAAAATGGTGGTCGCATTTCTTTTGGTAGAGCTACAGGCCGACACTTCGCTAAAATCATCTCCACATTGATCATCTTTATCGGATACATAATGGTTGGTTGGACAAAAAGTAAGAAAGGTTTACACGATATGATTGCAGGTACACTTGTTATCAGGATCGTAATACCAAGACTTTAAACTAGGCAATTCCGTAAATTAATCAGGATGTCAAGGAATTAATAATCTAATAATTTATGGATAGTAAGAAGTTGAGATGGTTAGATCATTAAGATTTTGACCGACATCATCCAGCGCTATCCTCGCCAGATAGCGACTTTCCTTCAGGCGATGAACGGCTTGCCCGACGAGGAGATGCAGCACCTAGCCGAGGAAGCCCAGCGAAAGAGGAAGGGACCTGACCATTAGGCGGTAAGTACTATAGGTTTAGATCAGGATGCAGACGCAATGACTATCAACGTGAAGTACATGTCTGAGCAGCAGATCGAGCACGACGCACTGGGTTTTCTCAAAGCCTATTTCCACAATTTTGTGTTGCTTATGTAACAGGTACCGGAATTGGTATATCTTTACATCAATCCTTTTACTTCTCAATCTCGGCTTCTAGTCCGCTACATCTAAGAAATCGAACCGGCCAAGCTGCAAAAGTTTCTCTCTAGCACATTTTGCATTATCTTGAACCTGAGGATCCTTAGCGCCCAAGCCAGCTGCGAGAATAGAGCTAGCTTCATTGTAAGCGATATACATTTGCGTGCTCTGATCCATCAAGTCCGTGATTTTTTTGAAGCATTCCACAACGAGTGTCAGATATTTTGGACAGAGTCTGTTTAACGTTTTGACTCCTAAAGGCAAGCCTACTTTCTTCCATCCTTCGAGGTCTAGAATCTTCGAGTAGGAAATTAATCGCCATTTAGGGTCTAGGCAGTCGGCTTCCAGCCAAAAGGTAAACCCCTTAAGCTCCCTTGCCTCTACAGCTTGAAAGCGCCAATCGAAAAAGGCGATAGCCCGTTCGACTAACGCATTGTCCAAGTGTTTTCCGCTATTCATCAATAATCGTCCAGCATTATCAAAGAGTGTAGCCCAGCGTTCTCGATTATCCTTGGTCTGGTCGTAAAATCTGGCAAGCAGACTATCTTCACCCGTTAGTGAATAGGTATGCCAAAGGTAATAGATAAATAAGTGTTCTCCCAGCCCATCGACAAAGTCTCTACCATACTCTTTACCACACTCTTCTGCGGAGTTCAGGACAGCTAGGTTATTAATTGCATATTCAAAATCTCCTCGTAGAATTCCGAACATCACCTTGACTGGTTTGTTGTAGAGAATATAACTAGAAAATGTATCTCGCCAAATAGAAATATTTATTTGTGGGAATAGAATATTCTGTTGATCAACGGCCCACTTACGATTGAGACTGCATAAGTTTAAGAAATGCATACCCAATAGCGCCTGTTCTGGTCTGGTTAATTGGATTACTGCATTTTCTCCCAAGCGTATCGAGAGAACATCGGTAACTTCCGACACTGGGTCTTCTGGCAGTTGGCGGCGAATCCAAAGACCAAAGTTCACGAGAGATTCAATAGCCCGGCTACGTGTGTTGTTGATGGCTTCATCAATTGGATTGTTGTGATTTAGAATCACGGGCTGGTCGCGATCAAGTCTCCAATCGAACTGTGTACATACCTGCCGCAGCAAACTTGCGAGTCCCTCCCTTGCGGTGGTGACTTCCAGATTCTTGTTTACACATGCGTCGATGAAATCAACGACTACTCTCCGAGAGCTTCCCCAGTCTGGGTATTCATGTGATTCGTCTCGCGGTTCGGGCTCTCCTTCGATGCGCTCCGAGTCTGGATGAGATAAAACCCAATCGCAGAATTCAATCCACCGGTCTAACTGTTTAAAGTTGTTTCCTTTAATTATTTCCAACATGGCTTTAACCATGGTGGAGACATAAATTGGACGAGCGATTTTGTTGCAGTTCGCCATCCAAAAATCCAGGCGGCTAGGATTTTGAGCAATTTTTTCTATGAACAAGGATTGAAAGACACCAGCGAGTGCAGAGATATTTATTTCTACCGAGAAATTGTCCTCATCCCGATGCTCATCATCCCAATCATTTAGGTAATTCAGAAGTTCTTCATCGGTGAAACCTTCTATCTCTTCGGCCGGTTTCGGGCTTCGGTAACTGATGGTTCCACTTCTTATGTTGCTATAGGGTGAGTAGCTCTCATCATCAATTTCTTTCGCCTCTGCATCTCCTTCCAGTTCTTTGAAATAGTATTTAACATTTTCACTCAGCAATGTTGCAAATGGACGTAACTGAACATGATGAAAGTATCTCTGGTGCATCTGAAAATCCTTATCATTGTGTTCTTCTTCCACTAGTCCATGAAAATCCTCTTTTGGAGGACCATTAAGGATGGCATTAAAAATGGATGTCTTCTCTCCTTCACTTAGCAATTCAGGTCCGAAATGCTCGCAAGCTCTTCGAACCATTATTTGGAACTCGTAATGGTGATTACGCCTGGAATAATCCTTGTGATCAAGGATCAATTCACGTATCCACGGAAGCGTTTTCTCGTTTGGGTTTGAAGCGTAGAGGTACTGTCTCAGACGTTGGAATACTTTCCATTGCTGGGTTTTTAATGAATTATTCAGATCATCAATGGACTCTGGTGCTTTATCGTACACCTTTTCGCAAGCGTAAGTTAGCGTGTTAACCAGGCTTTCATTAACGGCTTTGTAGTTACCTTTGTAGTTACTATCTGCCTTATCCAGCCTGCGGCACCAGATTTCCGAATAGTCTTCGTCACGACCCTTGTCGAGATCTCTCTGGTGCATGCTCATCTTGATCATGCTTGCTACTGTATCAATAAGGATACAAGCAACTTGATAGGGCTTATTCTCTACCAAAGGTGCAACACCTTTTTCGAGAATTTGTTGATATTCCCATTCATGGAAGCGTGGACTTGGTTCAAGTTGGATTCCCACAGAATTGGGATTTTTTCTACGGAGTTGCTGCTTCTCTTGAGATCTTGGATCGTCTATAAACGGAACTAGATTTTCTACGAGTTTTAGTGCTTCGTCGGTATTTCCTTGATTTATCCAATGTTCGAGTAAAACCGAATAACGGTGAGATAAAAACTGGCGTTTGATATTTGTATATTCTATGAGTTTCGGAAGTAGCTTTGCGGATTTCGGACCATTTAATTTGAGAGCAATCGTGAGTATGTCTTCATGAACACTCGGGTTGTCAGTGTCTGGAATGGATAGAACGATATCAACTACCTCGTTTCCAGATTCCTCTGCAATATTTGCTAAGTAGGCTAACTCTGGCCAATGTGGATATTGCATGTAGCCATCCGGTAGAGACTTTACTCCCGGTGGGTCACTGAAATAGTTTCGTTTACGTAATGGCTCAACCCATAATGGGTCCTTGAGCTTCGAGAAAAAATACTGTCGGTCTGTTTCTTTCTTAATGGATGACAGGGCCTTTTCAATCATTTCATTAGTTGGTTGGGCGTCCAAGATTCCATTTAAGTCCTTTAATCGCTCAAATTGGCTGCTGGCTGCGATGTAGAGATAGCTATCCAGACACTTGAAATGCCTCTCCAATGACCCATCGATTTCTGCACAAAATGACTCCTTTCGAAGGTGTGCGTGTCCATTAAAGAACTTCTTTGCCTTTTTCCACTCTAAAATAAAATTATTGGGTATTTCATCTTTTTTGTAGTCGAGGAATGTGCTGAAGAACAAGGCATCTGCGTTCAGGCTTCTTTCTCTACCTGATTTGTGTTCTTCAATCATCTCGTAAATCTCCTGGCATACTTTGCCTGGAATGAGATGTCCGCTTTCAACTCCTTCTGGAGAAAGGTTATCGCTGTATCTCCATTCGTCTTTCCATTTTTCCTGAAGACTGTTTACAAGATGTACGTATTGAACCTGGTTTGATCTTATTCCTTGGATTTCTGACGCAAGACGGTTTATTATATCTCGACCTGCATGAGCAACGAATGAGACATATCCAGGAGATTTCTGAATCAGGAGAGTTGCGGCACCTTTATAGGCATCCGCAAGTACTGGTAACTTGAGGCAATCATTTAGCCACTCATATACCCTAAGTTGTTTGTCAGTCAGTGTCATTCTAATTAAAACTCTAAGTGACAGTAATCTATCTATACATCAGCCTTCGGATCAAGGATGGGTTTTCCTGAAATTTTGTTCAGTATCTCAGGGAGATTACCGGGGATGTTCTTTGTTTCTGGAATGCCTTTAGCGATCTTTAGGGAGACGCTTATCTGTGAGTCCAATTTGGATATAGACAAGTCACCAGGCAATAACCGTAGGTTACCATTTCGTGTTGGAAGCAATTTACTTTCTGCTTCTCTCAGCATACAGCTCTCCGGTGACATATCATTTATAATGGATTTCAACTATTTACCTTATGGTGAGGTTATGGCGACTTTCATATAAAGACACAACCCATAATCATCCTTATCCATGGTGGGCAGGTCGAGGTCTACGATTAAAACATTATTTTCCACTATCAGCCAGGTACCACCCAAGATTGAATGCCTTCGTTGTCTTGCTTACGCCACCTTTATGATTAATCAAGCAGATGGATTTTTCCATTTCTGGTTCCTGACCGTTTTTTCCTCTATTAGCCACTTTTTTGTTTTAACTACAGCCTTCAATCCTTGGAACATTGCGTGTCTTAGTCCTGGAGACTAGGTCAGTGGACCTTTCCTTTCTGGCCATGTGTTCGTTCCGGTGTTTTAGATAGCCTGGTTTATGGTTATCCACAGCTTTATTAATAATTAAGGACTATAAGTATACTATAGGCTTATGTGATAAAATGTACGTGAGCCCTCAGCCATAAATAGGGCCTGGAGCGGCCTTCTGAAGCCGTTCTGAGGGCAAAACCCCCACCCCTAGTCTAGAAAGCCCCTAAAGAGGCTTTTAGGGGCTCCTAGCAACACCTCTGAATTCCGACATTCGTAGTCGGCGGCTGATCGCCGCCCAGGCGGTATCCGCCGGTCAACGCTGGGCATCGATCAATGTTAGAATTACTTGATAGTTGTCGGGATTTAAACCAAGATAACATACCACAATCCGTAATTGGATAAGCGACGCCCGGCCAGAAACGCTCTTCGACACGCCGGAAATGCCAATTCGACACCGGAAACGGACCGATCAGCCTCGCTCCTCCAGGTCCAGGTCCATCCAACATTGATGCCCGGCGTTGACCGGCGGATACCGTCCTCCACTCAAATACTCCCTCTGATCCGACCTGAATCATATGTGTGCGCTCGCTCCGTCAACGGCTTAGCCGTCCTCCAGTCGCTCCGCTCCTTGCGGCCTCTCCAAGGTGACTTCCGCTCCCAACGCTCGTAACTCTGAAAGCGCTGGCTTCGAGGGAATGTCGTACCCGTCTCCCAAGGGAATGTGGTTTAGTGCCTGGAAAGCCTCTGAACGGCCCTGGAGGCTGTTTCTATGGTGGGGTCCCACGTCTTAGAATGGCCTTAGGGGGTTTCTTCATGGCTCAGAGAACTACGAAAGGGATGTCCAGCTGGCCACTGGCCGGCCAAAAGGTCCTTACTAAGGGATACTGCGGGATGGGAGTTTGGGGGTTACTTTGGATCTTCCTTTGGCGAATCCCCGCGCGGGATGCGATGTGTCATGCTGAGTACAAAGGGAATCGCAGCATGAGCCGTTGACAGTACATTTGTAGAGGAGCAAAACACTGCTGGCCATGACCTCGATTGCGTGCTTGATCGGAGGGAGCATTACAGGGGTTACTGGGCCGCGTCTAGAAAGGACCGAACCGACGTCTGAGAGATCCTGAGAGCCTTTCTATGGGCTTCCCGGGCGTTGGTTTGTACCCTCAGAACTGCATCAGAGAGCCGCTCTGTGTTTCCTGGATGCCCTGAAGGAGCATCAATTCCTCAAAGCCTGAACACCCATCCATCGATTTTCGAGCTATCCCCATAATGATGAGCACTTGGCCCGCTTAAACATCACATACCTAAATTATTGATACATTGATGTATTAATAATTTAGGAAAATTATAAATTTGGATATTTAGAAATTGATATATTTATTTAATTATATATTAGGATATAACTATCCCAACTTCTTGTATTCATAAGTTGTTGATTTATATTATTAATAATTTCTTGACATCTTAATTGATTCATGTGCTAAGATATGGATGTTTAGATTTATTAATTTATTAGGAGTTATCTAGATGCGAATTGCACTCTATAACACTAAAGGCTCAGCTGGTAAGACTCCGATTGCGACCAATATTGCATTAGATCGAGAGTACGCGCTTGGTACAAATGAGCCATTTCATGTATTTGAAGGTTTCTTCCCTGATGACCGCCTTATGGTCATATCGATGGAAGAAAGCTTCCCGGATATTCCCGATGACATCGACATCGTGTTTGATCTTGCAGGTTCTATCTCAGCTCACGCACATAGTATCTCATCTGCTTTGCGTCAAGCCGATTTGGTTATCGTGCCAACCTGGAATGAGGTGAAGTCGCTACATTCTGCTGTCGGCACAATCCGAGAGGTCACAAACTTCACGGAGAACGTTTTGGTTATTGCTACTAAACTCCAGAAGGGGAGAAAAGAAGAACTGCCAGATGGGGACTGGACACAATCGGCTGAATATAGAAACATCAAGTCGGTTATTGATACCCGCGTACCATTTCCGGTGACGGTCTTACCGCTGAAGATGTCTACTGCTTTTGATGCGATCTTTGAACATGAGCAGTCAGTCGACCAGATCATGAGGAGCAAACCATTAGCAGCTTACACCTATAGAAAGGTGAACGAACAATTGAACGCTATCTATAACTACATTGACAAAATGAGTAACACATGCCAAGCAAAAATAGCCTAGCCGCAGTAAAAGATCAATCAGTACCGAAGACGGTTTTGCCGACATCGGGGGCTCTAAGTGAACTGACTAAAGATCAACCCGAACCTCGAAATAAAGTTGAGCCTAAACCGAAGGTCAACAGGATCAATAAAGGTTTTCAAGTAGAAGAGGGTAGGGCGCGACAATGGGATATTCTCGTTGCGCACCTTAAGAGTGAGGGGAAAACGGGTCCACTGCTGATGGATGAAGCAATGGACTATGTCTTCAAGAAGTATAGTAGTAAAATACTAGGCAATTAGTCATTACGGGCTTGACCTCTCGTACTATACCCTTATAGAGGTCAAGCCCGTAATGACTAATTGCCTGTAAAGGGGATATAAAGAACCTAACGGTAAGGGTTGTCTTTGTATACTAAGTCCCCTCGATTCGATAAATTATAGGCGTGTAAGAGAGTGCCTAGCAGCACGGGAAGCCGCTCATGGCTAATTCCTCAGAAGCTAAGAACTGCTGTACTCTCCTTCCGCTAAGGGAGTTACAAGCAGGTATTGATCTTATGAAGAAAGTTGCAATAGGTTTGGAAGGTTCTAAGCGGTTAGGTGTGGTTAAGGATCGCTGCATAGAAACGCCTGTTTCTATGCAGTCGGCATCATTGGATACGATTTACTACCAACATACTGTGCTCTGCCAAACCTGCATGCCGTACCGCAATCCCGGCGATGATGTAAGAGTTTGGAATCGGGAACAAGGCGACGTTGCGCTGAATATTGAAGCTGGAATGGCTCGGCAGCCGGAAACCAAACGGTGGATTCAGTTGGGCTTGCCGTTTGGCCCCAAGGCGCGTTTGATCCTGGCTTACTTGAACGCTGAGGCGCTTAGGACCGGAACGCCTGAAATCGATGTTGAACGTAGCCTGACAGCGTTTGTCAGGCGGATTCAAGACCCGACTAGATGCGGAATCTGTTGCGACGATTCGTCTGGTCATGAAAACCGAGAAGTATGAGGTGCAGATTAAGAGCCAATTCGTGGAGGCGTTTGATCTTTGGTTGAAGCAGTTGGAAGACAAGAAATCTACTTGGGTGCAAACGATTTGTTTGAATCCGCGCTACTTTGATAACTTGCAGAAGCATGCTGTACCGCTTAGCGAGCGTGCATTGGCGGCATTATCGCACTCGGCGATGGCTTTGGATATTTATACTTGGCTTGCACAACGGTTACATCGTGTACCGTATGGAAAGCCACAAACCATTACATGGGCCGCTGTCAAGGGTCAGTTTGGATTGGAATATGGGCAGATGGGTCATTTCAAGCAAAAGTTTCATATTGCACTATCCCAGGTTCTTGCTCACTACCAAGAAGCCAGGATTGAGTTGGACCGTGGTGGGTTGATGCTTAAGCGGAGCCCTCCGCCAGTTTCCGTGCGTGTTGCCGTTGTGTAAATTTGTGTGATCGCCAACCGTACGTGAATTGTTGGGCTCGGATGTGAATGATTTTCTGGCATTGATTGCCTATCCTCTGGTGTGGAGTCGCGCAGTGGCCCTGAACTGGGTTGAGGAATTAGGGTTAGGGAAGGTCTTGAAGGGCTGATGGCTATCACTGCCATCGGGGGACGCTCGCGGGCGAGCCGGCAGGGGTTGCCACGGAAGAGGCGTTCGAAATCGTGCGCCGCCGTCTCTTCGAGCCAGTATATGATCCCAAGGCCGGCGAGGCCGTCTGCCGCGCCTTCTCCAAGGCCTATGTTGCCGGGGGCGTGAAGTTCCCATCCGAGACGCAGGAGCGGCGCTACTACGAGCGCCTCGTGCAAGCGTATCCCATTCATCCGGAAGTTTTCGACCGGCTCTACGAGGACTGGACCACCATTGAGGAGTTTCAGCGCACACGCGGCGTTCTGAAACTCATGGCCAAGGTCATCTATCGGCTGTGGAAAGAAGGCAACCAGGACCTGATGATCCTGCCCGGCAGCCTGCCCTTGCATGACGCCAGCAGCCGCAACGAACTGACCTATTACCTGCCGGCAGGCTGGGATGCCGTGATCGAGAAAGACATCGACGGCGAGCGCTCCGAAACCGTCGAACTTGAGAACCAGGAGCCGCGCTTCGGCCAGGTGGGCGCTGCGCGACGAGTTGCGCGCACCATCTTTCTCGGCAGCGCACCATCCTCGGTTGCCACCAGGGCAACAATACGCGGCATCGATGCCTCTGGTATCTTCCTGGGCTGTCTGCAACCGGAGCAGGCATTCTCAGTCTATGCCGATGCCCTTAGCCGTCTTGCCGATCGTCTGCACTATCTCAACAGTTCCGGCGACAAAGCCCAGGACACGACCCGTTTTTGGTTCGATACCCGCGCGAACTTGCGCCGGGAGATGGAGGACCGCAAGCGCCGCTTCGACGACAGGACCGCAGTGCGTGGAAAAATCGCCGAAGCCCTCAAGCAGGTGGGCGGCCACGCCGGATTCTTCGACGGGGTCCATATTTTCACGCCCCATGGAGATGTTCCGGACGATACGGCCCTACGGCTGGTTGTCCTGTCCCCTGAGCATTGGTACGCCCGCGAGGAAACCCGCCCTGCGATTGAGGCCGTCCTGGATGCGGTCCGGAAGAACGGCCCCAAGCCGCGCTATCGCGGTAATCGCCTCCTGTTCCTTGCCCCCGATCACGGCACGCTTGGACGTCTGAAAGACGCCGCGGCCACCGCCCTTGCCTGGGGTTCGATTGTCGATGATGTCGGGGAAGGCAAGCTCAACATCGACCTGTTACAGAAAAACCAGGCTGAGCAAGCGTGTGAAAGCGCTCAAGATATTCTGCTGCGCATCGCGCGCGAGTGCTAGCAAGTGGCTATTGTGTCCCTTCCAGGAGGCCACGACCGATCCGAAGCCTACGGTTGAAGCCTTCGCGTTGAATACGGCCGGTGGGTCCCTCGGGACGGAGATCGAGCGTGTGTGTCTCGACAATGAGCTGGTCATCTTGACCTGGTCGCCCATCCATCTGCGCGCCATAGTTGGGTAGCGACAATGTGGTCTTCGACGACACGCTTCTGCTGATTGAGCCGGAAGCGGCCAAGTTGCATGAACAGGCCCATCGGCCCCCGCCGAAGGTTCCAGGACCGGTAGGGGATACACCAGACACCCCTGTACCGCTGGTTTCACCGGGTTTGGGGCCTGCACCCGGGCCTATTACGGCAAAGCCGACATCGTGTATCGGAAGTGCCGAGGTTCCGGCTGCGACGGCAAAGATGCGCCTCGTTCAGATTGCCGATGAGATTGTCTCGGTGCTGTGCGCCGACCCGAATGCCTCGGTACGGTTGGTGGTGGAGATTACGGCCGAGTTTCCCGGAGGGGCGTCCGACACCGTGAAGCGGGCAGTTTCTGAGAACGCCCGTAGCCTTGAACTCAAGAATGCGGACTGGGAATAGTGGTGCGTAGCTTTGTCAACGTCCGCTTTCCTCGCTAAGATCGCGGATTCCCTTGGTGAGATGAGAGTGACATTCCCTCTGATCCGACGCTTTCAGAGTTACGAGCGTTGGGAGCGGAAGTCACCTGGGAGAGGCCGCAAGGAGCGAAGCGACTGGAGGACGGCGCCGCCGTTGACGGAGCGAGCACGCGCGTAGGATCCAGGTCGGATCAGAGGGAGTCCGGTTGTTCAGGTTTTACTGGGATAGTCAGAACAGAACCGGGGATGCCCCACTGGCCGGCAGGCAACGACGCTTAGCATCAGCTTTATCAAGGTTCCTAAAGCGCCTGACTCTCACAAATCAGCTGGGCGTCTCTCGCTGATGTTAATTTAAGTTAGCAATAAACTTTGA
>Ga0056114_1000896_pt1 | contig 12106 bp, 3 predicted proteins | sample WorMetHERISLAND1_FD_77005 | JGI IMG/M metagenome (GOLD analysis project Ga0056114, IMG submission 77005) | Marine gutless worms symbiont microbial communities from Max Planck institute for Marine Microbiology, Germany - Olavius loisae HERON... ...
GTACCAGATGCAGAAGCAGACAACGCAGCCGCTTCCTCGGTATAGTCAGTACACAGTGAGGCTAATGGCTCGATCCCCGCTTCTGGCGTACTCTGGCCTCCGCAACTCAAGCTCTGTGACCTAATTTACGAACTGCAACCCGCCAAAACCGAAAGTGCACCGAATGTGATACGAATGCTTTCGGCCAAAACCGAATGTCCGCCGAAAGTGCCCATTTATCCATATTCGGCGCAGAAACTGAAACCGAAGCCGAATTTCGGTCGACCTCTAAATTTAATTCCAACCATGGCTTGCGAATTCACTAAATGGCAATGCCGGCGTTGAGTCAGAACCGGCTCAGCCAAAGTCTAAGTCCAAAGTTAAGTTGAACTTTGGTCTAAGTCCCGACTTTAGCGTTCAACTTAAGGTTTCGCTCAGCGAATCGCTGAGCGAAAGGCTAAGTCAAAAGTTAAAGTGACTTAATGTACTGGTGACTTATTGTCGATACATGTTGTAAGGAAACTTGAGCCGACAGCCACTATGTCCCATCTCATGTTTGTCATAGATTGTACGTTCTTGGTTTGGGTTGATGGAGGACATTACAGTGTTATTGTTTTGTGTTGTTGACTTAATTCATAGACCACTGAGGGTAATCAAGAGGAAAATCATATAGTCACAGTTTTTTGTGCATTTATATACGAGTTGACATTAGTGGGTGTAATTTTTATTATACTGGCTAAGTGATGAATTGAACTTGTTAAAACAAGAATTATGCAACTTGTACGTGACGTGCTGGTAATGGACAGCATCGTGCGAACAATCCCGATCGACTGATGAACAGAGGCTGCAGTCTACTGAAGGAAGAGAAGGCCAGGAAGAAGATATGTGCTGAATTGCCGAAGGTCAGCCTCCAACATGTGTCGTTCACTGCTTGCTATCTGTACACCGTGCTGTGAAGATAAACCAGAGATACAGCATTGTATACCCATCTTCTCACATCACAGCTCACACATATGCCGTCTATAAACATTTCACCAGTGAACCACCGTTAATTGTTTGATGTCTGTTTATTCCTCTTGGTGGTGCAGTGGTTAGGGTGTCAAGACTTTTAATCAAAGCGGTCACGGGTTTGACTCCTGCCAGGGTGTTATCAAGTCACCTGACCTAGGTCAACTCAGCCTTCCATCCCTCCGGGGTAGGTATATTGAGTACCAGCCTTACTGGCTGGGGCTAAGGCAAGGTGTGTTCGCTTGTGTCTAGTGGCAAGTATTGTGTGATCCCGTATGGCAAGCGAGAAATGTCTTTCTGACGTGGGTTTCCAGTTAAGAACTTACACCATGGCTTTATCCTTTTAACTTTCTCCATCGTTTTCAGAGCTGTACATCTTGGCAAACCATCCCGAAGTGTCTTTGTTGCTCATGCATAGTGCTGTATTCTACTCGACTAGAGTATTGTAACACAGCGTAGTTAGTCGGTGTGTGGAGTAAGACGTGTTCTGATTGTTCAGGTGGAGCAGGACGTATCGGCCGACATTGACGAGTGGCAGCAGGCTACTGGTAAGACGTTCACGGTCTACGGAGTGACGTTTGAGGAGTTTGTTAAGAAGCAACACAGCGAGTACACCGCCGACAAGGAGAATGAGAAGATGATGAGGGTTAGTGGCACTCGTAGCTGTATGACGTAGGGGGATTTATTGATGTGCAGCAAAGGACTGTAATAAGACTTTCAACTGTAGAAATATCTCAGTATTGATGCAGTGCTGGCAAAATGTGTTTTAATGATTTGCTTTTGTATTGTGGTGGGACTTTTTGACCACAACTGGTTAATGTTCGTCCTGAACGTTTTATTAGGTCGACTCCTCTGAGTCGTCACCTAATAAAACCGGTCTTATTGTCCCCATCCGTCCATCTGTCTGTCTGTCCGTCCATAAAAAGTTACTTTCCAATTTGAACGAAATTTGCTGTGTTGGTACATGACAGTGTGTTGTCGCATGACCCAATCTAAGGTCAAGGTCTTGCAGGTATGAAATATGCAGAAATGGTCGATTTCAGATGTTATCTTTTCCTGTGCCAACATGCATGTAATCTAAAGACTGATGGTCAATTATGATAGTCCAAGACAATATTTAAATTTTAACAGGACAGATTTCTGATATGCATCCTTGTTCGGCGTCATCTGACATTCAAACTTTAGGGTGTTGTGAATTTTGTCCGTTACGAGGAATCAGTCGGCAATCACGTACAGGGCTTATTGACTTATTAACATAATTAATATGCCATTCTAAGCCGTTGTTACTTTGAGACTGTTGGTTGGATGATAGAACATTTGGTATCCAGTAGAATCCTGCTGCTGTTGTCCTCAAAGGCTGATATTATGAAGGACCCTTCGCGGCGTGGTGTGATACAACATGTATGACATTGTATGTTTGTGAGTTCAGCAACAGCAGAAAGCGCGGCAGATGGAGGAGGAGATACTGTACGGCAGCAAACCGGCTGGCACAAAACGTTTCGCCGGAAATACGCCGACGAAAACGCCAAGCAAACTGCGCAAGGTAGTTTGACATCGTAGCCGTGATCTGAGCATGCTGCAAAACACTTCCTTCTAGTGATTGATTAATTGATCAACTTGTTTGATTGGCTTGGTTTTATGCTATGAGTCTACGTTCTCTTTTGACAAGTCGTTGTTCAGTATTTAAGCAATTTCGTGTTGACAGACGAGCTCAACTGTTATCACACTAGTTAAGGTTACACTGTTACGTGAGTCTTACGTCTGTGTCTTGTTCTACTAAGGAGTGTACTTGTTTTAGGTGTTTAACCCTTTGACACTCACTGTCGTCATATGGGTACACAGGTATAAAGTATCCTGTGTCTTCTTCTTCTTCTTATGTGGCAAGCACCACTAGGGGTGCGTAGCGCCAAACGCAGACATCAGTCTCCAGAGTGGACGATTCTGAGCCACAGTTATCGCCTCATCCAGTGAGAGATTGTTAGACCTCAGGTCTTCCTGGATAGTCTTTATCCATGTAGTACGAGGACGTCCTGGTGGTCTCCAATTCTCCAAAGGGGAAGCAGTTATGATACTGTGCCAGCCCGGGTTAAGCGTAATTTTTGACATCAGGGCACTCTGACGCTCAGGGCTGAGCGTCAGAGTGCCCAGCTGTCAAAAATTACAAATGACGGCTTAACACGGTCTGGCAGAGGATACTTTATACCTCTACCCATATGGCGACAGTGGGTGTCAAAGGGTTAAACGGTTAAACAATTTTGTGTTCTATATTGTTCATACAGTTCAATATGAAATGTGTGGTTGACTGTGATAACATGGTCTTATTGTCTGTCTATGGAAGATGAAGTGGCAGAGATAAAACTGGCGATGTGATGATATCTTATTCATTCTATTTATGGGGTGACCGCTCACCTGGAAAACTGAGTCAGTGCATTGAAGATGAATTTAGGAACAGAGATACATCCGGGAAAAGTTGTAAAACTGGTGGAATTGTGATGTCTTGCAGAGTGGTCTACAGATTTTAAAACTACTGCTGGGTTTTCAGCCTGTTCACCTAGTATTTTATGAGTGAATAGAGCTAAACTTTTGAATTTGTCGTTACACCACATCTTGCTGCGTTGTCTAACTGCTCATCCATATGAGCAGAAAAGTCTTAGAAGACCAGTCAGTCTATAGTTGGTTATACATGTTAACTGTATACAGTTGGTGTAAATAACTGGTATTGGTTATGATTTTTTTAATAGACTTTCTTCACATTTTCGCATTTACATATTCACACAACTTGAATTGCATATAACCTGCTGTTTAATGCATAAGTGATGTTTGGTATAGTTAATGGTATTTTCTGTAATAAATTTGTTTTTACACAACTCAAATCTGTTGCATTACTTTTTATCCTGACTAGGTTAATGACACTCCGAAAACACCGCTTGGCCAAAGGACACGATGTAATGGGACGAATTTTTTCTCTCCCGCGTGTCTTCCACCACGCTCCGCATCCAAAGAAAAAGTAAGAAAGCTACGGTTTGCATGTTGCATGGCCCAAACCCTAATCCTGTGAATATTTGCATGTTATTTGGGTGTTTAAATCAGTCTGCAACAGTCTGAGGTGTGTTATCTCGGACCACTAGAGAAAATGGAATATTTTTAGCCGACCGTACTTCGTATGGTCGCGCTTATGCTACAATGTAGCGTCTTGTCTGTCAGCGTTGTATGTCGTCTGTGCGGAATATATTGTGGCTAAATGGTGCGTCCTAGACCAAAAGTTACTGCTGATAGCCTATAGGAAGTCATATATAAGAGATCTCGATTGGTACCAAGATGACTGATTTTGACTTTTGTTTAGAGGTCGTTTAAGGTTATGTCAGCCATTATGTCAAAGTCGCCATTGAATATCTCGAAAACCGTTAGAGATAGAAGGTTGGTTCCGAAGGACCACCAATAGGAAATGGCATATTGGTATCAAATGGTCTAGTGACTGATGATGTCGCATGACCCCAAAAGGTCAAGCTCGTGACCCCAATATGCTTAGAGCCCAATAGCTTGAAAAAACTGGAGATGCTATTTAGCAACAATCGCTAATTACTCGATAGTCTACTGTGAGGAAGTACTGTACGGTTGGCTATCCTAGCGACAGCTTGGCTTCTTGTTTATTTATAGGCTGTTCTTTTATAGCGCATTATATATAGCCTGCAGGATTCTGAGTGACTCGCTGTCATCTGTGAAATTTGCTCAATAAATGGACAGTTAGGAGTGATTCAAATTGTAGAACTTTTATGGTGAAGCAGATACAGGTTTAGTACATTGATGATGTAACACAATGCAACTGCATTGAGAGAAAGCACATGAATATGAGTCACTGTTATTTTGGAATTTTCTTAGCCAATTCAGCATGTTTTGTCTTGTAAATTGAGTGCTAAATAAAACAGCTTTTGAGACTACAAGCTCGTTTTACAGTTAATGACGTGCACAACTGATGTACTTTTGACATAGTCCCTGATTATTTTGATAACTGATAAATTGTGTAGATATTGCTATCATTTGCCACAATTTCTGTGCAGCTTCTAATCTCGAAGATCTAGTCCGTAATATTCATTCTAAATGAATAATTTATTTTTACACATGCCATTGGTCTTATGGTTAACTAACTTACTAATAATACTAACAAACTTTCAGCATGATATATCTGCTATTTGCCTGCTTAAATTACTGTAAAATCCTAACCATACATTCATTCTGTGGTAACTATAGAATGGATAGTTACACATTCAGTTAGTGATTGCTGCTGTCACGTGAATGGTGTGGTCTCGGAAGTGTTGTAGAATAAGCCCACCTCATTTCATGCCTCACTGTTGTAAGAGGCGACTGAACCGGGTAGTTTTGTTTTGCTATATTTTGTCTCGTTTGCTTTTTTAATTGTGTTTAGTTTGTGTATTCTCCTGTACTGTTTTGTTTGTCAGTATCAGTCAAGTGATTGGCTGTGAAGACCGCCTCCGAAATGACTTAGATTGTTTCTGGTGGGGCATTAAAATCTACTCCCAACTGTAAATGGTGGAAGTTGGAACGGTCAGTTTTATGGCAAAGCTGTTGCGCTTGATGGACGAAAATGTTAGTCCTGGATGGCTGCGTATTACATTGGCCACCTTGGCTGCACGTTGAGTTACAAGACACAATGTAATTTGTTTTTGTTAAAAGTGCCACTATAACTGAACCATTCTGTACTGTAGTTTAATTTATGCAAATGACCACAGTAGTGTGCTGGTAATGGCACTGGACACCACAGTCACTTTGCTATTGACTTTGGACTGTGGGTTAATGACTAAGACTGTCACCGTTAAAAAAAGAGGTGAGTTGCTCACAGTGCCAGCGCTAGAGAGTTGGAGCTCCCCCCTCCCCAAATACAACTGTGAGGCCATGTGTTTAATATTCAGGAGAAAAATAACAGTGCATTTTCATACACAGTATGCACTATGCACACTTGAAGTGTTTAGTTTTCTGCTAAATTTCCACACAGCCTCTCATAGGCTGATGCGGGTAGTAGGCCTAATTCTGTATAAAAATCAAACTACAAAGAGTAAGGGTAAGCTGGTCAAATAGTTCGCTGACTGAAGTCAGGTGTTTGGATATTTCACTTATTTTTTATGCTCATATATAATTTATAATTGTGTTATACCTGTAATATGAAAATATTTTTACACTAATTTGTTTGCACATGCATAGCATGAGACCCCATAAACCTGTGAGCCCCACCCCCTGACCGGAGGGTACGGGGCCCTTCCGCCAGCTCTGGTTGCTCAAATTTGACATACTCATAAGTTTTGAGAAACATTATTTGTGTGTGGACACAAGAGATTGTTGCTGTCAACGTTGTGTGACTTGTGATCTGGTGTTTGTGCCAGTTGTGCAGTGTTCCAACAAGAGGAAATGTCGACTGTCGAAAGACTCCGTTTGCCGAGCAGATTCACAACGCTCCAAACTCAGCGTCAGCAAGTCTCGCGCCTCCAAGCACGACCATTGTAGCATCATGCGCCAGCGCTGCCACCGCCAACATGATGGACGCGTCGCAGTTCTCTGTCGGACCCTACGATGATTTCGCCGTAAATTGCTTTCTTCTCTAATAAGTCTCTATCCTCAACACAAACGTCACCGTGCTACTTCTACCACAACCATATATACCATATCTAGCATTGACTTACGTTTTTATTTCTTTTCAGTCTGTTAACGCCGCAGCACAGTTAACTGCATGTGTAAAGTATGCTGTGATTGGTTTTATCATAGTATCCCAGAATGCTTTGCTTGCTTTCACCAGTTAGATAATAATTTGTTCTACTGATACATGTTTGTTAAACACAAGTCCCACAAATTTGGTCAGGAGCAAGAGGGAATATTGCCGTAACTGCTCTCTAGTAGTGGTATTGTGTAGCTTTGTATAGTTGCACAGTCATTTGAACAGCTCACAAGTTCTGTCTACCAGATTCGGCTTCATCTCACTGGGTTCACTCACTGTGCTTACATTACTTTGTGTGTGTTAGATTATTTTCTTGTGTAATATCTGCATGCATGGTGTAGTATTGTAACACGGTGAGGTGAGCATGGTTAGACTGAGGCCTGTTTGGATGACTAACCACCCTCCTTCAGTGCTCTGACACTGTTGGTTGGGTCATCAGACCTGTAAAAACCGTCGACCGTATAACCTATATTGAATTGGTGCAGACGTTAAACTATGCTCAATCTCAATCAATCACAAATATTCATTTGTGCTTATAGTGAAGTAACTTAAGGCTTTTGCAGTGCATTTTAAGATAAAAATGTACTTTTTTACTGGATCGTATAATCATTGATACTGTCCAGGTAAGTCAATTATCTGGAATAGTCACTGTCAGCTCATAAGCTGTTAGTTTTTATGTTTGATGATCTTGTCTACAGTTACATATAGAAAACTGCAGTAGTTCATTGCCGATGACTGTGAATTAGTGCATCTAATAGTTGTTTTTTTTCTGCCTACAGTTATTGCATTTGGTTTTTCAGAGCGCCTTGAACCATTCCGGGAAGCCGAACTGTCGGAGTACGTTGGCACCGAAACCTCATGCGTTTTTCTAGCCGGTGAATTCCAACACGGCTGTTCGTTGGTGTTCTGAAGCGGACATCTACAGTCAGCCTGCATTGACGATAATTAATCTACTGCTGCTATTCTCTGATGCAGTGTTTATGTATGTAAATAGTGCAGCAAGGCAAACTGTGCAGAAAGTGTATTGAACAAGGCTATCTGCAGGGTGACCAGGAAACTGGGAAAAGTCAGGAAATGCCATAATAGTTGGGAAAATTGGAAAAGTCTGGGTAACTGTGATTAGCTTCCTGCAGTTAAACCAGCAATGACATAAATCAGTTAGTTTTTGAAGGGGCTTGTGATCTGATATCCCTATCTTATCCATATCCATGGAAATACTGAGATCAGCTATCATCCGGATATCTGCAAATATCTATCTACACACACCGATGTATCTGATGACAATAGCATTGACTAATAGGAAGTTGCATATGAGCTTTCGATTGCCATCAAGATTTCGGAGGCAACAACAACTAAACGAAGCAAACGTATATTGTCCACGACAGCGTTGATACCCACTGAATGTACTTTTCAACATTGTGTTCCTTGCAGTGATTTGCCTTATGATTGAATCTTTGTTAGCCCTACTGGAAGCTCAGGGAATCTCGCCGAGATTTCCTAAATGGTCACCCTGTATCTGTCGTCTGATCACCCTGTATCTGTCGTCTGATCAGCGTTGTGCAGAAGCGGCGGTTGACCCAGTCCGTTTGATGTAAATATAAGGAAGAAGATAATTTAGTCTTCCACGCTCTTGATCAAGGGCTACGACGTTCCCTCCTTTAACATTCTGGAGGACATCACTAGTTACTGTCACAAAGTTTTATGTATATGAATATGGAATAATTTCTGTTTTAATTAAGAACTGAGAGACAGTTGTTGTTGTATTTGGTCTTTAGAATAAGCTACAGTAAAATGACAGTGTATTTCAAGATTAATGTCAAACGATTGAGTGTGACACTAGTGAAATTGTTCGTAAATGGTGTTAAATGTGATTCTGACTACGACGCAATTATGGAAGCCATTGAAATTTTATGTGATATGTGATTGGTTAATGTATTTATGTGATATGAATATAGCTTAAAACTTGTAATTGTGTGACGCATGTGATTCTGTTCAGAAATATGCCTCCAGTTCATAGTGGTATAAATTGCTACAATTACATTTGTTTGTAATCAGAACAAGGATAATTGCCATCTCAATCACTGTATGCGATTGAGTGCATTCTGTGTGATAACTGCATACATACACAATGCCTATACACATGCATGCGGAAAGTGAGGCTGAGTTTATCAATTGACGATTAATCCCAATAGTGATTAGGGCCGGTTGCATGTTTGTATAGAACTACCTGATATTAGCCAAGTCAATCGCACAATGGTTGTAGTATTGTAACACGGTGAGATGAGCCTGGTTAGACTGAGGCCTGTCTGGATGACTAACCACCCTCCTTCAGTGCTTTGACACTGTTGGTTGGGTCATCAGACCTGTAAAAAAACCGTCGGTCGTATAACCTATATTGTGTTGGCGCAGACGTAAAACCATGCTCAATCAAAGCACAATGGTTGTCACTTTCAGTCAGTTATTTCCGGAGGAAAATGCCATTAAACCCCAACCAAAACTAACCAACCCTGAGGAAAGGCACATCGTTGCCTTTGCCTAGTGCTGTTATCAAAATAATGTGATAATGACACAATCCAGTTGTCAGTGCTAATAAGATGAAATCTGTTTGAATATGCAAGATACATGAATATGCATAGTGCAGTCTTACCTGTGTGGAAAGCATCAATGCTTTGCATATTTTGTGAATAATTTATGTAGCATTTATGATTTTTTTGCTTTTCTGAACATGCTATGTGGGTTTCGTTCTTGTAGTTGCATGTATGTAATTGTGAATTTTCATCATTGTTAATGAGAAATTTAATAATTAACAAACCCTGGATATTTTAACCCTTTAAAGCCTACTGTTGCCATATGGGTACAGCTATAAAGCATCCTGTGCCAGACCGGGTTAGGCCTTCATTTGTAATTTTTGACATCCGGGCACTCTAACGCTCAGGACTGAGCGTCAGAGTGCCCGGATGTCAAAAATTACAAATGATGGCTTAAACCGGTCTGTCACAGGATGCTTTATAGCTGTACCCATATGGCAACAGTAGGCTTTAAAGGGTTAATGGAATATACTGTGATCGAATTTCTCTTATTCATTGTGCTGCTTTTAAACAAACTTTGTGATGCTTATGTTATAGTTTTTACATGCTTCAGTTTCAATTACCAATTTTTGCATGCAAGATTTTATTGTGGAACAACCTTTGATGATGTCTTGAAATGAGTCATCACTGTCTATCTTAAGAACATGTCAATTTTACAGTTGCTGCTTTATAAATACAAACTTTTCCTGAACATGAGAAAACAAAACTGCCAGGTGTGTGCTTTTTATAATGCATTGTAACTTACTCGCTTTAGCTACATGCCTGTTCGTTTGTTCGGGAATGTGTGGGTGACTTGACCAAAATTTCTACACAGCTTCTGATCTCAAAGATCTCTTACATAATACTTATCCTAAACGCATAATGTCTATTGGCCTTAAAAATAAATTTTAAACTTCCTCAGGCATGATATAGCCGCTACTTGTGTGCTTAAAATGCTGTTAAACCCTAACAATCCATCCATCCATTGTGTGGGCGAGGGAACGTTGCAGAATAAGTCCACCTCGTGTCCTGGCCGTAAAAGGCGACTGAACCAGGCTAGTTTTGTTTTGTGTTTGCTTTTTCAGAGTCGTATTTAATGTATGTATGCTCTTCTGTTTAAATTTGTCTTCTGTCCTGTATTTAGCCATGTGAATGGCAGTGTATAGCCTAATTGTGCTGATGTGCCGTTAACAATAAACTCATTCACTGGTTGTTGGGGAGGAGAGCAATACGTTATTCACCAACTCACACGCTGTGAGCGTATCAACCTCATTGATGTAACATCCTTTGTCACGTCATTCTAAGGGGGTACCTCGGCGGCAGTACCACCGTCATTCAGGCCTAGCGACCCTGCCCTCTGTGGGAGCTGTCCCCTAGTCACCCCATATTATTGTAGACTAGGGGACTTGTGTGTTTTATGTATGTATATCGTTATTCGTCTGTATTATTGTCTATGCATATCTATTTTGTGTTCTTTCCATTGTTTGATTTGTCTTTTGTAGATTTTCCTTCAGTACTTTGCTACTGTTGGTTGGGTCTTTTGACCTGAAAAAACCGTCTCCCATATAACCTATACTGTGTTGGAGGGGACGTAAAACACTGCACAATCAATCACGTCATTCTAATCCACGTCCTTCACTAATCTAAATTTCATCTAACTAAAGCAATTAATAACCCATATTCCATTGCACTGTACCAAATGTCCCGCATACCTCCTTGGATATTTGATACTTACTGCACAGTGGTATACAACTGACTGCTTCCAAACTTTCTGTATCTCTGCATTTAATTAGACCAAGGATATCTACTCGACACACCATCCCTGGCCTATATTCTCTGCTGGTTCAAAAGAACATAACAAACCAGCATTTAGACAGCTCATCCTGTAATTCTTTATACAAAATTACTACACAACTTCTAATCTCTTCAATAATATTCATCTTAAATGAATAATTTCCTGTATACATGACATTGGCCTTACTAGCAACCTCTAAACTATTTCAGGCATGATATAGCACCTATTTGCGTGCTTAAAATGTCGTAAAACCCTAACCATCCACCCATCAGTCACGTCACGTCACATCATTCTTTAGTCAAGAAGTTTGCACCTACTCATACACATTTGATAAATTCATTATGTTCAACGGTTAGGCACAATTTTGCTGCAACATTTTCAGTAGATCCTTCCAGTTGCAACTAACATCTCCTTATCACCAGCAAATGAGTGCAGAGTGAGCTGCAATGCAGTCTCCATTGGTCGCTCATCACTCGTCGACGGCTGAATTTGAGCCCAGCGTCTGGAAGAAAACCGGCAGATGTGTCTGTCAATCTGTAGCATGTAGACTGTCATCAGGAAGGCTTTGAAACTCGTTCTGTGAAGACTTCTGTAATGAACGTACAGAGAGGATGGTCCGAGTCTGTGGGTGAAGTCTCACTATGTCTCAAGCAGTCGAGTGCTGACTGTGGAACAGCGAGTGATTGTTGACGCAACTCGTCGAGTATTCCTTGTCGTACACTGTTCGCATGTTTCGCCTGTTGACTTATCTCGGCACTGCCACTGGCTTCAGCTGCATACACAGTGCAAACAAGACTCCACTAGAGAACATCCAATAATTCTGATATAGTGGCAACCGGTTCGACATTTTAAAGTTCAAACTTATAAAATATAACAGACGGACGTACCAACAAAGTATCTGTATTGTAAATGGTAAATGGCTCCCTGATTTTATAGAGCGCTTGAAAGCGTCAGCATGGCATCAGCTTTATCTACCGCTCTTACCATTTACCCATGCCAGATCAGAGTCCATCAACGCTGACAGTCTTAAAC
>Ga0056114_1000897_pt1 | contig 12105 bp, 5 predicted proteins | sample WorMetHERISLAND1_FD_77005 | JGI IMG/M metagenome (GOLD analysis project Ga0056114, IMG submission 77005) | Marine gutless worms symbiont microbial communities from Max Planck institute for Marine Microbiology, Germany - Olavius loisae HERON... ...
AGCCACGATGGGGGGGGGAGGGGAGATGGGGAGAGGGCAGGGACCAACATACCCCTCCACATCCGCGATAAAATGAAGTGGGAATTGTATTTTTGAGTAGTATTTTTGAAGAGCGTAACGCCGTAAGACATAATTGTAAAGCAAAGGAGCTATGTCTGCCTCCCTTGGTGCACGAAATTAGATGAACACTGGGGACTGTAAAAATAACAGGGACTCGACCCTCCAACCCCCCCCCCCCCCCTTAACTCACACCTCGTGATAAATAATAGCAAGCGTTCCTTCAGCACTTCTACAATCTACAGATGGCGAAACTATCTAAACACTGCATAACGACTGGTCTCCACTGTCTGGATTACAGCAGTCACAGGTTGCACTCAATGACCCCAGTCGAGGTCAGATTGTTTATAGCCGTTAGCTAAATGAGTTGGAACGGCTTCACATTTCAATTTTATCCGGGCATGACACGACGCTACGCACGGTGTGGCCAATGCTATACAAAGATGTATGTCTGCCAGTCATACTGCAGTATCGTGTCTAAACGGTTAAACGTATCGTCAAAATTCTTTCACTGCCCTATAGCCCCACAATCTAGTTTTTTAAAACTAAACTACCGAATGTTCAGAAATTCCGACGGAATCATTTCCATGAGGGCACTTCTTACAGGCAGAGTATAGTTTGTTAAAGATCTAAAACAATAACTATACAGACTATTATTCTCCTAGCTTTCTCTGTCTAGTCTGCTCCTGCAGTTGTAAAACTAAAAGACAGATATACTTAAACTTTTATGCATTATTGAGATACATCAAAATTTTCATTGCCATACAGACTTTCTAGTATCTGTCATACTGTTAGCAAGTTGCATGTGTAGGACTTCGTTGATGAAGCAACAGTTTTGCAGTATCAATAAACCAAATTCACCCAAATCTTCCATCTAAAAGTGTCTTGTAAGTGGGGGCCAGTGTAGTAGTGGGAGTTGTTGATATGATGTTGAGGGTCACCAAGTTCTAGCTTCCCCACAGACTACAGTATTGTTTCTTCCATGTCAAGATCAACAAAGTTGATCGCTATCAATCCACAGCAGCTTAACTCATAAATGAGCATAGTTCAAACAGAATACTTAGCTTATTAAATTGCATCTGTGAAAGTGTGTTTAAACTACGAAGGTCCTCAACAGGGGGCATATCTACAGAGCCCCTTTACTCCGTCCCTTAGATAAAAGGTGGGTGACGCCGGTGAGTATAGGCATCCTGTCAAATGACATGTAGCAGAGCTCGGTCAAACACTGGGAGCATAGATATTTCAGATATGAAAACATGGGGACCAGCTTTGTTGGCAGGTTAGGTCGACCACAAGTATTTATGGCGTTTCTTTGATAAGGATATATGCATGTATAGGACACACTCAGGATGTACGTGACCTTAAATGACCTTGAAACTTTTTGACAGTTACAAAAATGACAGTAGACAGACTTAATCTGTGATCTTTCCAAAATAGTCGACCAACGACCACCCAACATTAGTACTGCATATTTAGGTTGAACAGTTTTTGTGGAAGTTTTTTTAAAAATTTGGGTTTTTTTGGGGGCTATGCAGTAGGCACCCTTGGGTGGGGTGGGTCAATCCATATACTGTATTTCTTCACCTGGGTAAGTCTAGTCATCATAGAGACTGCTGGCATAAAATTAGTTGGGGGCATGGGCCCTGCACACTTGGGTTGGAGGTTTATCACCTCAAAACCTCCCCTGAGCCTGATATATTATTCGGCAGCTGTGCTGCAATGTCACCACAAGTTGTGACGGAAGATCTGCCACTATGGGAGGTACACAAAGTTAACCACTTCTAGCAGGGAACAATAACTAAGAGCATGCCGGGTTTCAAGGCAATCCATCTAAAACTTTTTGAGTAAATGCTGCACACAAAAACACACACACATGGCACAAACAGACCAAAAACATTTTGCATACAATGAAGTCATCGTGGCTAGCCAGTGTCCAGATTCAGTCACACTGCCCCAGTACTTCACCATATGGAATGAAATGTATCCCCAGATGTGCCAGTGCTGAGGAATGTATCAAGTACTGTAGCCCAGTGTGCTTCCCCAAAGGCAAACATGTGCCATATGCTACACTGGCTCACCAAGCTACAGATACCAATGCACCAGTAGTACAGCTGGTGGACTGTCGGCTGACCCTCCAGTCTGTTGCCCTAAATTAAGCTTCAAAATGAGACCACACATCCTTGTTGCAGCAAAGCTTGTGAGTCCCTAAGGAGGCAGAGATGTGTAGGGCTGTGAGTGGGTGAGTGAGTAGTTTTTGATGGCACAGGAAACAGGAGTAGGGGTATAGAGAGAAAGGTTTACCAGTTTATTTAACCTGCAGTAAAACATCATGATCGTTCTATGTTCATCAGCATTGTGACCTGGTCAAACAATTTTTTATAACGCACAAGATTTAAAGGAGAACTCACCAAGCATGGTTAGCGTGCATTAGACTAAATAGAATACGATTGTGATGATGTAAACACAAAACATAAAAAGGAATTGCTATGTGTACATGAAGTGTGAAGCCTTTATTAATTACACTGTAACTGAAAAATTTATCGTGATTGATACATGGTTGGGCTAGGTGCCCATACCAAATTTAGTCAATTTTGTTTTCAGTCAATGTCCATAATTTCATTTATGTTACAAAAAATATGGATTCATTTAAACATCCCAGGCACATTGTTTATACTGACAGTCTAACATTATCCACTCTCTCGGTCTCAGCGTATTGTGACTTTTACTTAAGTGTGACAGGTATAAGCACTCTTACTCACTCACTCACTCACTAATGTGGTCACTGCTGCACTGTTGGTATTTCGACGGCTCACGGATCGACAGTTCATGGACCGACACTTTGTGGACTGAAAGTCAACATCTTGCCCATCAGTCTTTACATGGTGCCACAGAATTCCCTGCAGTGTGCAGACCCTTCCTTTCTTGTAGAGTGTTTGAAATGTAGTTATTAAGGTGTACAGTCATCTGGGTGACAAGCTAACTGGCTGACAACCAACTGGGTGACATGTTTCGGTCAACTGAGTGACATGAATCCGGTCAAATGGCGATGAAAGTCTGAATCATTAAGCATGTCTGCCCAAATCAAATACATTCAAACGAACCTGCAGCACACATACTTACTGATGTGAATGCAAAGCTGCCTGCTTAAACACCGCAGTATTTAAGCCGCTATGATAAAGCGGGGAGAGGTGTTTCAAAGGTGAAGCACACACACACACATACACACACAACCACATCGTTACGGCTTCTCACATAAGTTAACTTTTGTGCAACATTATGAAGTTAAGTCATGCAAACCTCTGGCATGTACATCACATTTATACGGCGGTCTCCAGTGTGACTAATCGTTGGCTCTCAATTATACTAAGAAGAGTTTAAGCACAGTACACCAGTGTGATGGACAGACAGACAGACAGACTTTTATCAATACCCGGCCATAGAAAAAGTATCTTCATTAAGTGCATGGACACACACTGAAGATAGCGTAGTAGTGCGTGATATTTCAATGTGTGCCACACTTAAGATAACACCCACCATTTCGACAGCCTGACACCGCAAACGTCAGACACAAAACATGCAGCTTATCAATAGCACTTCCCCAACGGGGGAACGAAGTCTAGGGAAGGGAACGAATAGTCTTGGGGGTACCGTACGAAAAGTCCTGATAACTTACCACTCTCTACAATCAAAACAAGCAAATACTCTGCAAATTTTAAGAACGATACCAAAAAACTTACAAAGTATTCCGAAATCATACAATCACGCTCCAACTACTCATCGCCGGCCACACTCACATATTCATCGTACCAGTCTTCACTCTTCACTAAACTCAGCATCAGCAACCGCAGCAGCATCTGGTGTGTGCGTCAGACTCCCGCTAGATGTCGCCCGCCCCAACGCAATCAAATAGTGAGGCTTGAACAGCGAGACTTTCAGAAATTTGGTCAAACATTTAAGATTCAAGTTTGTCGTAATTGTAAATTATACACACGCCTTGATTCTGAAACTTGAGCCATTTACATGATGTACATGCAGCACAGGCAGTGAATTACTGTATGCAGCCCCGGCCCGAAATCAGAAGTTCGTGCGGTAGTTTCGGGGTTTACGATGTGCATTATCAATAGTGGGCGTGGTCCATTGTTTATCTTCTGAAGTCCCGTGATTGAAGTGAACAAGTTGCTTGTTGGAGAAAAATGTCTGCCAAAAGTGTGCTTCAGTTCGCTCCATTTAGCAGTGCGATTGACGCTGGATTCTGGCACACATTTTCGCAGCTAAAACTTGATGTTTTTGGACTAAATGAAGACATGCGTCAGATCACTGGCTATTACTGCAACTCGGATGCCGATCTGCTGCCTCCCCGCGTCAGCATCGACTACACGGCATTCGATATTGACCGCTTCGAAGGACCTCGCAAGGTTTTTCCGATTTATGGCCAGCTGAAGAATACGAACACTCTAGATGAGTTCCGGACATGCGACAAAAGATTGTTGCTTGATTGTCAAGGCAACCAGATATGGGATGACATAACATCTGGTCGAGCCATTGACGATCCGTCATCGATTAACCGATTTCTGTTGTTGGCGCATGCAGACTTGAAGCACTATCGCTATTACTATTGGTTTGCCTTTACAGCTGTCTGCATTACCGATGTCAGTGTTGCTGTCGATCCTGTACTGATTGGCGACAGATTTACCGAGTTACAGATTTCCAGTCTCGTTGAATCATTTGATGAATTCAGTCGTGATTATCACGCAGGAATGTTTGTTATCCAAGACGATGGCGTAAAGTTGGAAGTTAAACAGCTGAATAAGTTTCCTTCACTTGCCGAAACTGGCGTGAAATTATTATTTGGTTTCTGTGATCCATGTACTCTGAGAATGCACCCTGGTTGGCCTTTGCGAAACTTATTAGCAATGATTGCACATCACTGGCAAAAGTACACACAAGACACAATCGAAATAGTATGTTTACGAGACAGAACCAAAGATGGCCGTCGTAGTATACTGCACAGCATTGTACTTAATGTGCAAATACCAGAGATCTCACCAAACGCATCACCAAAGTTTGTTGGATGGGAGAAGAATGAGAAGCAGAAGATTAGACCCCGTATGGTTGATTTAAGTGCATCAATGGACCCTCAGAGGTTAGCAGATTCGGCAGTAGACCTCAACCTCAAGTTGATGCGGTGGCGTTTGCTGCCAGAGCTCAACCTTGAGAAGATATCAAGTACACGTTGCTTGTTACTTGGAGCTGGAACATTGGGTTGTAACGTTTCACGTTGTTTGCTTGGCTGGGGAGTGCGTAACATCACTCTTGTCGACAATGGCATGGTGTCCTATTCCAATCCGGTACGCCAGTCATTGTTTGTGTTTGATGACAGTCTAAATGGAGGCCAACCAAAAGCAACTGCAGCGGCCGAAGCTCTACGTCGCATATTTCCAGGAGTGAATGCTGTTGGTGTTCAGTTATCAATTCCAATGCCAGGGCACACTGTTTCAGATGCTATTGCAGATGCTGTTAAGCATGATGTTGAACAACTGGAACAGCTTTTCGACAACCACGATGCCATATTTCTTTTGATGGACACTCGTGAAAGTCGATGGCTGCCGACTGTCCTTGGCGTGGCCAAAAATAAAATCGTTATCAATGCAGCCCTAGGATTTGACACATACTTAGTTGTACGACACAGTGTTCATGACAGTGGTGCAGGAAACACACCAACAGAATGTAATATTGCAGATTTGGCTAAGTGCATCCCTGGCGAGCAACTTGGTTGTTATTTCTGCAACGATGTAGTTGCTCCTGGAGATTCAACACGTGATCGTACTCTCGACCAGCAGTGCACAGTATCACGGCCAGGACTCTCGATGGTTGCTGCTTCTCTGGCTGTGGAACTCTTTGTGTCCGTTCTTGTGCATCCACTTGGTGGCAGAGCGCCAGCAGATACCAGCTCCCATGATGACCACTTCCTGGCACAGGCAACGTCACCACTGGGCATCGTACCGCACCAGATACGTGGATTTTTGTCACGGTTTCATAACATGATGCCTGCAAGTGCAGCATTTGACCGCTGTACAGCATGTTCCCAAGCAGTCATCGGTGGATATTCTGCTGGTGGATTTCAGTTTCTCTTGGACGTTTTTAACCGACCAAGTTTTCTGGAAGATTTAACAGGCTTAAGTCGTCTGCAGGCAGAAACACTTGACACGGAGATGTGGAATATTAGTGATTTTGAAGACAGTGAATGTGATTGGTAAAATGCAACACAAATGCCAGTGTGTAACTGTAACGTGTAGCTGTTGTCACAAAGAAGTACTAATTGTGTATTCACTTTTTAATGTTTCACTGTGTGTAATGAAGTTTGAGTGAAAATTGCGAGTCTTTACGAGGGGCGATCCCATCTGACCTATGGTTTGGTCAGGAGCAAGAGGGAATATTGCCATAACTGCTCTCTAGTAGTGGTATTGTGTAGCTTTGTAATGTATAGTTGCAGTCATTTGAGCAGCTCACAGGTTCTGTCTACCAGATTTATGCTTCGTCTCACTGGGTTCACTCACTGTGCTTAGGTTACTTTGTATGTGTTAGATTATTTTCCTGTATAATATCTGCATGCATGTTGTATTACTGTAACACGGTGAGGTGAGCCTGGTTAGACTGAGGCCTGTCTTAACCACCCTCCTTCAGTGCTTTGACACTGTTGGAGTGTTGGTTGGGTCATCAGACCTGTAAAAACCGTCGGCCGTATAACCTATATTGTGTTGGTGCAGACGTAAAACCATGCTCAATCAATCGAGGGGCGATCAAAAGGTTCTTGGCCTGACCTAGTTCTGTTCAGAAGCAAATTAAAATGGTGTTTGCTTCTTATAGTAGCAAGGCTTAGAACACCACATGCACAATATGACTTGGGCTATATTTTTGTGCGTTTTAGCGGCCGTTGGTTATCTGCATCCAACATGGAAAAACGGAGTTATGCAGTGTAATAAAATGACAATTTTGACTGATTCGTTCGTTCCACTGCATACTTTGTTGTTCTGACTCAGTACTGAAGTGGTGGATCCACGTTTCATCCTGAATAACGAGTTGTGAAATAAATTTTTGCTGGGTCACGTCGGTATCATTCTTCAGAAAGTTGTGCACAGTTCTGGTGTTAGCATTCTCGACACCCATCTGACCGACACTGTTCATATGCTGAAATGCACAAAATATTTATAGCCCAAAAGTCCCGTTGCGCAGGTCATGTTCTGAGATTTGCTACTGTAAGAAGCTAATACAATTTTAATTTTATTCTGAACAAAACTAGGTCAGACAGAGAACTTTTTGATCACCCCTCGTAATATACTGCTGACTAGATATGCTAAATAGCTGCTGATTGATTGAGCAGTGTTTATATTTTTGTATAACTATATGTTGTTAACTTACCGGTACATAAAGTTTGTGAGTATATTACTGGTATGTTGGCTCCAAATTTTAAGTGTACTACAAAACCATTATATTTTGCTACCTGAAATTCAAATTTCATACATTTTTGTGCCTTTTTTCTATAATTTAACCTCGTGAACATCATTGCGTAGTGTGGTGGGCCAAAAGAATATTGGTAGCAAGTAGTAACATTTGCATACTTTAAAGGTGTGTTTGTAAACATTTGAGTGGTTTATTTATTTGTCACCAACTATAGCCTGCTAATATCACTGCCACCTTTTATGCATCATCAAACTGATTGTTTTTCCAGGCACATTACTGGTGTTGCCACCCAAACTGCTAACTAACAAAACATGAAAGCTAATAAACTCCTGTATATTGTAATTGTCATTACAGTACAGGACAGGAATGCAGGCAGTTGTCTAAAGTTCTAGTGCACAACCACAATCAGGCATTTGATCTGTGTGGCTAACAGGAGCTGTAGAATAGGCCTGCTGCATTTCCTGGCCAGATGTCATAAAAGAACTCCAAGCCAGGGTTTAGTTTTATTTAGGTTTATGTTCTTAGTTGTAATTATGTTTAGTTTTGGGTGTTCGACCATGTCTGTGAAATGAAATGACCTGTATGATGTGTTGAGCAGGATAACAAACCTTATCTTGACTCGACTCAACCAGATATTTGCTCAGTCAGTCACAGAGAAACCACACAAGACAGCTTCACAACAGTCTTTTACTGGACACAACACCCACACAGCTGATTACATCTTTCATGCTACCTGTTTACATAGATAGATGTTACAGCAGCAAGTAAAAGGTAAGCTAGCCTAATGATAAGCCTTGTTAGTTACATAACTCGGTTTAAGATTGCCCCATTGAAAAAATGTCGGACGCTTTGCTTCTGTCTGGTTTGCGCATTTCCACTAAAAACAACACACCAAACCTGTTCTCGGACATAAAATCTGCTTTCGCTTCCAAAATCAACTATGTACGACGTCTATTAATCTCAAAATTTCTGATCCGTACATAATAATACCAGTTCCGGATAGATCAGAGCCATACTACTATGGATAAAGGTAAGCCAGTTAACACCTGTCGAAAGTCGACTTTGGGAGTAAAATAAACGTACAACAGCATTGTTTGGCACGTTTTATGACTGAATTGAAATAAACAAGTACTCATTTCGGAGTTCCGTAGTCCGTACATCACTCTCATTCGTCACAAATACAAAATACCGATGGATTAAATATTCGCTGTAAGTGTAACAGGCTGTACGGTATGCCTGCAGTCCGTTAGGCTGTGTTACGGCTTGCGTGGTATATGGCCGATTCGAAAATTCGATTCGAAAACGAATCGGACGGCCGATTCAATTCGAGATTCAATTCGAACAAAAAAAAAACGATTTGCAGGTCCCTAGTATTAAGTAGCATACACAAGATACCACTACACAAGTAACTAATGACAGTGCTGAGAGCATCAGCACCTGTCACTATCAGCTGATGGCAAACTTTCCAGATGGTATGAGCAGCTCACACAGAGACAACAATGATGAGGTGTGTATGTGTGATGTACACTGGTTGGATACATACATCAGCACTGAACAGACGGACAGGTTGGGTGCCACAAGAAAACAGATTACGATGGCAAGGTTACGTCGCAATTTGGATTGGACTGGATTGAGCAGTGTTTTATGTCCCCGCCAACACAGTATAGGTTATATGGGAGACGGTTTTTACAGGTCAAAAGACCCAACCAACAGTATGAAAGAACTGAAGGAACAAAATAGTGCACAGAGAAATCAAACACAATAAGGAGACATGAACACAAAACACAGGAAACATTGGCAAAAGGACACGAGTAAGTAACAATAAGTTACAGCACATTCACAGTGCATTAAGATTAACTAGTCACTAGTCTCACAATGTCCATCAATCAAAACAATGAACCTGCATTTAGTCAGAAACAGAATAAGTAACAAAATGCAGGCAGGCTGATAGTAGCAATGACACTGGGTGACATATTATTATTGACTGACTGACTGGCACTGCCTTATACTGGAAAAGGATCACACAAGAGTTTGTTGTTGACAATTTGTCACATTTACTGCATGCTCAAAATACACGACCAATATGCCATACTTCCAGCGAGGAACAGTATATACATGTACTGCCAAGCTATAGAGAAATCCAAGCAGAACTTACGCTGCACACATACTGGACATAACATCCACACAGCTGATGACATCTTTTATGCTTATTGTTTACATATGCCATTAACTGTACGCATGATATACAGACCAAGACACACGAACACCTACAACATAAGACGTCAAGAATAATAAAGCGACAGAACTAGGCTGAATGCGGACTTATCCACTGTTGATACAGTGCAGCCATGTGCACAATGTTATACTACTACGACGACATCCATCACTTCACAACTGCTAAACAGACCAACACCATTCATTCATGACACAGTCCGGGATGCTGTCAGCTGCACAGTAGCCTGCTATCAGACTAGTTGAATGTAGTCACTGGGTCACGTCTGCGAGACGCAGTGATGCTGATGACGGCTACGATGTCACACCGGGGGATGGCGCCACCTCACCAGCGCCTACACAATGTCATCACACCTCAGTTTTACACTACCTGCATAACATTACACAGGTTTACAATAAAACCCTTGTGTTTTGCTGCCCCTAATTTCACACGTAAATTTACGTGCCTTTAATTTTTGTGACCAGATTGGATTGGATTAGACTGAGCAGTGTTTTACGTCCCCGCCAACACAGTATAGGTTATATGGGCGACGGTTTTTACAGGTCAAAAGACCCAAGCAACAGTATCAAAGTACTGAAGGTACATACAGTACACAGACAAATCAAACATACAATAATCAAACAATAAACACAAAACACAGCAAATCCCCTAGTCTACACTAATATGGGGTGACCAGGGGATGGCTACCACAGAGGGCAGGGTCGCTAGGCCTGAACGGCGGTGGGACCAGAAAGACAGTACCATAATTGCATCTTATCAAACATCTGAACCAAAGGTCTTCAGTCTCTGCAGCCACTGTATGCATGTATGCATTGGGCCCACTGAAGGCCTCAGCGTTAGTCGGTAACAGGTCTGGCATGGCACGTAGGGTAAAGTAAGGTGCATTGGTGCTGGCAAGCGGTCATTGCCAATGCTGAATACTGGCATTATTATTATTATTATTATTATTAAACGAGAGAATGATTATAGTGACGTGAGACAGACAGCAATTTAGCCGTTGTGAGGGCACTGTACAAAATTAAACTCAACACACATGTTGATAGTGTAGTAAGACAGTCATGTAAAGCTGGAATCGAATAGTTCTGCTTTCAAGCGGTGCCTGAACATCGTCAGTGGCATAGGTAGTACTGACATTAATTCCACAGGTTTGTTTACATTACGAAAATTATGAAATAAAAGGCACATGAACACCGAGGCTTTGTGCAGTCTTGATATAACAAATAACACACATCTCTACCATGCTGCAGCAAATCACTGCTCATCTTTATTAATTATTTCAGTCTAAAAGCTCACCAATATACTTCAAGTCCAATGCATTAGTTTAGTTATAATCTGCAATGTTGTGAAGACAGTGTCTTTTTTATAAACATCCAATATACTGCAACATATCAATATTCATACAAGTAATAAGTAAGCAATGCCGTACAGATAATATTAAGCCTTACATAAACAATGTTTATGTAAGGCCACTCACTGTATGCATGTAATCATTCATGTAATCATGAATTTATGCCAACTGTGTAAAAATAACTAATAAATATGACGACAGTCAAAATGTAACGAAGCTCCGTTATGAGCGTGAATGGAACGAGTCAATCGGGGAATCTTTGTTGGTGTCACGTAGAACTGACCTTGGTCGGGTGCAGTTGGCTGTGTAGAGGGTCGTTGTTGCTGCTCCAGTGTCAGCTGCTGAGCGGCCAGCTGCTTGGCTCTGTACTCAGCCGCTCTCAGCTGCTCCATGTGGAACTGTTGTCGCTCACGCAGCAGTTCTTGCCTCTGGTATTCCAACTACAACATCGAACACCGGCCAACTGCCAACAAGTCCAGCTTACCACAACTGGTCAGACAATTCCGTGTCCTTCCAGCAAAATTTGTGTGCTGAGTGCACTTGAAAAGAAAACGATCCTGTTAAATATCATGCACTCCACTAATCTTCATTTGTCAGCTTACCCAAATTACTTGACCCAACTCTGAGGTCTATGCTGGCGAAACAAGAACGATTATAGTGTCCAAAGCAACTAGAGTCATTGTGCAGGCACTGTACAATCACAGGGGTAGGAAATGTTAAACAGGTAAGCTTTAAGCCGGGACCGGAAGACTGCTACAGAAGGTGCGGAAGTGACAGACACGTGCAGCGGCGACAGGGAAAGCTCGGTCACCGACGGTAAGGAGTCGGGTGCGGCTGACAATCAATGATGAGGATGAACTGGAACGGAGTCGCTGACGAGCCTCGACATCTGCCACCTGATAAAGCTCGTCAGTAAGGTATGCAGGTGCGGACCCGTGTAGACACTTGTACACGAGGACTGATTGTTTGAATGCAATCCGCTCTGGAGCCTTCAGCCAGTGCAGCT
>Ga0056114_1000899_pt1 | contig 12103 bp, 13 predicted proteins | sample WorMetHERISLAND1_FD_77005 | JGI IMG/M metagenome (GOLD analysis project Ga0056114, IMG submission 77005) | Marine gutless worms symbiont microbial communities from Max Planck institute for Marine Microbiology, Germany - Olavius loisae HERON... ...
CAAAACTCAAAGACTGGCGGCGCATCGCCACCCGATACGACCGCTGCGCCCACACTTTCTTCTCCGCCATATGCATCGCCGCAACCGTCATCTTCTATCTCAATCAATGAGTCCTGAGCCTAGATCACCGAGCATATTCCCCGGTTAAGCGATTTGCCTGCAGTGGTGTGATTTTAGGTTGTGGCGTGGGGTTTTTCCAACAGGCTTCCGGTTCACCTGTACAGGTGAACCCTGTCCAATTATCCGCTAAGCCTTTGGAAAAATGGTCGGAGTGAGTGGATTCGAACCACCGGCCCCTGCCTCCCGAAGACAGTGCTCTACCAGGCTGAGCTACACTCCGACCGGTTGTCAGTCCTGGAAGGCGGGTTATAGCGCTGCCGCCCGGTGAGGGCAAGAACCGACAGAGGCTTCGATCATACGGTTTTACAGGTTGAGGCGCGGCCGCAGCTTGAGGGACGGCTCACGGGCCGGTCCGGTGCTGTTGCGGACGATCAGGTCCGTGTGCAGGACCTCCGGTTCTTCAGGCAGGAGGCCGGTCTCCAGGATCTCCAGCATCATCAGCATGGCCTCCTCGCCCATGCGCCTTCGGGGCTGCTGCATGGTGGTCAGGGGCGGCATCGAGCAAGACGCGAAGTGGATGTCGTCGAAACCGATGACTGAAAAATCCTTGGGCACGTCATAGCCACGAGCGTGCAGCGCCAGCATGACGCCGATGGCGGTCTCGTCGTTGGCGCAGAAGAAGGCCGTCGGCAGGTGGTCGCGGATGAACAGGCGCTCGACGGCGGCGCGCCCGCTCTCGATGGTGAAGTCGCCGTCCAGGATGAAACTCTCGTCGACCTTGACGTTGGCGTCCGTAAGCGCGTCGCGGTAACCGGCGATGCGCTGTTCGGTGAGGACACTCCAAGGTGGGCCGGCGATATGGGCGATCGAGCGATGGCCGAAGGACAGCAGGTGCTCGGTAGCGGCCCGCGCGGCGGCCCGGTTGTCGATGCCGACGAAGGGGATGTCCTGATCCGTCGGGCGCTCCGATATGGCGACCACGGGGGGATGGTCCGGTTCGCCCGGTTTGCTCTCAGGGTAGGGGGAGTGGCCGGTCAGCAAGAGCAGGCCGTCGGCCTGGCTGCCGGACAGATAGCGCAGATAATCCTGCTCGCGGCCCGGATCGTTGTCCGTGTTGCCGATGAAAATGCCGTAGCCGTGCTGCTGCGCCGTCTTCTCGATGCCCAGAAGAATATTCGAGAAAAACACGTTGCCGATGTCGGGAACCAGGACCAGGGTCATCTTCGACTGGCGCATGCGCAGGTTACGCGCCATGACGTTGGGCGTGTAGCCAGATTGGGAAATGGCGGCGCGCACCCGCTTGCGGGTCGATTCGGCGACCTTTTCCGGGTTGTGAACGACGCGGCTGACGGTGGCGATGGAAACGCCCGAGATACGCGCCACGTCCTCGATGGTTGCCGGTTTTCTGTGCTGCACGCTCTTGGTTTCCCGGTCTGGCCCCTACGCGTCGGCTCCCCGCGGGGTTCTTATGCCCCTGAAAACCCAGCGAAAACACATTTTTCCGCGGGTTCGACTCCGGTTCACTGATGATGTCCCGAAGAAAATATAATGTAAACCTTTACATTTCGAATGAAAAGGTTTACATATGGAAAAATAACGAATACGGAGGGATAATTCTTCGCACGTGCGGAACCACGAAAAATCGTGGACGCACGGGCAGGCAACCACCGAAGGGGAGGCTCCTCGCATGTCGCGACGGCCCGAAAAACAATCAGACTCCGTTCTCGCCGTCAGGCGGCTCAACAAGTCGTTCGGCGAGATCCAGGTGCTCTTCGGTGTCGATTTCGACGTCAGGTCGGGCGAGATGCACGCGCTCTTAGGCGAAAACGGCGCCGGCAAGTCGACCTTGGTCAAAGTGCTCTCCGGTTTCCTCGAGCCGACGTCGGGGCATGTGTTGCTCGACGGCAAGACGGTCACCCTGCCGCCCAACGGCCAGGCCGAAAAGCTCGGCATCGTCCTCATCCACCAGGAATTCAACCTGGCCGAACAGCAGACGGTCGAGGAGAACATGTTCCTGGGCCGCGAAATCACGCGGGGCGGGCTCCTCGACAAGAAGGCCATGCGGGCACGCTGCGCCGAGGTTCTGGACACCTTGCAATGCTCCATCGACCCAGCGACCCGGGTCTCCGATCTCTCCGTCTCCGACAAGCAGATGGTCGAGATTGCCAAGGCGCTGAGCCGCGACGCCCGGGTGCTGATCATGGACGAACCGACGGCCGTGCTGACCGGCGAGGAGTCGAAGGCGCTGTTCGAGCAGGTCAAACGGTTGAAGGCGGCCGGCGTCGCCGTCATCTTCATTTCTCACAAGCTCGACGAGATCAAGGCCGAGGCCGACCGGGTCACCGTGCTCCGCGACGGCCAGTGGATCGCCACCAAGGCGGTCGACGAACTGACCCAGGACGGCATGGCGCGGCTGATGGTCGGGCGCGAACTGAGCGACATGTTCCCGCCCAAGAACGAACCCGACGTCGACGCGCCGATCGTGCTCAAAGCGCAAGGTATCCGTGTGCCGGGCGCCGTCAGCCGGGCCAGTTTCGAGCTGCGCGAAGGCGAGATTCTCGGTTTCGCCGGCCTCATCGGATCGGGGCGCACGGCCGTCTTCGAGGCGCTGCTCGGTTTGCGTCCTCTGGGCGCCGGCACCGTCGAAATCCAGGGACAGCCGACGCGGCTGAAGTCGCTGGCCCAGGCCGCCGACCGACGCATCGCCTACTTGACCAAGGACCGCAAAGGGAAAGGTCTATTGGTCGGCATGCAACTCAGGCCGAACCTGACGCTGCTGGCGCTCCGCCAGTTCGTGCGCAGCCTGTTGATCGACGAGAAGTCCGAACAAAAAGCTCTCGACAAGGCGATCCGGCGTTTCGACATCCGGGCCCGCGACCGGAAAGCCCTGGTCGGCGAGCTCTCCGGCGGCAACCAGCAGAAACTGCTGCTCGGCAAGGTCATGGAAATCGACCCCGAGATCATCATCGTCGACGACCCGACCCGCGGCATCGACGTTGGCACCAAACAGCAGATCTATCACTTCATCGCGGCGCTCGCCGCGGAAGGTAAATCCATCGTTCTCATCTCTTCGGAGATGCTTGAAATCATCGGCATGTCGCATCGCGTCGCCGTCATGCACGCCGGGCAACTGACCGGCGTCCTCGAAGGCGACGCCATCGAGGAACACGAAATCATGCGCTACGCCGCCGGTCTCAAAGGAAATCAAGACAATGAACAGCTCGTCGCCTAGCCTGGCCTTTCCGCAATCGCTCGCCATCGATTTCCGGGCCCTGGGACCGGTCGTCGCCCTGGTCGCGCTCTTCATCCTGGGTGCGGTCATCAACGACGCTTTTTACAGCGCCGGCAACCTGACCAACATCCTGACCCGCAGCGCCTTCATCGGCATCATCGCCGTCGGCGCCACCTTCGTCATCACCGCCGGCGGTATCGACCTTTCGGTCGGCTCCATGGCGGCTTTCATCTCGGGCTGCATGATCGTCGTTATGAACGGCCTCATCACCACGCGCGGCAAGATCGAGGCCTTCATCGTGACCCTCGGCACCATGGGCATCTACCGCTCGCTGGTCACCTATATCGCCGACGGCGGCACACTTTCGCTCGATTTCGCCGTGCGCGGCGTCTACCGGCCGTTCTACTACGGCGACATCCTCGGCATTCCGGTGCCGGTCCTGGGCTACCTGGCCCTCAACAAGACGCGTTTCGGGCGCCACTGCTTCGCGATCGGTTCCAACGAACACGTGGCGCGCTATTCGGCGGTCAGCGTCGAGCGGGTGCGCACGGCCACCTATATCGTCCAAGGGCTCTGCGTCTCGGTCGCCACCATCATCTATGTACCGCGGCTGGGCTCGGCGTCGGCGTCGACCGGCGTCCTCTGGGAGCTCGAAGCCATCGCCGCGGTGATCATCGGCGGCACCGTGGTCGGCGCCATCATGCTGACCATGATCGGCAACATCCTCAACCTGACGGACGCCATCAGCAATTACCTGAACGGGACCGTCCAAGGCATCATCATCATCGTCGCCGTCTACCTGCAACGCGGTAGCTGGCGGCAAAAAAATGGGGGCTGTCCTAGCTAAGCGAGATGCTTGGGCTAGGATTGCAGGATGTATGCGAGAAGAAGCCGGCTCAGTGGTTGGAAGCGTGATCGCCGCCGACAAGGTGACCATCGGCGTCTCCATCCCGGCAGCGACCCACGGTTGGACCGGCGGGCTCAACTTCCACGCCAAGGAAGCGAAGAAGCGCCTGGAGACGGCCTATCCCAACCTGAAGATCGTGCTCGCCACGGCCAAGGGCCCGTCCGAGCAGGCCAATGACCTAGAGGACCTGGTGTCGGTCCACAATATCGACGCGTTGGTCATCCTGCCCTTCGAGTCTGATCCGTTGACCGAACCGGTGCGACAGGTCAAGGCGGCCGGCAAGTTCATCACCGTCGTCGACCGCGGATTGACGCAAGAAGGCATCGAGGATGTCTACGTCGCCGGCAACAATCCGGAACTGGGCCGAGTCTCCGGCCAGTACATGAAGGAAGTCATGGGCGGCAAGGGCAACATTGTGGTGTTGCGCGGTATCCCGACGGTCATCGACGACCAGCGCGTCGAAGCCTTCCTGGAAGAGATCAAGGGCACCGACATCAAGGTCCTCGACATGAAACACGCCAACTGGAACCGCGACGACGGGTTCACGGTGATGCAGGACTTCTTGGCCCGCTTCCCCAAAATCGACGCCGTCTGGGCCCAGGATGACGACATCGCGCTCGGCGTCATCGAGGCGGTCAAGCAGGCCGGCCGCGATAAGGAACTCTTCATCGTCGTCGGCGCCGGCATGAAGGACATCATCAAACGCGTCATGGACGGCGACCGCCTGACCCCGGTCGACGTCCTCTATCCGCCGGCGATGATCGCCACGGCCATGGAAGTGACAGCCCTGAAGTTCGTCTCCGGTGCGCCGATCAAGGGCACCTACATCATCGGCTCGCCCCTGATCACCAAGGAAAACGCCAAGAGCTACTACTTCCCGAACTCCCCGTTCTGACGACTTGGATACCCGGCGAGATCCGGCCCTTGGGCCGGATCTCGCCGGGATCAATTCCAGATTAGTTTTTTGGCTAGCGGCCGGGGCCGGAATGGCCGGTGAGCGGCCGCGCTCGAAACCCCAGGAGGGGACAATGAAAACGATCAAAGGACCCGCGATATTCCTCGCCCAGTTCACCGGCGACGAAGAGCCCTTCAACAACCTCGCGTCGATTGCCAAGTGGATGGCCGATGCCGGCTACAAGGGCGTCCAAGAACCTGGGCCTCGCCGATCACGTGACCTTCTCAGGCGCCCTTGCCTGGCCCTACATCTATCCCTGGCCGCAACGCCCGGCCGGCCTCGTCGAAACGGCCTTCGACGAATTGGCGAAACGCTGGCGGCCAATCCTCGATGCCTTCGACGCCGCCGGCGTCAACGTCTGCTACGAGATCCATCCGGGAGAGGACCTGCACGACGGCATCACCTTCGAGATGTTCCTGGAGCGCGTCGGCGGCCACCGCCGTTGCAACATCCTCTACGACCCCAGCCACTTCGTCCTGCAGCAGCTCGATCACCTGGGCTTCATCGACGTCTACCACGACCGCATCAAGATGTTCCACGTCAAGGACGCCGAGTTCAATCCGTCACCGAAACAGGGCGTCTACGGCGGCTACCAGTCCTGGGTCGAACGGGCCGGGCGCTTCCGGTCCCTGGGCGACGGACAGGTCGATTTCAACGGTATCTTCTCGAAACTGGCGGCCTACGACTTTGATGGCTGGGCCGTGGTCGAATGGGAATGCTGCCTGAAACACCCGGAAGACGGAGCCCGCGAAGGGGCCACCTTCGTCAGTGATCACATCATCCGCGTCACCGAGCGTGCCTTCGACGACTTCGCCGACGGCGGCACCGATGATGCCGCCAACCTGCGCATGCTGGGCGTCGCCTGAGAGAGGAGGCCGATATGACCATCGAAGGATCGGACCAAGCCGTTTCGTCGAGGCGCCTGCGCCTCGGCATGGTCGGCGGCGGCCGGGGCGCCTTTATCGGTGCCGTGCACCGCATCGCCGCCCGCATCGACGACCGCTACGAGCTGGTCGCCGGCGCCCTGTCATCGGATGCGGCCCGCGCCAAGGCCTCGGCTGCCGAACTCGGCATCACCGCCGATCGCGCCTACGGCGATTTCCGCGAAATGGCAGAGAAAGAAGCGGTGCGCGATGACGGCATCGACGCCGTCGCCATCGTCACGCCGAATCACGTGCACCACACCGCGGCCAAGGCCTTCCTCGAGGCGGGTATCCACGTCATCTGCGACAAGCCGCTGACAACGACGCTGGAGGACGCCCTCGACCTGGCCCAAGCCGTCGAAAAAAGCGGCCTCGTCTTCGGCCTCACTCACAATTACACGGGCTATCCCATGGTCCGCCAGGCCCGCGCCATGGTGGCGGCCGGCGAGCTCGGGACCATCCGCGTGGTGCAGGCCGAATACCCGCAGGACTGGCTGGCGGAAAAGGCCGAAGACACCGGCCTCAAGCAGGCCGAGTGGCGCACCGACCCGGCCCGCTCCGGGGCCGGCGGCTGCATCGGTGATATCGGCACCCACGCCTTCAACCTGGCCGAGTTCGTCACCGGGCTCGAGTTGGAATCCCTCTGCGCCGACCTCACCTCCTTCGTCCTCGGGCGGCGCCAAGGGCATGTTGTGGTCGAGCCAGGTGGCGCCCGGCAATGAGAACGCGCTCCGGCTCCGCGTCTACGGCGACAAGGGCGGTCTCTCCTGGTCGCAGGAGGATCCCAACTATCTCCATTTCTCGCCCTTCGGCGAACCGACCCGTCTGATCACCCGGGGCGGCGCCGGTTCCGGCGAGGTCGCCGGCCGCGTCACCCGCATCCCGCCGGGTCACCCGGAAGGCTATCTGGAAGGCTTCGCCAACATCTATGCGGACGTCGCCGAAGCGATCACGGCCCACATCGAGAACCGCGACGTCGACCCAGCGGCCCTCGACTATCCGGGTGTTTCGGAAGGAGTGCGCGGCGTCGCCTTCATCACCGCCGCCCTCGCCTCCAGCGCCCAGGGCGGCGCCTGGGTTGAGATGGCCACGACGGCGAGCGCCGCCGCCGCTGAATAAGGAATTACGAAGAGCCCTCCCTCTCTTCCTCCTGACCCGGGCCCGAACATAGCGTTAGAAAAACCGAGATGTTCGGGTCCGGGACTAGGGAGCAATGCAGGGCGGGGGTCTCCATCACGGGCCGTCGCGGTCTGTCGGTCGTCCGAACTATGGTCTACGCTCCGAACCATGAACATAGAAATCAATGAACCAGGTGACGACGAATACGCCGACCTCGATGCCCGGCTGGTGGCGTTCAACCAATAGCGGACGGACTGGCAGAGTAGCGTTTTCGTTGTCGCCTTGCGGTCTCAAGACGGTCGCCTTGTCGGCGGGGCAAGAGGCATTGTCAGGATGCAGTGCGTCGAAGTAAGGGGGCTATGGCTCGACGACGACCAAAAAGGGCAAGGACACGGAGAACACATCATGCATGTTCTCGAAGAAGAGGCGTTGTCGAGAGGCGCTTTGTCGGTCCTGCTTGACACCTATGATTTTCAAGCGCGAGCCTTCTACGAGCGGCTTGGCTACGTCTGTTTCGCTGAATTCGTTTACCCCAGCGGCGTCAAACGCTTCTATATGAGCAAGATGCTAACGACCTGACGAGAAGTGAACCTCGTCGGATTGGTTCAATAAGCCCGCTCGATACAGAAATCGATGAGGTCGTTGAAGGCCGTCTTGACCGGGCCGTTCTCGAAGATGCCGAGCGCATCGTGGGCGATGGCGCCGTAGTGCCGGGCGCGCTCGACGGTGTCCTTCAGCGCCCCGTGTTTCTCGAGGAGCTCGAGGGCATGCTCCAGGTCGCCGTCCTTCTGGTCGAGAATCTCGAGGGTTCGTTTCCAGAACTGACGTTCCTCCTCGTTGCCGCGTCGGAATGCCAATATGATCGGCAGCGAAATCTTGCCTTCCTTGAAGTCATCGCCGACCGTCTTGCCGAGCGTCGCCTGCTTGGCCGAGTAGTCGAGCACGTCGTCGATGAACTGAAAGGCGATGCCGAGGTTCATGCCGTAGGTCTCGAGCGCGTCCTCCTCGACCCGCGGGCGCTCGGCGACGACGGCGCCGATGCGACAGGCCGCGGCGAACAGTTGCGCCGTCTTCGCCCTGATGACGTCGAGATAGGTGGCCTCGCCGGTTTCCGTATCGTTGGTGGTCATCAGCTGCAGGACCTCGCCCTCGGCGATGACAGCGGACGCGTGCGACAAGATTCTGAGAACATCGAGCGACCCGTCCTCGACCATCAGTTCGAACGAGCGGCTGAACAGGAAGTCGCCGACCAGGACGCTGGCCTGGTTGCCGAAAAGAGCATTTGCAGAAGCTTCGCCGCGCCGAAGGTCGCTCTCGTCGACGACGTCGTCGTGCAGCAGGGTCGCCGTATGGATGAACTCGACGCAGGTGGCCAGCGCCACATGACGGCGTCCTTCGTAGCCGCAGAGCTTGGCCGCACCCAGCGTCAGCATGGGCCGTAGCCGCTTGCCGCCGGCGGCGACGATGTGACCGGCCAGTTGTGGGATCATTTTCACCGGTGAGTCCATGCGCTGGACGATCAATTCATTGACGGCCACCAGGTCGTCGGCGACGAGTTCGGTCAATGCGTCGAAAGACGGTTTCTTCTCCCGGTTCTCACCCAGATTGACAACTATTCCCACGCAGCGGACTCCTTGTTGTGCGTCCTCGACGGCCTGGGCGCTATGCGCCCGTTACAGAGGGGCGCTATGGGCCCGTCACAGAGGGTCGCTACGCGCCCGTCACAGAGGGTCGCTACGCGCCCTTGACGATGAGGCCGTCGAGCGAGAGCATAGGTATCGTGCCGAGCCGAGGTCAAGCCCACAACTCAGACTATAGGGGTTGACCACGGCTCGATTTGACCCTGGTTAAAGGCCGATGCTCGAACTGACGCGCACCAACGACCCGGTTCTGATTTCCTGGCTGCTGTCGCGCCTGGAGGAAAAGGGGATTCCGGCCGTCGTCCTGGACACCCATACCAGCGTCCTGGAGGGCAGCATCTCGGCTATCGAGCGCCGCGTCATGGTCGATGATTCCGACATCGCAGGCGCGCGTGTGGTGTTATGGGAAGCAGCCGCCCACGAAAACGCGCACGAAGACACGTCCGAACCCGAAACATCTTGAGACGCGCAGTCCGTTCAGGACGGTTCGACGTTCTGATTGGCGGTCTTAAGCGCCGGGTAGGTTTCGAGTTCGCCCGCCACCGCTTTCTCGACAAGGCCCTTGGAGATTTCCGGTCCGTTGGTCCGCCCATAGTGCTCGACAAGCATGGCGGCCCCGATGCTGGCCGTGACCAGGCTGATGGACCGCGGGTCGAGTCCTTCCCGCATCAATCTCACGATCGTCTTCTGGATGGCGACCGAGGCGTTCATCCCGTCTTCGAAGTTGGCGTTTGGCATTGTCTATTCCTTATCCACGAAGACCGAAATCGCTTGAAGGATACCACGTGTCGGTTAGCTGGTCAGACCTCGTGATTTTTTCTGGCCGCTTCTATATTCCGTGATTATCGGCGACAGTTGCGTGTCAAAGTGTTTCGACACGTTTCCATTTGTAATTCGAAGGCCTCAATCACTAGGTATCGTTCCCGTGAACTCTGAAAAAACCACCATTCTCGGCGGCAGCGTCCATCTCATCCAATCTATCGGCGGTTACCGGGTCGCCATTGATCCCGTATTGATGGCCGCCGCCGTACCGGCGATGGCGGGACAATCCGTTCTCGACGCCGGTTCGGGCACTGGTGCCGCCGCGCTTTGCCTGGCCTGGCGGGTGCCCGAAGTTGCCGTGACCGGCCTCGAGCTGCAGGCGGAAATGGCCGAACTAGCCGGCGAGGGCGCAGCGGCGACGGGGGTTGCGGACCGGGTCCGCTTCGTCACAGGCGACATTCTCGACCCGCCTGCCGAGGTGCCGCCCGACGGTTTCGACCATGTCATGGCCAATCCGCCCTACATGGAGGCCGGTAGGGGCCGCACGCCGCCGGACCCGGCAAAGATGGCCGCCACCGTGGAAGGGGCCGCCCGCCTCGCCGATTGGGTGTCCTTTTGTATAAGCCGTGCCAAGACCCGGGGGACAGTCACCTTCGTGCACCGGGCCGACCGCATCGAGCACCTTCTTGCCGCCCTGGCCGGCCGTGTCGGCGGCCTGACCATTTTCCCATTGTGGCCCAATGGAACACCTGACGGAGCAGCGGGTCAACCGGCCCGGCGCGTTCTCGTGCAGGGCCGCAAGGGAACGCAGACGCCGAGTGCCCTGGCGGCGGGCCTGGTCCTGCATGGGGAGGACGGCGGATACACGGACGCTGCCGCGGCCGTGCTCGAGCACGCAGGCGCCCTCGACCTCGGGGTTCAATAAGGGTCGGCCCTCGCCTTTTCATTGGCGAACGCCTTAGGTTGTGGCGTAATAGCCGACTACGGGTTACGGGGCGAGGTATGATGGATAGGTTTTGGAACTTCCTTGCGGGGCTGCCGTGGCCGGTGGGCGGAGACCCCAAGCCTGTCGTCACCGTCGTCCGCCTTTCGGGCATCATCGGCGGTATGGGCGGGTTACGTCGCGGGCTTACGCTGGAGGGCGTCGAGACCGTTCTCGAACGCGCCTTCAAGGGGCGCCGCACCGCAGCCGTCGCACTCGTCGTCAATTCGCCCGGCGGCTCGCCGGTGCAATCCGCATTGATCGCCCGGCGCATCCGGGCCCTGGCCGAAGAGCATGAAAAACCGGTGCATGCCTTCATCGAAGACGTCGGCGCGTCGGGCGGCTATTGGCTGGCCTGCGCCGGCGACGATATCCATGCCGGCGGCAGTTCCGTCGTCGGGTCGATCGGCGTCGTCGCCGGTGGCTTCGGGTTTACCGAGTTGATGAAACGGATCGGTGTCGAGCGGCGCCTGCATACGGCCGGCGACAAGAAGGCCATGCTCGATCCCTTTAGCGCCCAGAAAGCGGCCGACGTGAAGCACCTGAAATTGCTGCAAAAGGACGTCCATGAGGAATTTATCGACGCCGTCAGGGAACGGCGCCAGGGCCGGTTGAAGGGCGAGGAGGGGGAGCTCTTTAGCGGCGCCTTCTGGTCCGGCACTCAGGCCTTGCGATTGGGTCTGATCGACGGAATCGGCGACCTTCGCCAGACCATGATCGAACGTTACGGCGACGATGTCCGGATCCGCCCGGTTTCCGCTCGAAAGTCCTTTTGGCGCCGGAGGCTGCGCATCCAGGGGTCGGATTTCGACCCGCGCATCGATTTCTTCGATGGCCTCGGCCGCGGTCTATTGAACGCCATCGAGGAGAAGCTGACCTGGAATCGGTTCGGGCTCTAGGCCGAACCTTATCCGGTACCCGCCAAGACCCCTTCGATCGCACTCTCCACCGCGTCCGATTTTCGAGGATCGAGGGCATCCGCATGGGGTGCCGCGAAACGACCTGAATCGTTGTCAAAATACTGACCGGATGCCGCCTCGAATTCTTCGCTCAAGGCCGCTCGAACGAGGATTTCGGCACCGTCGCGAATATCCCGTTGCCCTGCACCGAAAGCGTCCTTCACCATCTTGGTGCCGAGCAGCGAGCCGGGATTGACGGCGATGACGGCCGGGCCATCTTTTCCAAGTGCTTGCGCCATTGTGCGCGACCACATGGTGATCGCCAGCTTGCTTTGAGCATAGGCGGCGAAGTCGTCCGACAGCCGGACCCGCCCGGCCAGTGCGTCTGTGTCGACCGGCGACTGCGCCGCCGACGACAGGTTGATCACCCGCCCGGAGATCCCGAGCAGCGGCAACAACCGTTGGGTCAACAGGTAAGGCGCGATCGTGTTGACGGCGAACCAGATGGAGTGGATGGCTCCCGCTCCCGGCATCGCAATGTGCCAAAGTGTGGATTCCATCAAGGACCACGAGCAAGAGGAGCCATCCGCCATGCAAGTTACCACCGTCGGCCTCGATCTGGCG
>Ga0056114_1000900_pt1 | contig 12101 bp, 6 predicted proteins | sample WorMetHERISLAND1_FD_77005 | JGI IMG/M metagenome (GOLD analysis project Ga0056114, IMG submission 77005) | Marine gutless worms symbiont microbial communities from Max Planck institute for Marine Microbiology, Germany - Olavius loisae HERON... ...
CGAATTTACCAACTGCAGCCCGCCGAAACCGAAAGTACACCGAATGTTGTATGACTGCTTTCGGCCGAAACCGAATGTCCGCCGAAAGTGCCCATTTATCCACATTCGGCGCCGAAACCGAAAACGAAGCCGAAATTCGGTCGACCTCTATTAATTTCTATACAAACGGTTCTGTGTCCTCTTGTATCCAGTAGTGGAGTATTTTCGAGGAAAACTAGAAAATGGGGCTATCAGCCGGTGAAAGGATTTCGTCGATACGTTTAGCCGTTTCGGCACAATACTGGCGTGTCACGGACAGACGGACGAAAAGACATGGCAACGCACAGCATCGAGCTTAGTATTTAGTTCGCTGTGCGTTCACGTATCCACAACTTTTGTGACAAAAGGTACATGTAATGTAAACTCAGAATGACAGAACGTTACTCGGCGATCACGTTGAACTATAAACACGTACTTTGTGCATGGGTCGCCGTAGATCTCAATGTAGTTGGTTAACTTACTGTAGTTGACAAGATTAAATAAGAAACAGCAAAGAGGTTGAATCAATTCTACACGACCCGCAGATGAACTGGCGAAATGTTGCATTCTGCTCTGCGACGAAGCAGCATCGTATCTCACGCGTATTCCGCCACACACATCGCTTGTTGTCGTTAAAACCCTCTATCTATCCTATACTCTCATATCGCCAGCATGAAGTTACATACATAAACGTCAGCTGATTTGCAGGAGAATATGCACTGTAAGGACAGTAATCGAGTGAAGTTCCATCGTTCGTTGTCGTCACAGTCCTGCACGAATCCTTTCACAAAATCACGTGCGTGTTTCAGAGTATAGTACAACTGTTCAGGTTTCATTATTATGATTAAGATCAGATTGTGAGCGAGGTAGGGACCTGGGGGGGAGCGGGGGTGCGCAATAGCTCGAGTCAAGACGGCAATGACGCAGATTGCGAATTCTAATCAGTGTTCAGTTCTCAGTCGCCAGATGGCAGCAGCAGCATTGCGTGCACTGCAGTGGCGTCGATTACGCAGTTACTGTCCAAGCCAAAACTGATCAACGAATGGCCCATATAGGCTACCGAACGACTGCCCGGTCGGCCGAGTGGCCGAGCGAGCGGCCGGGCCAATATTTTTATCGCTGTTTAATTCTAATTAAACAGCCGGTTAGGCCGGCCGGTAGGGCCGGAAGCAGGTGGGTGATTGCAGGCGAGCTGTCACGATCGGTCTTTTCAGTCGGCCGTCAGACAGAGCAGCGCTTCCGCTCGGCTGTGATGTCGTGCTGGCGCAGATGCTTCAGCGCAGGAGACACAGACGAAAGATTGACGAGATCACCATCACCAACATCACCGCCATTATCATCATCATCAGCCACATTACTGTGTTATTATAGTCATCGCTATACAGGACACAGCCGGTTGCAGGACACAGCGATAAACACAACATTATTATGAACATCTACGTATCGTACCATTACCAAATACACGGTTTAACGGAGTACGAAAGTTACACGAACAATTAATGTCTACATTATGAGTATTAATAAATTAAATATAACTGAAAGTACATAAACGAAAAGACGATTATAGAGCCTACGTGGCAGCCTAATGCCGTCGTTCTATTGCATAATTTCAACACGCGAACATAACGGTGAACGTTGACACTCATTAAGATGCACTTGAGTGGTCAGTGCGTTCAGAGCTGGTCATTGACACAACAAGACACTTCAGTGCTGCAAGGAGTCAGTAGGCCTACAACAAACCAATCAGGCGTATCTGGGGTGATAGTCAGAGGCCACTAAACTTCATCGGTTAAACGCCAACTGGACTGAATACTCTGTTAATCTGCTACTTCTCGCGAAACCGATGTAACTAATAAAGTAATAAATCTTTATTAATGTGAAATTGATAACAGTCAGCAATGACTGGAAATATCGTCATTGTTTGTCATTGACGCGATACGGTGACGTCAAAACCCAACAAACTCACAACACGCGTATATCACGTTCAGCCGCGCAGCGACGATGGTACTGTTTTCAGTCGTATATCTGTTTGCGGCTGCTTGCTTGGTCACTTGCTGGGATGTTTGTCAACGCGATAAACCGTGAACGGTTCGAGGCATCAAATTTCAGGGCATCGTGCTCCGAGAGCATCAAAAGCTCCGAGAGAAGAGTTCAAAAATGGCTGCAAATGTACATGTCGGCGTGTGGACCTTCGCCCCTCCTCTTCCTTGCCCCCTGTATTCCTGTAATCAATCACTACGGGACGTGGGTGGTGATGACATTCTAGTAATCTGAGTGTAGGGTTGGTTCATTTGTCAGTCTTGCAAGCTTTATTAAAAACTGCAGGTCCAGTCTAAACCTCCTAGTTAAACACGAGTTAAATGTTCTCCTCCAAAATACAGCTCTGTTTCTAGAGACATTCTGACTGTTTCAATGAAAACGAAAGGCAAGCTGCAGGGTGCAGTGGAAGTCAAACGCTGCTGACGTGTAAAGATGAGAAAATTGATGAAATTCTCCGCTGCCAAGTCGTTTGATTTATTGCCGGAAACTAGTCGACGTTGTCCGGGCCGCTGTGGCCGGGCCCGCCTGGCTGGCGGTGGCGGCGGATATCGCTTCGACTCACGACCTCCGATGCAGTCAAGTCTCTGGCGGCCCGGGCAGGAGCTGAGAGCAGTGAAAGTTGGCGACAACACGCCTGCCGCGCCGCCGCCGACGCTGATAAGACGGCTACACGCACGCGCTGGAATGCCAATTTGTTAGAATCTTGTTGTTCGGGCCCGGCTGGAATTCGACACCCGTCGGACTGACTAGGCACCGATAGCGAGTGAACGAACGCCGGTTCTAACTAACCGTGACGGCTGGCTCCAGGCTCGTGCTGTCTCCACGCAGCGTCTGTGCTGCCGGTTATCAATATCGAACAGTCTGTCAGCCTCGTTGTATCATCTTGCAGCATCCAACACTGGCTGGCTGGTCGTGCAAATTAGCTGTCGTGGATTCTGCGAACTGTGTAGCTCACTCATCTTGGTCGATGTATCACACGCCGCACGCGCAGTGGCCAACTCAGCCAAGACGACGCATTACTTGTCGCCCACTCTCTGCTGCGTCAACCAGATGTTTTCAACATTTTGTTAGGTGTACTTGATAAGCCAGCCATAGACAATGTCCACAACACAAGCCCGTGGATCATTGCTATAGATGCACTTCTAAGCATGCTCTGTCGAGACACTCAGTAAAAACTGCTGCGACGTAACAGAAGGATAAGGCGATATCATCAGTTCGTTGTTGGGTCATTTAAGTTCACTAGTGTTTAGTTCGTAGTTCGGAGGTTGTTGTTATTCAACGTCCGTCCATCATCACCGTCAGCAGCAGCGTGTATAGAGGCATACCGCGATGCAACACATTTGTTGACGCAAATCTGACGTGCGTTGGTCCACCGTAGTGACGGCCAGTCGGTGTCAGAAATTATGCCTGTACGTTTGACAAGTTGAGTCATTCCAACTTTGAACTGCAGTACTAACGGTACACGGTTAGAGGTGTGTCTTCTGTCTATGGTCGCACACAGCTCTATGGTCAACACGTCAACAAGGCGACTAGCGCACGGCTGTGGTGGCGTCAACAGCGAACAGCACGAACAGCCTGTCAACTTCGCTCAGAAAAGATATTCATCTTAGGCAGCCGACAGCGCTACAGCAGCTCAGCGCATGCACGATGCCAGGAAAATACCGCACATCTACATAGCAGACAATCTCTGCAGTTCACCGGCGCCACTGAATATTACGGACGTTACGCGTGAAATATGCTCTTGCACCGCCGTTATACATGTAACCGACGCTTGACTACAACGTCTCATGGGCCGAAGGAAAGGTTACATGCAGATCACAGGCGATAATGGTCCGTTTCAACACTCGATCATCAGAACATCGGACAAAAATAACTCGTCATTAGAAGAATCTTCTGCGAAGTCTTCATCGCCAGCAAGCAACCAGGCATTACGTCACGCCGTCATGAATCCACGTCCGCGCCTACACGCCGTCGAATCAAACATAATATCTCTTGCTCTATTCTAACCGCCGGTGACTTTGAGTCTTGATCTGTTTTAGACACAATATTATCATCAGGCCGTCTATGCGCGTCACACATCACAAATAAGCCACCAAGCATGCAGTAAGCCTATCGTTGTCAATCCGGCTGTTTCAGCACTTTTTCCGGTCACCGGCCAGCAGACCTGGAATGACCTCCCGGAAGACGAAACATCAGCAGAATCATTGGACACATTTCGTCACGTCCTCAAGACACACCTGTTCAGGAAGTCTTTTCCTGACTACTTGCTGGACATCAACTGACTGGGACCTATAGCAGTAGTTCCGCTATTTAGGCCACCTAAAAAGTTTCGATTGATTGATTGATTGATTGCCACTGTAACATGAAATTAATTACAGACACAGGCAGACAACCACGGACAACACCATACACGTACCTCCCACGTGCAATTAATGACTTTTAATTGGCATAAAATCGGTCAATACGTCTATACGACACCCGTATCACTACGCTGTTCATTGTAAACATTGACTAAGTCTTGGTTAAACAGAATTCTTGAAGTTCTCAAGACATGTCCTTGGCCTTGAGGATCCTCGAGTACATTTCCCACGAGTCCTTGGCCTCGAGACTTGAACATTTGACTCCGACAGTTTTATTTACGGAGTATAAGCACTTGGGCCACTGTACGCGCTAATAGCGATGACGCTGACGACAGCAACATACCTGTCGATTAGCACGTGCAATCGCTGCAACTATGACACACCTGTATACAGCCTACCAGGACACAATGTTCAATTGATGCATCGCAGCGTCACTGCTTTCAAACGCGACACTTTCATTTTGAGACTATACACCGTGTTCCAAAAAACGCCCCGCCTTCTGTTATAGCTATAATTTTATTTCGCCTGCATCAACATTCAGAAATTTTGCAAGTATAAAGTAAAAATGTCTAGCTATAATTCGTCTACTTTTCTTTTACTTATTATCTGTCCCATTGCTATATCTGGCGTCTGTCCGTGTCATCACACGGTGTGTGTCTGTCTGTCATCGCTCCTGCTGTCGCGAGTTGGAATCGAATTTGATGGCACTTATTTTCACAGTTGTCTGGGGCCAGAAAACTAAGCTGGAATCCGATAATGCATTCACCACCAATTTTCACCACTCCGAATGCATTTTGCAATGGGACGGTCCACACACTGTAGTATCGGGAGTGTAACGATAGGAAGGTTAGGGGTGGCCCCTCGTGACAGACTGAGACCTGTACGTTGCAAACACAGCTTCAAAGTCGCAACGGTCTTGGATCGTTAGGTGGAAATCAAATAAAATCGTTTAAACCAAGATGCGATAATTGTGCTGATAATTTTTATCGACGACCGTTGACAGATTGTGGCTACTAACACCTCACAAGACGCCCATCGGCCGCTAGAGGTGCGTTACCGAAAAATGGCACAACACCCAATGCTTCCACAAAAATCTCCCAAAATATATGCCCGATGCATTTACAACGGGAATATAGTACTTATCTAACTGGTGATGCATAATATTTTAGTAACATTGCGAGATATAGAGCGTTGGTTACAATGGACCACCACCGCCCATTGCGTGTCACGCGACCACTGAGTCACTGACGTCACGTGACAATCTGTCGCCGTTTTAGTCAGAATACCACTGTGAACGAAAATTAAAAAAATCGTTTTTTGCGCATATCTTCGTCAAAAATGGATCGATTTACGTCAAACCAAGACCAAGATGATCACCTGCTCATTCTACACGTGTATCGTTGAATACATTTCACCAGCGAAAATGTTTCGTTTTGGTGATAATCTGTAATTATCCGGGCCATGTACCTACTTGTTCATTATTGCAATGCCACACCGAACTATAATTTACTATAACTGTTGTTAATACGTTTGTTAATTGCATATAATACAGAGAATGAGATGTCTGCAGTCGCTGGTGTATAGCGGTACATCGCAGCTGCGTCTATTAGCGACACACGAAGCGTTCGACGATGAACGACAAAAACGAAACACGACTTTCGTATCAGAGTCGGGCGCTGCGCATTCCGTGGACGCGGAGTCATTGTCCGGGGGACTGAGCGCTATTGTCAGTCAGTCGCGCGACCGTAATTACGGCGACAACGGCGCGGACACGACACGAAGGAACCAAAGAAAACCAAGGTGCGGCTCGACTCGTCCAATCGGCGGCGTATACAAAAGTGTCATTAATCACGCGGGTCTCGACTGACAGGCAGTAATCATCGGCGGGTCAAAGGTGATACGGCGCTATTAAGTTTTATCCTTGAATGAGCTTTTGGCCGGACGCAGGCTGAACATCAAAGCAACAGCGGCCGCTCGACCGTGTTACAAGCACAGTAATTATCAAGTTTTGGGCGGCGAGTTTTAATTACGCTATGTAGGTTAAATGGCCTGCGCGCTGCCGCAAACAAAGCATCAACTATCTCAGCACAAAAGTCGAGGTTTTCGAACAGTTTATACAGTTTCAAACTGAACGCACAATAAACAGCGCAGCAGCAGAGAAGATAACTGTGTGTTATAGCAACTCATGACATGTTTAGGCTGCAAAGAGTATACCAAAGTCTGTTCGGTTGTCAATTACCTGGCAGACGCCGTACGCCGAGAAAGCGATCTGATGAATTTATGGAAACTTAACGAGATGTTTAATTTTAATCTGTATTATGTTCCAGTTGAGTTGTTGGATTTTCGCGATGAATTATTTTTTTCTATTTTTCCGTATGCTACCGTTATGGTAAATAAAAAATGAATCATGAAGACGATAACAGAAGCAGAACGAGTCCAGTCAGTCGTCGACTACGGGTCACGTACTAACGTGAGTAATCTGGCCGGCTTGAGTTGACCAACAACACGAGCCTGTCTGATCCGACTCAATCCACACATCTGGACTGTGGAGTACTCCACGCGACGACAACACAAAGCGGATCAGTGCTAACAACGACGACAAACACGACAACAACGACAGTCACAGTAATTTATGTCGCCATTACAGCCTCATAACCGACCGACGGCGGCGAACGATACAGCAACAGGGGCGTTTCTAGCTGCAGCAGTTTGGGGTGGCCACATGTGTATTTGGGGGGAGGGAATTCCGGATGACATAATGCATGATTGAGTGAGTGGTGTAATTTGACACCAGCTATGCGATGCCACACTGTAAATACAGCTATCATGTAACCTTGCTACTTTGCAAGTTGCAACCAGTTTTGTAGGGGACACGGAGGGCACATCTCTCACAGGGGGAGCGTGGCCCCCTGGCCACCTCTTAGAACCGCCACTGTACCCCAACAGCAACACGGCGTCCAGCGCTAAACAAAGAAGGCGATCACTCGATCGTCTGATTACATTAGACCTACTTACCAGTTATTGACCTGCGACAGCGTCAGACCCGTCTGTTCCGCCAACTCTTTCTTCTGCTCTTCAGACGGATAAGGATGCTGCAACAACCGATCGTTTGCATACGCAGAGTGAACATCAAACAAAACTAATCTCTGTGCCGGACGGCCTACAAGTCAAACCAAATCGGTTTGATTTGTCGGCCATTCGTCTTAAAGCAATTTAGCCGTTTCAACGCTTCATCACTTGCAGTGCATAGTAAATCAGTAATTTATGTTTAACGTGTGAGAAACATTTTATTATCACTTAACATATCTCAGAACAGTGCCTGGTTTCGAATAAGTTCGGCATGAAAAATGGCTTGACATAATGACATTACAACAAGAATAAAATTTAAAAGCTAAGCAGAAGTGGAGTACAGTCGGACTCTAGTCAACCATGAACATTTAGAAGCTTGTTCTTGTTCTTGTTTTCTTTTCTTTCTTTTCTCACTATTGTACTGGAGTGGTGAGGTTTTCACACAAACAACAGGTTAGAAAACAGATCGCCATGCAGCATTCATATTCTTTCAGTAGCGTGACAATGACATGTGAATTCGAAATGCCATGCAGGACTGCATATTCCAATACAATAACTGACTTTTGAAAGACTATCGAGTTTTAAATCGGATGGTTTTACCACAAAGTTACTCAAGAACAAATTTGGCAGTTTTTTCGAAGCGAACTTAACATGTATATTAACTTAATCGCCGAAAATCCACCATTTAAAGAAGTATTCTTCCACATAATCTGCTACGTTTAAGTTCGTTTAACTTGTATAAAGCTGATTAAGAAATATGTTCGCAGTATTTCATCACTGTCAAACTGCGACCAGCGAATCTGTATAACGATGAATGTACCGTTAAGTGTTGGAAAAGCCACGCTCTCATAATGTTCGTAGCGAGTTTCGGAAAAATGCCTCGTTTCTTCTGCTGTTTGTGCCCGTTCGTCTCCGAATCCTCGTCGGCTGTCCCGTCACCAGACCCGATACTGTTATCAAGGCCGTCGCCTGCAGACAACCGGTGCAGCGAATAAATTCACGCATGAAGTCTCACACGCAGAGTCCTACATTCTTCAACACTAATAACTACTGCAACGTCACGGCATCAGCACACAGTTGAAATTATATGAAACCACAAACACCACGAAAGAAAAAAAACACTTGAACACATTCGACAATGTTAAGCTGAATTATCTGGCACCGGAAGCAGAAGTTTTATAGTTTATATTAATTTTAAATATATGTTTATTTTCATTGCTAATTGTAATGCTGATGTGGACTCAGAGGTCATTTGAACCTTATACACAGAGACCCACTTATGTTATGTTTGAAAATTTTACTACGTACAATAACTTATGATTGACTCAAACATTTCTCACTTTATGTCGTTGCTTCTTAGGCATTTTTGCTGCACGTGTTTTACTGTCAACCAAAAGGTGAAGTATAACTCATTGAGTTCGTATTCGTTCGGTGATCGAACGATTCAGAGCAGATTTCACTTTCATCGTGCGAATGGCTGGTTACACGACGGTATAATACACATGACATCTTATATAGAGGACGACTGTAATTGGTAACATCCGACAAATTACTGGCGATAATGTTTCACCGGGCGACAATACAGTTGGGCTAAGCTGCGTCGACATCGGAAGCCACACGAAAGACAGCGTCCATTCAAAACGCAAGACTGATGTCGGATAGCGTTACACAGTAATAGCCGAGTTGTACAGCAGTTCCATAGGATTTTGTCTCAATAGTTAAGCTATAGCGACAGACAGCAGGAACTGGCTTTGTCCATTGAAGTTATTCATCGGGCCACGCCCACATCACCATCGCCACTACAGCCGTCGATCGGCGAGGAAAATCAACTGGGTGGTGGAAAGCGAAATAAAATGTAAAGAACTCTGTTCACCAGAGAAGACAAACTTATTGGGTTTTTTTCGACAAAGTGGAGACAGTCACAATATTGTTTCTGTATTTAATACCTTAATACGAAAGCAACCACCGTTGTTGTTAATATTATTATAGTTTATAATCATCATAGGTGGCCAACTACGATGGTTTTCCTTTCCGGCAACCTGCCATTGTTTGAATTTGTATATGCATTTGTTGTTTCACTGATATGGCAGATAAACTCTCTCTCTCTCTCTCTTAGTTGCCTTTTCGTGTAGTCAACTAGTCATGCTAATGACTCAGAATTTAATCTGAAGGTTAGGCCTACTAATTCATACAACAGAGCACGGAACGCTGTTGACGGGTTTATTTCAGCCCAATGCTGACGACAACATCTGTAACTGTGTATATTCAGCAATAACTGACAAATAGCTGACATATTCGATACAGCGTCTACGACCACGGCGGTGTCAGTTGTCGCACACGTTTCCATGGTTATAGCGCTGCCAGCCAACGGAGCATTTGGGCATCTGTCGGGGTCAGAGGTTAACGATTACGTTGGGGCGGTCAAGGTCAAGGGTCACGGTGTACGCAGCTGGCAATGGCGGCCATTGAGTGCAGTGTTGTGAATGGAGAAGTGTCTGACGGAGACGTTGTCCCGCGCTGTTGCTGCTGCTGCTGAGTTTGATTTATTACCTCCGACTGCATCCAGCCAGTGACGTCACTCGCCGCTGAAGCTGCCTAGAAACACGGCGACCAAGACATATCGAGCGCGCGACTCCCAGAAACCACAGACGGCTCAACAGAGCATGACTTACGACAGCGGGATATCATTGCTTACGACCGGTCACTTCAGTGCAGCAGTGAGTTCGGTATCGGCTGCGACAGAAAGCTAAATAGTTACTGGATTCCCCACTGAATGTTAGCGATAACTTTTGGCCCTGCTAAGCTTTAAGCGACCCTTATTGTCAATGTCAGTCGACGTGTCTGTCTGTCGGCAACTTTGATGCTAAATATCTCGGAAACTAAACGATTTAGGGGTTGGTGCACAGTAGGGACCCTATAGGAATGTGCCCACGGCGCGTCGACTGGTGAGGTCATCGATGACGTCACGTGACTATGACGTCGTAATCGTGACGTCACAATATTCAAAGTCGTCGCATTCCGAAACTAGGACCCGGATCAACTATCCGTGTGGATCCTTTAAGCACGCACTATCGCAAAACATGGTGTTAAAAATCAGCCGATTCGGCTAAGAACTCTGGGAGAAGAAGCATTTGGCGCGACAGCATTCGCCTAAAAATTATCAGCACTTTTCATGACGTCGACAATTGCCACACCCTGCTATGCAGCGTAAGAGGCTAGCTCGCATCGGCGGCGTGAAATTAGCCGGGCTAGACAGGGTATCATTCGACGATATCATACATGCCAACCATCACGTCGACTGACAGTAAAAGTTGTTTAAAGCTTAGCAGCGGGCGAGCCAATTCGCCTACCGGCTTGTTACTAGAAATTAGTCAATACGCCACGTGACAACACAGACTGCATACTGGATAGACAGACGTAGCTCTTATATATACGCTGGTTCCTTCAGCTTTTAGCTGTTTCCTTTGTCGTTTTGGTGGATTAAATCGCATTAGATTAAAGCCACTTCAAGCAGTAAGTAAGTAAGTAAGTAAGTGGAGGTTGTTATGCCCTCTTACTCGGCACCGGACCGGGAATGCATTACAAAAGTTCGTAAAAACAGGTCACATGGAGTATGCATAGTATGCACGAATAGACCAAGCTCTGTTTGTTGCTAGTATCTACGCTAAGTGTCAACTGTCGGAGGAACAAGCAACGTGCGCAGTTGTTGTTGACCTCATCGTCGTCTCAGAGAAATCATATCAGAAGCGTATCTCATTCTCATGGTCGTGATTGTCCGCGTTGTAAACACGACACATCCGTTCACCGCTCATCCACGACTCTGTGTCTGTGAGAGTCTTAGCACGCGCGGCCGGTCGTATCCGATGTCGTAAGACAACGTCCATCCAGCAATACACTCGCTACTACTCAGTACTCAGCTGATCTGCGGGTCGCTCACTCGACAGTTTTGTTTCACTCCAAGTCTGCAGCCGACAGTCAGCGTGCGTCCGTCGAAGTGTGTTTTCTATCTGCCACCGCTGCAGTAACCGGACCCGAGCGGCTAGTCCGAGTCAGAACGAAGAAATTACCGTCAAGAAACCGATACCCTGCGGGAGAGAGCTAGCCAGCCGGCCGGCAGCGAACGATCGAGTGAGCTGGCGGCGGCGGCGCAGGTGACCCGTTGTGACATCGGAGTGTTGGCATCTATGACGCGAACCGTAACTCAGTCCGACCCGCAGCAAAACTGTTACCATTCATACCCAGTCCGAGTCCCTTAACCCTTCGATGCCCACTGTTGCCATATGGGTACAGCTATAAAGCATCCTGTGCCAGACCGGGCTAAGCCGTCATTTGTAATTTTTGACATCCAGGAACTCTGGATGTCATGGCTGACATGACATCCAGAACGTCAGTTTACGGACAATCAAATTGTCCGTAAACTGACGGCCAATTATTATTATTATTATTATTATTGAAATCGTACACAAAGTACAAAATTAAAATAAAAGAATAACAGACAGACAGACAAAGAATCATGCAGTGCAAATACACTTAATGGCAGTGGCAATCTCAACAGAGTCAAACAGTCCAATACACTGATTCGGGTAGTCTCTAAACACCAACATGTCCTTCAAC
>Ga0056114_1000901_pt1 | contig 12097 bp, 10 predicted proteins | sample WorMetHERISLAND1_FD_77005 | JGI IMG/M metagenome (GOLD analysis project Ga0056114, IMG submission 77005) | Marine gutless worms symbiont microbial communities from Max Planck institute for Marine Microbiology, Germany - Olavius loisae HERON... ...
CCCGTACGGACAACCACAAGGTCAGACGGAGTCTCAGTTCATACGTATGTCATTTTGTGTCTGCTTGTCGGCTACGCAGGGGCCAGTGTACATGATACATGCCTGCGTGCTCGTACGCGAGGGACCGGACTGACACTTGTCAACGAAAGTTGGCGAACTGCGGGTAGCATCTAGCAACCGAGATGACGCGACCCGACCGTTTCAGAACTGCAATAATGTGGCTAATAGGTAGCAAAACTGATGACCAAACCACTTGTCAGTTTGACACGATTGTGAAACATGGACAGACAGTGTGAATCACATAGCGAGCACTGCGTGGTGATGCGCTGTAAAACTGAGACGCTAAAAAGATTCAGTAGAACACTAACACTGTAGGCTTAGACGAATGAATGGTACTTTGATGGTGATCTTTTGTAACAATAAATTTCTCTCGCCACCAGCTGTACATTGCGTACTTACAGGCAAGTGTCAGTTGTCAAAGCAGTAAGAGGAGACAACCACGAGGCCGGGTGAGGTTGAGGTATGTAGTGCCTCCACACTGGGAATGTAGTCTGGAAATGGCATTTTAATTGCATTTTTACCGTGCGAAGCTCCGCAGAGCGAGGTTATGCTATAGTAAGTCGTCCGTCAGCTACTGCTGAGAGCAGTGAATGATGCTGCAGATGGCGCTGCGGACTGTTCGCTTGCTGCTGAAGCACGGCGCTAGCGTTGATCAGCTGTGTGACGGCCACTCGCCGCTGTCATTGGCTATCATCAGCGGCAACGACATGGTCAGACTCTCAGAACGTGGTTAATACTCTGATAGACTGCCGTCTAGAGTAAGTGTAAGTAAGCAAATAGGTAGGTTTCTTTACTTGTGAAACACTGTCAATAGGCAGAGTAGACATAGAAACAGTACAAAATACAGTACAGAAACACATCAACAACATAATTATGTAAATCGATAAATTCCGCTATAGAGCATTCTGTATGTCTGTATGTCTTTCTCATAAACATGGTATAGCGGCTGCATGTAGTGTGACGTCAGTGGTGCAACTGCGATTTCTGGTTCAGTTCACATCATATTCGTGTTGCCCGTGGCTAAATACACTACCCGTGATAATTCCTGACAGCCATGTTACGTCATTGGATGTTCATAAATTACATGCAGCTTGTCGGTCACAGTCGGTGATAATAAACGTGATCCATTAGTACACGTAGGCTACAGTTGTTTGCCTCTGTGAGTCTGTAGTTAGAACGTGACTGTGATGGCAGGTGGTCGATGAACTGTTGTCGCATGGTGCTGACCCAAACCAGGCCCTGACTCATGGCCTCAACAATGCCCTCTGTGTGGCCACACTGCCCGCCACTGAGGCCAACAGATCGCTGCCTCAACGCATTGCTCTCGTGTGTACCGTATGCTTCGTACTTTTTGCCACCTGCTATCGGTCTATCTCAACCATCCGCCACATTAGGCTACTCCTAAGGCTCAGTACCGATATGTAGGCCTACGCTACTCTAGTAGGCTACAGTAGAGACTTGTGCAGCGACAATGTCAATGACATTTCGTATCAATCCATCCATCTTATCTGATCATTGCTGCAACTTTCGAATAAATCACAAATGCGTTAAATTTTTTCGGAACTTTTGACTGTGTCTGTATAGTTTTTGTGTGTTTGACAATACGCCGTCTACTGATGGCCTTTCTGGAAATGATACGCTGTATATTGCACTGAGCATGCACTGTATCATGCGGCCCTTGTTAACTTTCATGCTAAGTTGTAAGCTTTATACCCTAAATTGGTTCATAGAGGTTTGGGGACTAAAATGGGGTAAGGCACCCAAGAGACAAAATGAGCCCAAAGGAACAAATCAATAAACTCCAAGCCACGCTTCTAATGGTGAGCTGTACACGTAGGTGTACTAAAGGCCGCAACCCACTAGGCGAACTAGTTGGAAACTAGTTGGCAACTTGTTGCAAACCTGGTCGTTTTCTACATTCCACTTGTGCAGCAAGTTGCCAACCTGTATGCCGTGATAGATCTCTCAGGTTGCCAACTTGTTGGCAACGGCAACCCCAAAAAAGTTGCGAACTAGTTGGCAACTAGTTGGAAACCCGGGTAATTGGCAACTAGTTTCCAACTAGTTCGCAACTTTTTTGGGTTGTGGCCTTAAATGGAATAAAAACAGACCTAGAAAGGCCATCATTCACTAGAACATATCCCTGACAGCCGCCCCTCAATCCCAACACCTTGGATAAGGGTTGGGAGTGAGTCCGACGCATAGAAATAGTCTTTTGGCTGTCACAAGTCACCTTGCCACATTTTTCAGAATACATATTGATTAGATTGGACCGGGCACATATTGCGAGTGTGATAAACTTTTGGCTCTGGGTGCCTGCTTCTTGGATGGAGCCATGGGGAGGAGGAGGCTGGGGTCGACAAAGCGTACTCATGCGTCATCATGCCAAATCTAGTAGCAGTAGTTTATGTCTAAAGTGAACAGGCCGCAGATGTCACTCGGCATTTGACAGCTGATTCAGTGGAAATACATGTACAGTGTTGTTTGTATGACAGGTAAATAAGCTGGTTGCTGCTGGAGCGCAGATACTGACGCCAGTTGTCGTTGGACCTAATCAGAACATTGGTACCGTCGTTGACTACGCCATGCATGTCCACAGCCAGGTATTATTTCGAGACGACAGAAATGATGTCTAACTGTGGACTGGTTGTGAACATTTGGCCACCGTTATTTACTGTTTAACTGCGTGCTCTGTCTCCATATCTATCATACGGTACCCGTCGTACACAGTATGAACATGCACCATTCATAACAATGTGATGTGAATTAAATTAGCCTATCTACATATTGTATTTCATAAACGTTGCTTAAAAATTATTATTAGCTCGCTATTATGGTTACATTACACAAACTAGAAAGTCTAAGGCAATTTCGCGACAATGACCACTCAACCCTGCCGCTTGGATTGAGCGTGACTGACGCGTAAAATTCATTGTTTTGTGTTCAGTTATCCTGCTATATGTGAATGGTAGCTGTAGATGGAACGGTTGGAGCGTGCAGATGCTGACTATGAAAAAGTGGACCATAGAGCCACACCCCTTGTATTTGGGATGAGGCTAGGTGGGTTCGACCAACAGTTACCTTCCCCTGGGCTTGACTCCTTCGACATTATCAAGGACAAGGACTGGTGTAAATAGTGAAGGTAACCAACTGTTGACAACAGTACGTCTTTGTACGAGTATCGGGTTGCAAATGTGCAATCTATCGGTGCACGTGGGTCCATGACCTTGTAGCTGTACTGATGTCATCAGTAATTCATCACTGTAGAGAGTTATTGCTAATGCAACTGCTGTAGGATCGCAGAGCAAGCTCATCGTCGTCAACGTCAGATCACTCGGAGACCTTTACGCCAGCTAAACGTAGTTCTTCCGTTGCCACAGCTGCAGCTCGCCAGGAACTGCTAAAGCACCTCAAAAGTCTGATGCGAAACAAAATACTCGACTGCGAAGAGAAACTGCTCCAGCAGTTCTACAGCAGTTTGTACTGACTCGATGTTTGGAGCATGATGAACAAGTTGTTGACGTAGTTTGTATACAGATGTGAAATCTTGACGGCTGGGAAATGGGCAGAATTTCCTCTGCAGTCAGTTCCAAGGCTTGCATATCAATAATATTAGTTTCTGAGCTGAGTGGCTAGTTTCTAATCTAATAAGTGTTTTAATATTACTTAACGGAGTAATAGTAGGCCAGTAGGCCTACACTACGGCCTGTCGTTACTGTTTAATTCCTACAGAGTTCATAATACTATAATCAGCTGTCTAAGACGGATTTATTAGCAGAAATTGCCTCTGAACTATAAGGCTGTTTGATACAAAATTCAGCGTTCAATTGCGTGCTAGTTGAGGCAACGTCTACAAGCACAGCCTACACTTTGCTCATGGTGTCATCCATGCGTCTGCGAATTTTGGTAGGACTGGTGCACTTGGATTGTTGGTGTACAATGGACATGCATTTTGTAATAATGCATATAATGTCTGGATAATGTTGTCAGGAATTTCTTTGGGCCAGTGCCTGAATTACATTCACTTTGGAGCGAGAGGATCAGCATCACCGAGTGGCAGCAGCTTCCAACTGACGCCGTCTAGAACTGGCAGCAGCTTCCAAGTAATGCCGCCATCCAGAGGCCGAAAGTCAACAGGCAAAAGGTTTGTACTAAAGTCTATATCTGAAAAGGTTTGCTGCTTGTTCAAACAATTTCAAGATGTAGGCCTACAAATATGAACTACTGAACTGTACCGTTTGAATATTTTGCAGTTTGATGGCAGCAGATACGATGATGACATTTTGTGATGTCAGATTTTAAGGTTAGTACATTGCCGACGCAGTGATATCTCAGACTCCAGGTGATATCTTGGTCTTGCCTCACCTTGTCTCAGTGTTTACTGCCTCTGCTACTCTGCCTTGGCCATTGCCTCTGCCTGAGAAAATGCCCTGACTACATCACTGGGAGGGTATCACCCCTCTCCATAGCTCACTCCTTCTGGTCTCCAGTGTACAGTATGTTATGGAAAAGTTGCCTAAGAGAAGCTGTTTAGCTGTTCACCATATGTCCACAACTTGCTGGTAAGCTATGCCACTAAACAACTGGTGCGAGTTGTAAAATAACAGCAGGGCCTGGTGAACAGCTACACAGCTTCTCTTATTGCAACTTTTCCATAACATACTGTTCGTTGTGAAGTTACTGTTGTTGGTTACACGTTAAAACATCCACTTTGACTGGTCGTTGTAGACTGCCGATGTTCCGTATCTGCTACTGCTGTGGACGTTCAATGGGCGTAAAGCTGACGCCGTGTCATAAGTGTCACGCAGTTTACTTCTGTAGTACAGAGTGCATGCGTAATGGAGCGTGTGCTGGCCACTCAGCACTCTGCCCCAAAGTTGCTGGTTAGATACACGTTTTCACTGTATCATCAGACATCCTCAGGTCGCCATAACTAACTGACTGGTTTTAAGCAGTGATGTTAAGTCCTTGACCTCGGCCTTGAAGCCTTGGCCTCAGCCTCGACCTCGAAGCCTTGGCCTCGGCCTCAAGGTTTTGGCCTCGGCCTGGCCTCAATCTCGTTGTCCTACAATGTAATGGGCATTTTTCGTACAAAAATCATGTAAAATTCGGGAATTTTGTTAATTTTTCCGGCAATAATCTTAAATCATATGTTGTTGATCATTCTTTGGTACTTTTTTCATAATTATTTTTGGCCTCGGCCTCGACCTCATAGTCCTGGCCGAGGCCTCGTAGCTCTGGCCTCGGCCTCGAGGTTTTGGCCTCGTTTAACATCACTGGTTTTAAGGAGCATCCATGCAGTATAAAATGCAGTATAAAATGCAGCAAAGCCTCGGTCAGCACATAAACAATAACAACTGAGTGCAGGTAACAAAGGCCTGTGTGGGTAGGGTCGACTCAGGAAACTGTTTACATTTGGCCGTAAAATGTCTGAGCATTTGGGACACTTTCTGATGTCTTGAGATATTACTGGCTGAGAGAACATATTTGAGTGAATTAGACTGTATGAGTTCTTTGTGTTTTTTTTGTGATTTTCTTACATTTATGTGACAGAGTAGCTTGGAACTGGGAGTCGAAGTTATATTCATGTTTGTTAGTTAAGTTATTTGAGTTCTTATTTTAGTTTTTTCCTTATTTTTGATGTGGTCACAGAAGCCTGTAGGCTTACGCCCATAACATCCGCTATATGTTATGTTGTTGATGCCTTTCTATTCATGCCGTCATATACATTACAAAGCAAATGGAACCCAGTATATGCAGCACTGCTCTGAGCTTTGGCCTATGTGTGGCTGAAAGCCTCTTAACACATAGGCACATACTTGTCGTTTTTATAGCTCGTTACTGTGTTTATGGCCAATAAAGTTCAAGACATCTCGTTGTAATCAGAGATCACACGCTTTGTTGTTTAGCGGCAACTGCCTTGCAGTCGAAACCAGCAGGTGACACTGACAAAGCAACTCAAGCTGCAGGCAGCCGTCTAAAAGCTTCACCCATTAAGCACTCGACCTCGTCACAGTCGCTTCTCAGATGTAGAATACCTAGAATACCTAGCGGAGCACTTAAGGTTCAACAGTTTCACCTTATTTTAGTTTAAGCAAATGTTTTAAATTGTCAGTGAAACTATAGCTTTATGTGTAACAGTGACATGCAGCTAATTTGTGATTTTATAGAACTATCAATTCTGTGCAAAATATAGCTAGCATTTTAAAATTCTTGTTGAAGGATGACTTTAAAGCATTAATAATATGATAACACAAGACATCATCATTGCTACCAATAATCCAGTAGTCTAAAACACTGTTCAAATGAACAGAACCAACTATGGTGGGACTTCTATACCTGTTTAAGTGTTTACTGTTTTAACATTCAAACTTTAAAAATGTTTGTGTTTTCAACTGACTGTTGTTTAGTTATTGTGTTGGTCAATTTTTCACTCAATGAGAAAACATTTTGATGGTTTGTGGACTTCAAATGTGAAGAATTATTTAAATTCTGATACTGTACTCGTTGAATTGATAAGTGTGATTGTGGTAAAATATGATGGTATCATTTAAGTAAGTGAGTTTATTAGAAATTGTAGCCAAAAGGCTAGATTATACAACCGACATAATAATACAAGAAACGCAATAATTTATCCACTTTTACTCTACTATCCATTCACAGTAACTTTTGAAATGTAGCATAAATTTTTAATTGTGATAAAAAAACTCATACATGTTACTGTGTAAGTTTAATGTGCATATACACTGTACGTTGTTTGTACTTTGTAGTATTCATCTTCATACAGCGACATTTAAAGACAACTTGCTGATCATTCCGTTCAGCTGTCTCGCTGTTATGAAAGCATTTTCACTGCATGAACTTGACAGAAGCCAGATCTTACATTCATGTGTCAGTGTCATTGGAATTATTAATGGCAGCAAGTGTCAAAATACGAGCTAGAATAGCTTGTAAACTGGTATCATTAAGCTTTTACTACTTTATTCCTGCTTGAGTTGAGGAGGTTGGTGATTGTTATACAGTTAAGCTGTGTGTTACATGGCAGCAGCACTTGTTCTACATAAGGATAGGAGTTAGCATTATCCATGGCAGTGAGGAGATTGAAGATAACAAAGGAGTTCAGCGAGAGGAAAAGGAAAAGGAAAATGTATTGGATTGCAGTAAATGGAGAAAAGTAAGTGACTTCGTGATTTCAGCCAGTGTTTTTGTGTTCAATGACATGTTTTGCTGTTTAAGATGTTCACAATAAAAATCACAATGTTTACATGCTGAGCACATCTTATCACAGGAAGCATCACCTACCGTTAGTAATTTCTTTACGTACTGCACAGTTTGTGAAAACAGTCTGTTCACCAAAGAACATAAACATGTTTGTGGTAGAACATAAATAACCGACGGATATGAATATCAAACTGACTGACAACCATGCCTTCACTAACGGTATTGGAGGGTGACTGTGAGGTTAAGGTTTTGATTGTCGCTGATACCAGATCACCCGATTCATCTTTGAATGAAAATGGCCACAAAACGGTTGTTGTCACAGTAATTAGCTGTGCATCCAGTCAGGTGGCAACCAAGGTGACAGTTGACAGGTGGTTGGCAGGTATGAGCGCCCAGCTAGCTGTCCCCTCACTTGTCTAATGCCCATCCCCTCCTTGCTTGCAGTTATGTGTATGATGTTTACACAACCAAAAACGCCATTTTCAGACCGTTCCTCCGGTGTGTTCAGAGTGTACACTGCTTTCTAACCTCGTCGTCGCAGACTCCTGATACAACTTGCGCCATGATTGGAGCCATTAATGTCTGTCAAGTGCAGCAGTTACTTGTTCTCGTGCTGTTAGCACTAGAGTGTACTGTGTCATTGATACAAAACTGGTTTGTTGTATTTGTTGCGTATTTGTTTCACATACACAACAGTGGTACAGTTGACGAACAAGACAAGAAAACTAACACAACAAACTGACCTAATAACGCTAATTCGATATTGTTCAGTTCCTAAAGTCATTTCACAGTATTGACACCTAATGACTACTAAATATATCGTACACAAATATTCACATGCTAACGTGGAAAAACATGAAACGAGCATATACAAGGTACTATATAGTCATCTTTCAATTATCAATTTATTCATCCCAACGTCATACTTATTCTAAATGCAAATCGGCAATACTTTTGGACTAATACGGCTATTCTGTTACTTGGAACCACTGGTCTTCTTGTATTTGCTGAGTTTCTGCAACAACACATCCACAACAATGTTCTGCTGTGTGACAAAATTCGGCAAGCAGCATACTGCCAATCAGGTTAAAGCTCCTAACAGTGAAAAATGTTACACTAGAGCCGTAAACTCAGAAGTGATAGGGTATACAGTGCAATCCAAGTGTACAACAGTAAAAATTATATGCAAGCAAGCATACATATAAATAGTAAAAGTACTACATACTTTTTCAAATTCTTTGCGCTTCTCGCGGTTCTGTGCATAAATCTGCTGCCGTTCTTGCAAGGCCTTTCGCTGCTTAACTTCATCCAGCTGATTGTACAACCTAAACATCACAGTCACCAGACACTGTCATCAACAACATCGGAAATAGCACCAGCCAGCTCATGTACAAAGGGAGTGACACCAGTGATGAAAGTAGGATGTCGGAGGCGGCGAAGTTCTGGCAAGAAACTATTGTATGGCCTCCAGAGGGGCGCCAGACATCACCTAGCAGAGCTCCTTGTAGGGGTTTGGGGCAAATCCCTCCAAACAGGGTCTGGGGTGGAGAAGCTGAACAGGTTTCATAGTTTTAGATAAATTTTTGTACACCGTGTCTACCACCAAATCTGACAATTTTTTGAACAAAGATGACAAACAATCTAAAATTATATGAGGTGTACTCATTTTCCACCTCACATAACTCACATCAGTGCACTACCGTGTTAAACACAGACGTTCCAAATTGTTACATAACGCTGTAAAGTCTAGAGTAAACTTTCAAACGACTTAATTAGCGCACAATAAACCAAAATACGGTTTATTTAGCAGAATTATAAGTTTGTATAACAGTTCGTTTCAGAATTGTCAGAATTTATGCTCTTATCCATTTTTTGGTTCTGGATTCTCTAAGAAAATGGTAGCAGTGTAACCTTTCCGCTGTCGTAAATTTTTGATCAAAATCTTATCCTCCTTTGAAAAAACCATTTTGATGTAAATGTAAACGAAATTTTATCAGTTGTACACTTTCAGTGTAGAATATTTAAGCGGTTTAACACTTAAAACACAAAATAATTAAATCATGTGGCGCCTTCTGTCGAACTGATGACGCACGTGAGCAAATCTGATAACAAAAATCTGGCCTACAGCGTTATGTAACAATTTGGAACATATGCGTATAACACGGTAGTGCACTGACATGAATTAGGTGAGGTGGAAAATGAGTGCATCTCATATAATTTTAGACTGTTTGCCATCTTTATGCCAAAAATTGTCAGATTTGGTAGAAGTTTGCTGCAGTTATAACAAACATGATTTTGTTTGTTTTTTGAGACACAGTGTACTGAAAATAAAATTCTGCACATCTAAACAATACAGCTACTCATCATAATTATTTCTCATAATAGCAGACGAAAGTACGACGTGTCCGTGTAGGCAAAACTTAAACTTTGCATGTAAAATTCTGCTAGCTTTCAATGTCAATGTCAAGTAACAGATAATGCAGATTGCATTACAGTAAATTTTAAGAATCTTAGCAGAGCCTGTCACCGTTAAGCCATGTGACGGCTACCACTACTTACAACAGCTGAAATGGGTCCGACTAATGGCCAGTGGCACTGGCCATAGCTGAATGAAAGTAAGTAAGTAAGTAAGTGAAGATATTTCTACAGCCTCTGTGAGCCTCCCATGATCAGCTGCTGAACCCAAACATACGAGTGACTGAACTCCGCCTTACTTTCACCCCTCAGTGACACCTTCTTTTACGAGATAATAAACACATTACTCCATGATTGGCTGGCTTCAGCAATGGCGTCTGACCATACAAATACCTTCGGGTTTTGGTGTACTATAAATCTGTTACTAACTTACTTAATTACAAAAATTTTGCAACAATTATCCCTTTGAGTCAACTGACGGACCCTGGTTTACCTGTTTAACTATATCATTAAACTGACGTGTCTACGTGTGTATATATAAGGAAAATGATTTGTGCCACACAGCAGTGAATTTCAACCTTTTCGTACACAAAAGAAATGACAACATATGCTAATATTAAAGTAATATATAGCATAAAACAAACAGAAGTGATAACCAGTGTAGGTTACTCAGTAGTAACAGGAACAATGCAGACCTTGTGGTTCTTCGCTTCATCTCTTTCTCGTTACGTTTTCTGTCGAGTGCTGAAGTTTCTACCAGGACAGATTGTACTGCTGGTGGCGCTACACCATATCTAGCTTCCTTATCCGAAGAGCCTGTCGACATCAATAACTGACGTTTCCAACAAATGTTATGCTAAAAATAAACATCATACTATCTGTGCACAATGTCTGAAGACATATACCGGGTAGAGTCGTTAGATGTCATTGTTCTGCTAATAGCCTCAAACTGCAAACTGAATGTTTAACGTGATAATACAATGCTTTGGTTTTTATGTGTTATAAGTTATGCTCACCACTGGTCACTGGTCCTGTCAGTGGGCATCTGTCTCTAAATGCACTGCTGAAAGTGTTTCCTACAACACTACTCATAAACAACTTGTGGGTAGTACTTAGTAGCACCACAGTATAATAAGGCGCGTAAGCGCTGTGTACTGTAAGTTACCATAGATCTGAATGGAGCCTGCCTGCATGCCAGACAAACTATCTCTTGAAGGAAGCTTTTGAACTGTAAATGGTGTGCTGAGTGTCCGTGTTAATAACTATTAACCCATAATGATATTTTAATTAAAACTTTGATATGAATAACCAAAATTGCAAAACTAAGTAAAATATCCCAAAATTTATGGCATCGAGAGATAGACAGACACACCATCAGACAGGCAACTGAGTGCAATAAATGCTGTATTCAAATTGTCTTATTTGCAGCAAGAACTAAAACCAAGGCAAGAGACAGTTCCAAGACGAAGACTGAGACAAGACATAGGAAGAAAACAACTACTGTTCCGAGATCACTAGGTCAGTTGGTCTGCCTGAGTTGAGATGCATTTTCTGAGTGTAACACTCTTGACATGGTGTAAATTAGTTTGGCATCATTGCAAGGACAGAGATGGGCCTTACAAGTTGGCAAATGCCAGGGGGTTATGCTGTGATTAGAATCAAACTAAACTATAAGTGGGCCCAAATAACTGCTCTTACCAGACTTCACACTGAAGCCTCTGGTTTTCTTCCACAACGCAATGGTCTGACCAAGTTCCTCGATACGCTTTTCTGACGCCTTCTTTGATTTTTCTTTGGCATCGGCCAATCTTTGTTCAGACTTGTGCATGAAGTCGGGTCTCTTTGCAGCAAGAGCAGCCTGCAGACTCTCAGCTCCATCTTAACACAAAGTGTATACAAGTAATGCATCGCTCTGGAGTTGAATGCTTTAAAACCAAAATACAAGACTGGGCACCTGCCGCCCGTGGGGAGGAGTTCTGATGGAGAACTTTCAACTGAAAATTCGGTGGCGTTACAGCAATGCTAGCAAATTCAGCATTATAATGGCTGCGTTTTTTAAATCTTTCCGGAAAGGTTTCATGGTTTGTCGCGGTCTAACGTGAACCTTTCCGAAAAGGTGGCGAAAAAAACGACTCTGACACGAAAAAGCGGTCGCCACGCCCACAATGTGTTCCTCCCGGCCCTAGCTATCGCTGCGTACGAAATTTGTCACGGTGTCACCGAGCACGGCTAACGCTGCTGCCACGGCGTATATACACATAAAGGTTGCAATTGTTATGCATTCACACTTTGGCAATGCAAAACCTAAGTTTCATATGAATTGCTGGTCATCTACTAGCATTAACGACCGAGGCTGTCAGCAGCGCTGTATAACAAGGCCCGCAAACATTTAACGTGTACA
>Ga0056114_1000902_pt1 | contig 12095 bp, 2 predicted proteins | sample WorMetHERISLAND1_FD_77005 | JGI IMG/M metagenome (GOLD analysis project Ga0056114, IMG submission 77005) | Marine gutless worms symbiont microbial communities from Max Planck institute for Marine Microbiology, Germany - Olavius loisae HERON... ...
AATGAATTATTTGTGGATTTAAACAAAAATTGCAGTGAATATACCCAAGGATTGATAGATTCTGACAATGTAAAAATTAGATATTCACTGCGGTCGATGACGTAATTATGACGTCACATTTGTCTGGCTAAAGTTGGAGCGAGTTTACAGCACGCAATAAGCCGTGATACCAACGATATCATTTTTTGCGAATACAGGGTACTTGTTGGTGCATACGCGGTCGTATCGTGTATTATGTAGTGGAATTTAAGACAGTAATTTTGACATTAAACAAATTTTCATTCATAAACCTGATTAAGTTCGATCACCACTGACGCGAGATAATGTTACAGCAACTGAATGCCGTGGATGACGCATGCGAATCCACACTTGTGTTAAAGAGAAAGGCGGATATTTTGAGCATAAGTTATGACATTTCAGTTCATCAGTAACACAGTAATATTGTTGTTGACGTATGTTAAATAGCTGATTATTATTAATTATCGGTCGTTGAATTATGCTGTGAAACAAGGCTGTGTTTGTCTGGAGATCCTTATTTATAAACGTTTACAAATGTGACGTCATAATGACGTCATCGACCGCAATGAATATCTAATTTCTACATGATCAGAATCTACCGTTCCTTAGGTATATTCACTGCAATTTGTGTTTAAATCTACGCACCATTCATGGAGATATGGAAGAAAATGTGAGTGGGTGTTTTTTTTCTGAACACATTGTAGTACTGCCTAACATCCTTGAACACTGTGCTTCAGCATCATTGTAAATTCTAAAACATGCATACAGTCCCACACCAAAATTTCCAAAAAAGTGTTTAAAATTATCAGAATACAAACCTTCTTGAATTCTAGTGCAAACTTCTGTTCCATTTCCTTTCTGAAATGCTCCGACTTCTTCTTGAACTGAGTGTCGAGAGCTTCCTTGCGTTTCCGATGGGTTTCTTCAAGTTCGGCCGCGACGTCGGCACGGGCCCGAGAAAGACTTTGCTCGTACGACTTTTGCAGTCGAAACTCCAGCACCCTCATCTCAGTGAGGTGCTGTTCATCAATCTCCTGGCGAACTGTGTTCAACTCCTTGGCCTGACGCTGCTCCAGCTCGTTAATCTTCTGTTGCAGTCTCTCGTTCTCTTCAGTTGACATCAGCAACTGACTCTCAAGGTTGGCAACAGATCTCTGGCGTTCTTCATCGAGATCCGCTTCCACATCTGCAGAAGGCGACAACGAAGTCTTTTGGTGATCGATTTCTCTACGCAGTTCTTCCAGCTGTGTTGTCTTGGCAGCCAAGTCCAATCTCAGCTGACCAATCACGTCGCTCCGATCAGTCGTACTATCACTGTCAGTAGACTGAACACTTTCAACTACGGATGATTCCGACAGCGAGAATTCTACAATCTTTGCACGTGCGCAGTTCTCGGCCGCGGACACCTGTCGATTGCATTCCTCCGTCAAAGCTGCGATTCTTGACTGATACTCGGTTTCGAGAGCTTCTATCTGTTTTGTCTTTGCTTCAATTACAGCACGAAGCTCCGTCTCAATCTCAGTCGTGTAAGAATTCGTCATGCTGCTGGCGTCAGTTCCTATACAGATCTCCTTCCATTGTTCACTGAAGGATGTGCTTTCCTGCAGCAGTGCGTCATCGGCCTTGGCAAATTCCACGTAGTTTGTCTGTAGTTCATCGTGAGATGACTTTTGCTGCTCAAGCTCCAGCTGAAGACGGTCAATCTGTCGGTACAAATCATTAGCGTCGATCTCAGCATCATCAGTAGCTGTCTGACACACAAAAGTATCGGTCGACACTAGCTCTGTGTAAGTTGGGCTAGTGTGAGTTGAAGGCAGACCAGTGTTACTCTCTGGTGTACCACCAGGCGGAGTTCTCGGTTCCGCAACAGGAGAAATCTGTCCGTCATTGACACTGAATTCAGCCAGATCAACAACAACGGAAGGAACAAGTTTCGTGAAAGTTCTGCTGGCATGAACAGAATACTCACCCGTAACACTACTGACATCAGATTTCCTGTCAGTTAAATCCAGATCTTGCAGTCTTGTCTCCAGTGATCCAAGACCTTCGGTTGACCGACTGCTCCAGTCAGCATCAAGTTCTAGCTGCAGACAGCGAGCAGTGTCGGGCTGAGATTCATCCATTTCTTGTGCAACTGTGTCAAGGCCTGTCTCCTGGTCCCACAGCTGTAAACGGTGAGGCTCTATCTCTAGTTTCAGTTCGGCTTCACCAGCAATTTTCAACTCAGCTAATGTTTCCACACCCACCTGAGCTAACTGGTCTTTAGCATCAACAATCTGCACATTCTTCCCAACTTTATCATCATCAACATCCAGCTTAACGTCATCAGAATGCACAGTATCGAGTTGTTCTACAAAGGCACGTGGCTCGACAGCTTCTGTTTCTTGCAGAGCTGTTTGAGACCTAGACCCTTCAAGTTGCTGTTGCAGAAGTACGAGCTTGGAAGACAATTCATTATTCTCAGCATGCAGGGTACACCTCTCTCTTGCCAGCTCATCTCGTTCTGCCGTCAGAGCCAGACACAGTCCTTCCATCTGTGATAACTTTTGTTGAGCATTGTTTGCATCAAGCTCGTATGTGCTGACAATCTTTCGTAAGCTCTCACACTCCAGCTGAAGAGCGTCAATGGAAACGTTGTCATCAGCGGTCTCTTGCTGCTGTCGGAGACGACCTTCTGCCACCTTCAGTTCCTCACTCTTCACCGAAAGTTCTTGCTCAAGCTGTTCTAGTTTGTCACTATCCATCTCAGTGATGGAGAGTTGAGATTTCAACTCAGACATGGCTGCTTCCTTTACAGCAATCTGTTCTTTAAGTGCATTTCTCTGTGAAGCAAGGCTTTCTCTCTCCTCCTGTGTCTCGACCAGTTCTTTTTCAGTTCTTGCCAGAGCTGTCTGGAGGTCAAGAACACATCTGGTCTTCTCATCCACCAAGGTCTGTAATCTCTCCGCCTCACATTCTGCCTCGTCACAATGCCGAGCCAAGTCAGCTCGAGTCTCCGCCAGCTCTAGACTAGTCACACTGAACTTACTGCTCAAGGCTTCCATGCTATCCTGAAGTCTGGCAACTTGTGCTGCCAGTTCAACACAACGTTTGTGTGCATCATCGCGCTCAACGGCAAGCATTGGGATCCTGTCAACTTCAGACTTCAGTGTGCTGTTCTCCTCTTCCATAGCAGATAGGTCCACTTCAAGGCCGTTAATCCTGGCCAGGAGCTGTTCTTCCGTTTGCTTCCAGTTTTCAAGAGCCGACTGCTTGCTAGAGTCAACTGTACTCAACTTGTTGATGTATTCCGAGATCAGCTGCTTCAGACTTCCATTTTCCGACAGCAGCAGTTCCTTGCTCTGTATCAGTTCATCGTTCTCTGTCTGCAGGGCTAATGCCCTCTGCAGCTCAGATTCCACGGCACTTCTGGAACGTTCACTAAGGCGGGCATTTTCTTCCTTCCAACGACAGCATTCTTTCTCTAGAGATTCATTGCTAATGACAAGAGCTTCCTCACGTGCCGTGGCACTCTTCTTCAGCTCTGCTTTATCAGCATCGACCTCATGAAGTTCAACCATCAGACTGTTTCTGTCTTTTGCAGTGAATTCCAACTCAGACCGTAATTCTGTGCACGTCTTGTAAACACCGGCTAGTTCCTCACTCAGTTGGGACTTCTCTTCAGCAGCATTTACCAGCTGGATGTTCAGTGTTTCCACATCTCTAGCGGCATCTTCCATGACACTCGCCAACGACTGCTGCAGATCACATTTTGCCGATTCCACCTCAGCTGACAAATGGTCTCGCTCGGCACCGACTGCATGTAGTTCTTCCGTGAGTTTCTGGTGCTTAATTAGCCATGTTTCTGCAGTTTCCTGACGCTCATTCTCCAGAGCTTTACACCGAGTCTCAAAACAACAAAGCTCTTCACGTAGAGAAGTCAACTCCTCATTAAGGGCCTGAATCTTGTCATCAGAACTCTCTTGAGTCTCTCTTATACACATCTCTGCCATCATCAGCTTCTGTGTAACTAAGTCCCTTTCCTCTTTCAATGAACGTGTTTCCATCAGCAACTCATCAACTGTTCTCTGCAAACTGCGATCGACATTCTGTGCTGGCAAAGTGTGAGTCTCAACTGATGCACTGGAGGTTTCAGCTGGCAACCACTCTGTTATATTCCTCACATTGAGACTGTTGTCAGACACCGCTATGCACTGCCGACTGTGCAGACGTAGATAGCTTTCCTTATGATCAGTAGCCTTATCAGTCTTTGCCGGTGTGTCCTCCAGCTGTCTGATATTGCTCTGCTGAGCAAAGTGGATATCCATGGCCGTCGAAGCAGCAACAATTCCTGTTTCAGCTACAGCTATGTTTGCATCCTCAGTCAACTCAGGCTTGTTGGGCTCCTGGAGCTCAAGAGCTTCAGACTCTAGAACAGTTTGTTCTAACTGTGAGACTCTGGCAGCATATTCATCACGCTGTTTTCTGACTGAATCCAGCTCTGTCGTCAGCTTGTGCAAACTCTGCTGCAGTGCCGACACATCCTCGTCAAAATACGCCGTTCCCACTAGATCTGACTTTACACTGACGTCATCAACATGCATGCTGTCGACGCCTAAGAGTGATGACTTTTCCGTCATTGTGTGCTGCTCCTTGGTCTGAGGCTTGGCAATCCTCAGTGCAACAGAGTCCACCTGCAAGAGCCCATCAGATCCAGTATAAACCGAGTCGGTACCGGTGGATTCCAAAGAAGACTGGGATTCTTTTGCTGGTCTTCCACCTTCAGACTGCAGACCTTTCTTGCACTCGACGTCCCTCAGATCGGAAGACAGCTGGTCACATTGCTGACCCAGGCGACTGATTTCCGACTGAAGAAAATGGACTATACTGACAAGCGAATTTTCCGTGCCACTTCCTTCATCATCAGGTCTGTTTACTCCAACAAACTGCAGTCGACCCGTTACTTCATCAATAATTCTCTGCTTCTCTTCACACCTGAGTTGCAGTTCTGCTAAGTCCAGCTGTTTCTGGCGGCATTCTTCATCCACGCTAGAACACATCATCTCCGCAGCCTGCAGACGAGACATCAGGTCCCTCACAGCTGCGTCGTGCTCCTGTGTCTTGACACTGTCCTCTGACTGAAGTGACTCAACGGTCGCCTGCATATCGACCAGCCTCACCTTAAGTTCATCGACTGTCTTACCGTACTGTTCAGCCACGGATTCTTTCTCATCCAGAAGATTAAATCGCTCCAGTTCCAGTTTTTCGACACGATTCCGTAACTGTGTCAACTCATCGCCAATAGAACTGGCTTCCTGTGATTTCTGGTCTTCTACTGAAATACTGACGGGAGTGGCTGGAAGCTGTGACCTGCTCTGAATCAACCGGTTCTTTCCTTCCATTGCCAACGTCAAGGCATGTTGCAAAGCATCAACCTCACCGCTGAGTTCATCTCGTTCAGCTTTCACCTCTGTCAGCTGAACATCGCTGGCAGCGTGCCTCGCCACAAGTAGTTCATGGTCTGACTGAATGCGTTCAAGCTCATTTTTCAGTGCTTCAATAGAACGTTTTGTGGTCTCGGCCACATCGGCTCGACTAGCCTTCAGCTCAACACACTGCTGTACCACGTGGCTCAGATCAGCGGTCAACTTATCTCTCTCGATAGACACATTGCTCAGTCTCTCCTCCAACATTCTCACTCTCTCGGAGTCAACTCCTTCAGTACTTAATGACCGGTCATACTCAGTGGTGTCTGCAAAAATATCTTCAACCGTCCTGTCAGCTGCTGTATGTTCCAATGACCGCTGACCTTCAACAATATCAACCTCATGGCTTCCTACAGCCTCAGAAGTGCTCTCTGCTCTCTCCACTGCTGACTCTGCTAGATTGTTCTTCTCTTGGATAAGCCGGTTGATCAGTGAATCTACCGTCTGTTCACTGCTGAAGGATGTGGATTCATCGGTATGTCCAACATGCAGCAGCAGCAGCTGTCGAGCATCCTCCAGTTCTCTGTTGAGCTGGTCACGTTCTCTCGTTACGCCGGCCAGCAATGGTTCTAGCGATGATGCAGTCGAAGAACTAGACAATACACCAGACGATGCTATGTTCTCTTTCAGCAGTCGAAGCACAGCAGATAGAGCATCAGACGTGCTATCGGTCACATCCACGTCAGGAATATCTGGCTGAGATGACGGGTCAATTTCTGACAGAATTCCAAGTGCCTCAGTTGCCGCCGACACATTTCTGCGATTCAGTTCGGCAATCTGTGAACGCAATTCCAATACAGTTTCTTCACTTGTAGCATTCTCATGTTGTGAGCGATGAATAAACGCATCCAGAGTACCTAATATATTGTCAGCAGAAATATCCAGTTGACTATCATCGACAGGGACATTGGTCCCCATCAGAGTGCAAATTCCTTTCTTAACAGACAGCAATTCAGAGCGAGCCACATCAAGCTCCTGCGACATTTGTTGAACAGTAGTTCTATGGAGGTCATCAATGTCAGACTGGTCACTAGTTGTGGATATGTCCTCATCTACTGGACAACTACTGGTCTGAACGCTGGAATCTGCCAATTCCACATCAACAGTCATGCCAACCATCTTTTTGTCTTGTTTCTGTCCACCATACATCAGGTTACTCACAGAAGAAATATGACTTTCAAGATCAGAAACCTTAGCTCTCAGCATTGCGTTGTCATTTCTCAGTGCAGTCAGTTCGTTCACTGTAACTTCAGACTCTTCAGAAGTGTCTAAAATTACCGACTTCTCAATACTGACGTCAAACTGCCCGCTGAGACCGTCATCATACGACATGTCCAGATCAGTCACACCAGCGGTCATTGTCAACGGAAGAAGCTGATCTTTTTCACGGCTTACCTTCTCCAGAATTCCAGCCAACAGTTCCTTCTCCGACTCCAGTGCCTTTATGCGCACTTCGGCACTATTCCCACCCTGACTGACTTCCACCATGTCCTGAGAACTCAGCTCCAGATGTTGAATGTCTGCTTCGAAGACATGAGTAGGCTCCTGCCTTGTAATCAAGTCTGACATTAACTGTTCCTTCTCAGCATTCAATCTGTCAACCATGTTGGTCAGTAGCTCCTTCTCCGCCTGTAGAGACTTCAGTTTCTCGGCTACTGATCTCCTGCTCTTAGCCGTTGTGCAGAAAACATGGCTATCTCCAGAAGTATCAGCCGCACTTTCAGTATCGAGACCGACGAAAGACTGCGGATAATCTCGCGGTGAAGCTAGAACCTGACTTCGCAATGTCTCTTTGTCATACAACAGAGTCTCAACTTCAGAACTCAGTCGTTCATTTTCTGACGTGACGAGGTCCAGTCTGTGCTGAAGCTTGTCTTTTGTCTCCGTCAGGTCGTTGATACGCAGCTGTAGAACTTGCACTGTCTCAAGGTCCTCATCTCCAGACTTACGGCTGCTCGAGTGATGCACGCCACCTTCATACAGCTCCAGAGACTGCTTCAAGTTGGTTATTTCCTGTCGACAATATCTGAGCTCTTCCTCAAGCTGAACAGCATGCTCACTGTGTGCCTTCTCCGATTCCAATCGTGCTAGTGCAAGCTCTTGTTCAAAGTCTTTATGCAAAGCAGAAATTCTGGCACTGTTTTCTTTGGTGATGTCGTTCAAGACGCTGACGTATTCCTGTTCCATGGATGCCTTCTCGGCGGCAACTGATTCCAGCTGTGACTGCAGGTCGGCACACTGCTTGTGCACAGCACTCAACTCCTGCTGTTGCTCTCGGCTCACCTCGTCGTTGCTAAAAGACAGTTCGTCAAACTGAGTATCATATTCGCCACGTAACTTCCTCAACTCACTAACGTGTGCGGTCTTTGACTGCTCCAGTTCAGCCAACACTGCATCCAGCCTTCGGTTCAGCTGTTCGACGTCTTGAGCGTGGACGGCAAGTCTCCTCTCGTACATCTGCCGCTGTTCGGCGTTCTCTGAACCCGCCCTTTCCAAGCGAGCAAGCAGTTCGGTAGTCTCTGATTCCAGAACTTCGTTCAGCCTATCTCGGTCTAACGACAAGGTCACCATCTCCTGAGCGGCTTTGTGCAGTTGCTCGCGAAGGTGTTCAATCTCCTTTGCCTGGTTCTCATACACAACTCTTCTTGGACTTACATCTTCGTCATCATTTTCTAGAGTTTCGGAATGCACGACAACGGGTATTTCGTGAACATTTTTGGGTGCAAATGACGACAAAGGCACCTGTCCTCCAATCAGGATGTTATGCTCTTGTACCAGAGCATCAATTCGTTTCAGAGCGCTACAGTGTTCTTCGCGAACCTCTTCCAGTTCGTGCTCGTACACGGCACACTGTTGGTCCTTCTCATCAATTAGTTCTTCTATTCTACTCAGCGTCATCGCTAGCCGTCCTTTCAGGCTGTCGATCTCGACATCACGTACTTTCAGTTCATCGTTGAGAGCCGTTTCAGCACTTTCGGTTACGCTGGCCGTCTCGACGCGGTCGCGACGCAGCAGCTCATCACGCAAGAGACGAACTTCAAGTTCAAACTGCGACCGGACCTGTTCTCTCTCACGGTCCACGCGCTGCAGAGTGATCAACATCTCACGAAGACGAACCAGTTCAGCACACAGCGCCGAATACTCCTGCTTCAACGTCGCTATCTCATCAGCACTTAACAAATCTTCTGATTCTGCCACTGACACATTCTGGTCCACGGCCACAGATGATCCTCTCAAGTCAACACTGACGTCGGACTGTGATGGGACATTGATCACGGAGTGTGTAGCCACTGCCGATGAGAGCGAAGAGCTACGATCTTTCTGGCACCGCAGTCTCCGCAATTCCTCAAACTCGGCACGCAGACTATCTATCACGTCGGGACCTTGAGTACCGGCTTCATCTGTTACAGATGGCATGTCTGGCACAGAGCCTGTGCCGACCATTGAAAGACGGGAAGCAGAGCTACTAACAGCACTATGTTTCAGCTTGACCACCTCACCATCCGTCTGCGCCAGCCGTTCAATATGTGACTGTCTCTCGGCATCCAGTTGGTTCACCCGGTTCGTCAAGGAATTGCGCTCCGACTCCAGTGTTTTTATTGTCTGCTGCAGTTCGATTCGGTCGCCGTAGACGGTCTGCAGTGACTGCATTGCCGAGTCACGCTCGCGAGTCACCTTCTCCAGCTGTGATGAGAGATGTGCCACGACTGAGTCCACGTCAGAACCACCGCTCACAGCATCCGAGGGAGTGTTCTGATGCTGAAGCTGTTCACTGAATGCAATGTTCTCCTTATGAACCATCTCATACTTGGCTTGCAGCTCTTCAATCAGCGTCAGACTCTTTTGCTCACGAACTCTGTAATCGTCAGCCGCTGCCATCAACTTTGCGTGCTCCGATTCCAACTGTTTTGACAGAAGTTCCACAGCATCAGCTTTCTCAGTTTGGAGCCGTTCAGTAAGCTGCTCATAGTCCAACTTAAACGTTTCAAACTGGGACTCTTTCTCCTGCAAGATACGCTGCAGCTCATCGCATGCTTTTCCGGATTCAACTCTAGAGAGCTCAACGGTCTTAAGCTGGTGATTGGTCGAAGCCAGCTCGGAGCTCAGCCGAGCAATGTCAGTCGCTGCCTTAGCTTCAATCTGCTGCAGTGTAGCACTGTGCTGGCTGCGGGTAGAGAGCAGTTCCTGTCTCAATGCTTCGAGGTCTTGCTCCGCCGTCTGACTGCGTCCGATGCTCCGATCGCGTTCCTCGCACGCCTCACTCAGCTGTGATCGGAGCTCATCGATTCTCACATGCATGCTTCTGGTTTCTGCACTCTTCGCCACGTCCAGCTCAGAAGACGTCTCTGATCCAGCAGGCTGTGATGATGACAAGGACAATGATAGCTGAGCATTCAACTGTTCAACCTGTGAAGTCAACTGGACAACACGCTGACGCTGGTGGACGTTGTCAGCGACGGCGTCGTTCAGTCTCTGGGTGATGTCGACGCTCGACACGCCCTGCTGACTCAATGCCATGTACTGCTGTTGCCACAGGCTCACCTGACTAGCGAACTGTGAACGCTCCTCTTCACTCCGAGACAGTTCTCTCCGCAGCTGATCAATGGTCGCCGAGTAATGGTCCCTCATCTGGTCCTTCATCCGGCTTATGTCTGCTCCGAACATTTCTTCCAGCTCCGCTCGGAGTGCGAGCAGCTGTCTCTCAACAGCGGCGTCGTGTTCTTGCTTCGTGAAGGTGATGGTATCAGCAGAACGACCAACGCCACGATGAGCAGCTTCTACATCAGCCATCAAACGACCCATAACCTCTGCACTCTCTGCCTCCCACCTCCGCAACTGTTCATTCTCTTTGTGAAGTCGTTCCACGGACAGCCGAGCACTTTCTCGCTCTACCATCGCTGATTCTCCACGCAGTTCATTCAACATTGCTGCGTGGTCAGCGCGTTCTGTCACTATCGTCTCCTCATACTGGCGGACTTTCTCACGCAGCTGCCTGCACTCCTCATGTGTGAGTGCGTAGTCACGAGTGGCAGCGTCCAGCCGTGCTGTCAGCTGCTGGGCGCTGTCATCACGTAGCCACACAGTGTCACGTAGTGATGACAATTCGTCGTCTTTCTGACGAAGCACTTCATGTAATGCGAGCACTTCGTTCTTGGCGTCGACCAATGCGTGTGCCGGTATGTTCTGCTCACCCAGCTGATTCTGTAGCCACTCGCCGGCCTACAACGTCAACACAACATCAAGTGACCTCAACAGCACTATCAGTAACTACAATCATCAAGGCAGACAGATTCGCTTGTCAGCTACCGCAAAACGGCAACCCAATTCATCAGATGTTTCACACCTTAAACCATCAAAATCAACAAACTACTACCACATTCACACTATCAGCTAAGAAAAATACAGCATACACACAGTGAGGCGACAACAAAGTGTCTTAACTGTGCCATATATAAACACATCTACTGGCTTACATACTTATCATAGGCGTGTTTGGACTTTGTTTTGCTCGTGTGTTCGTAGAAATCTACACTAGATTTCTATGTCTATAGCAAAAGACGACATCCTCGCAGTTTCTCGCTACCAATCACCTCTGTAAATGTAACTCTACATTTTTTATTGTTGTTATTCATTGTGCTATTGTTATTGTTGTCGCTGTCTTTATTTGCACTTGTTTCATATTATGTACTGTTTAATTGTTATTCAGCTATTCGGCTACTTAGCCGCAAGTGTGCAATAAAACTCAGTGATCAGTGACCAGTGAGTGACCAGATCATATATTGCTATAGCAACAATGTTAATGGCAATGTTCGGTCGCTGAAGTCAAGATGTAGCTCGTCGTGTTTAAACATGATGACAACCACAAAAAATATTTGTCATACTGATGCATTCATTACACTATAATGTTGTCGATATTAATACCAAATCTGTCCAAACAAAAACCTAAAATTTCACCAAATTCACTAGTCGCCATGTTTTGAGTAAAACTAGCAAAATCTAGCAAAGAAATTTCTTGCTCGCTAGTGCTCGTAGAATTCTCGTTAGGTCTACGATGAAAGACACGTTCCTAGCCTAGCAGCTACGAGAATCTTGTGGAACTAAAGGTAAAAGACATGCCTCAGTATTACTTATATATGCAGATAGACAGAACCACTGTACTCATAAAATACATCCCCACATGTCACGCTGAACGTAGTACTAATATAGCTACAAACTAACGGCCAGCTGAATCGTCTAAATAACGTGTCTGTGTGTGTGTGTGTGACCTGTTTGAGCTGGTCCTGTAGCATGTGAACCTGCTCCACAAGCTGGCCAGCCTGGGTCATGTACTCGGCCTGTAGCGAGTCACGGTGATCAGTCATTGTACGCAAGTTCACCGACAGCGTACGAATCACGTCGTCACGGCGGACCAGCGCCATCTCAAACTCACGCAGCTACAAGCAGTCAACACGTATCAGTACACTCTAGATGCTGTCGTTTTAGAGTGAAGTTCATTCACAGCATGTGACATTGCAGCTACAAGCAGTCAACACGTATCAGTACACTCTAGATGCTGTCGTTGTCATTCACAGCATGTGACATTGCAGCTACAAGCAGTCAACACGTATCAGT
>Ga0056114_1000903_pt1 | contig 12088 bp, 9 predicted proteins | sample WorMetHERISLAND1_FD_77005 | JGI IMG/M metagenome (GOLD analysis project Ga0056114, IMG submission 77005) | Marine gutless worms symbiont microbial communities from Max Planck institute for Marine Microbiology, Germany - Olavius loisae HERON... ...
CAAACACACACATTATGAGCATGTATGTAAAGTGCATCAACAGCTACAGTACATGACTTACTGCTTCAGTTACTAGAAAACTATTTAAAATTTGCAAAATGCAAAATTGGATATTGACACTAGTTGTCACCAGTAATTTGCATTAGCAATGAGAACTAAAACAAACACAGAGTCTCTGGAAGCAGGGACGTGTTTATATTTATGCAGTGATGTGTGCACGTGCTTGATGGTCCAGTTTTTTCTAGTTGCTCATGTTTACTACTTGTAAGGTACAGACATTTACTCTGAATGTTTGACCAACTGCAATTGGCATAGTTTGTGGTGTTTAATATCACTAAGATAAAAGGCAGAGTAATAAATTTATATATAAAATCATGAAAGTTAAGGGCAGTAAAATTTAAGGTTTTTACAGTAATTGTCAAACGTGATCAGTGGTCAGTCCGTCCACTGTGTGCAGTCTGTCAAGCAAGTAGCATAACACTGATGACAAACTGTTCAGTCAATTGACAGTATTAATCACTGATGTGGTCGTCAGCCTTCACTGGCTGCGCGTTCCACAGTGCATTGAATAAAAGATCGCCATGCTGTCTTACAAAGTACTACGCGATAGTGTGCCGTGACACCTGGACCCACGGGTTCCTGTCACCGATCTACCAGGTTGACAGACACTGCGTTCTAACGGCACCAATTGCCTGTCAATTCCTTCCGTCAGGCTCTTTACTAGTCAGTAGCCGGGCTTTCCCAGTTGCAGGTCTATGTATCTGGAACGCCCTGTCAGAGGAGACGTCGTTCCATCAGCATCTCAAGTCATGGCTCTTCAGAAGATCCTACCCAGACCTCATCATCTGATCCGTCCTATATAAACTGGCTGACTGCATATCGTTTTTAACAGTTTAACCCGGAAGCAGTTCTGCACTTCTACAAGGATCTTCATAAGTGATTGCTTGATTGATCACAGCATGTGCCCTCAACAGCCGCTATCTATAACTACTGGGCTGACTACAGCGATAATGCTGCGATCAGTCTCATAGTAATAGCATGACTCAAACCACTCATCCAACAAGTCTGCCTTGTCCAACATTATGTGTACAGCCGCTACAGCGTCTGGTAGCACATCGAAAAACTCCATGTTATATCTGTTACAGTGATATCATCAAATAACCTGTAGAGGAAGTCTCGTTCTTTGTGCCGGCAGCCATAGAACAGCCACCATTCACCAAACTGAACAGCGTCCTTCATCAGGCATGCTCTGTCAAATGTAACAACATCTCAAGTGCAAAAAACCAAATAAATTATATTAATTACATATAGAGAAATATGAACATCATTAGCCATTCAACAGTTGCTGATGAATTACTGTTTCTTATTATTTAAGCTCTCTCAAAAAATATCATCACAGCAAAAGATAACATTTATTAAATACCTTAGAAGCATGTCATGTGACATAATATAAGCAACAATTTAATTCTAATAGCAACAAAACATATCCAGTGCTCACAGTAAGACTAAGGGCACGTTAACATCTCGTGTAAATATATCAGTGAATTGTCATGCGACCAGGCTGGTATACTTGCACACACATTCTGTATTCAGTTGGTATGGCCATGTTTAGGAACCTTTCGGCTCAACCAGGACATAGTTCTTGTGGCTCGTGACTTGCCTTATCTAATCATAGTTTATTGTTTTCACTGTTATAAACTCAGGTGCGGCCTGCTCTGCGGCTCTGCCCCACAACTACGGGTGAAGCCAAGCCCTCAACACGACCCTGACAGTTGGCACAGATATAACAAGAAAGCCCAGCTAACGCCAGGTAAGCGCGCAACAGCCATGTGTGCGTATGAAGACTTGTTTTTGCCATCTCACCGTTGTTTGAGTTCAAGGTCATCCAAGGTCATCGATCTTGGTGTCAACGGAAAGCCCATATGCGACTTCCTATTAGTCATTAATTGTAACTTTAGCCGTATCTGCTACCATTATCGAGATATTCACGCTTAAATATAGAAAACTGCTGATTTTACCCACCCCACCCTTGTCTGACGCCCCTGCTCGGGGAGCCCCTTAGAATTTCTGGATGAAACTTACCCCGCAAAAAATAGAGTGATGGGGCTACCGTATGGTAAACATTTCATAATCCTAACTTCAACCGTTTTTCTATGATCCACCCATCTGACGGACAGACAGACAGACGGGCGATAGCATATAGTGCGCTAAGCATATATGCTGTCACGTGCTAAAAACGCCACAGCACTACTAGCTTTGGACATTCTTTAAAGACATTTTTTCTTTCAGAGTACTAGTGCATACAGCGCATTACGGGCTTTGGCGATTATGCGCCATACAAATCAACGTTTCACTTATTTACTACTCATAGATATGTCTCATTTTAATAATTGACCGCAAGCAAATCAACTCACTTACCGACATGGATTTTGCTGCCAACCCAGCAGACACTGAGATGCTTGACGACAGAGAACAAACTGAAATAAAATGGTTTCAATTAAGTTTTATTTCACGATGTGCGACGGGCTTTAGATGTTCCTGTTAGTAATGATTAAAAGAACTTAACACCACTAGCCAGCTGCAATGCCTTACTAATGCCATCAAAGGGTTCACATATATCTCTCTTAAACTGAAGTGAAGGGTTCACCATGCCATAAGTGAAAGCAACATTAACAATTTTTAACATATTGTAAGTCCACTGCTTTTAGTTTCTATTTAGCCAGCCACGTTCTTCTGGAGTTAGTCAGTACATCCAAAGGTGTTTGGATTTCTGAATGCCACATGCCACACACACCAACTCTACAGAACGTACTACTTGATTGATGGTAACTGACCGGTGCATAATGAAGCCAATGAACGGAGCAATGCCGGTCCCTGGACCAATCATAATAACAGGAACGGCCGGGTCACTCGGCAGTCGAAAGAAATTATTCACACGCGGGAAAACATCAATCTGAAATTAAACACAGCAAGATAAAAGCTTTCTCTGTTGATGCTGTAAATGTAAACATAAATATAACTATGCTGTATTTTATGTTAACTTTTTCTGTCACCAACATTTTACATGTATTAAGTTCAGCTAATACACGTTTGGATGGTTTGATTTGTAATTTTCAGCAAGAACCTCAATCACAGTTGTGACTGTAATAGCTATTGCACGTAACCATTATGACGTTTTTTACATTGTGGAACAAAGTGCACATTCTACGATCTATCTACTCAGGACTGAAATGATACAGTAAGTCAATGTGGCATGTTGTGTTCAAGCTCAAAAGAACACACACAGTGTTCATGACAACTGGACTTCTACGCTCACTAGTTTTCAATAGTTTACGTTTTCCCGTTTGAATCTCTGCTGTTTGATCATGTGTTCAGCTGGTCATCTTTCTATTGCCATACATTAAATATCTGCTGTAATGCTGTACCATTACAATGCACCCAACAGCTAAACTTTTCTTCAATGCCACAATCACAACAGCTCAACTTTAAAACCACACATTCAAACTTCCACACATTTAGTGACTCACCTGATTCATAACTCATGCCGATCTGCCACTTAGCTACCGTACCATTTCAGATAACAGTGATAACCATCCCAGCCTGCTATATAATGCTCGGCTAAAATTAACAAATAAAACAAATAACAACTGACTTAGTTGCACTAACTTCTAGGGCTGTACTGAATTTTTTTTCCAATCCGGCCGGAGCCGGATTTTCAAATTGACTGTAATTTTACTAATTTAATGTGTAAAAACATTGCAAACGTACGAGTGATTGGAGTTTTTGATTATTTTTTTGTTGCAGCAGTTACCGTTACATCATTTACATGCACTCACGCAGTAATTTATGCCACAGCAATGTAAGCAGTACGTACTCCGTAAACAAGAAATATCTAAATAATCTAACATTCAACATTCCAAAAATTGACTTTTCAAATCCGGCAAAACAATCCGGCTCCAGTGGGATTTTTGACAGAGCCGGATTTCTGCCGGATTTGGAAAAAGTGCCGGATTCCGGCCGGAGTCGAAGCCGCAATCCGGTACAGCCCTACTAACTTCAATTAAACAAAATACAAATCAACAGAAAGAATATGTTTCTGTAAACATGATAGATGCATTAATCGTGTATGGTATGTTCAGTTCATAAACAACTCATTAACAACTGTACCATAATCGGTTTGTCAGTTGACATTAGTGTTTCTGGTGTAGTTTCCGCTGACAACATCGGCAAAGTTAAATCACTAAGCCATCCCGTACACATGCCACGCCGATCAGAATGTCGTCCATCACCGGCTGGCAGCTCCAGAACATTGAACAAGATCTTGAGCCGCCCTGGTCTGTGTAGAGGGGAACTGGATACAAAGCATAATAACGCTCATCATTTGTCCACCTCTGTAGCGTTAAAGTATGTATCAACTGTGGTATACATAAAGGAAGCACTTTTATTCATGAACAACCTGCAATTTAATAACGACAGAATGCAGTTATAATCATTTACTATGTGTTAATTATAATAACTGTCATTTTTAAACAGGAAAATACATGATTCTTTGCACATTAAGTTGAGTCAATATCACTGGCTGTTAAAACACAATCACAAATGAACTGTCTTGCTTAAAATTATTAATATGCTATTAGTTACTAAATGTTAATGATTCGTAGGCAGTATGGACTATTGTTAAAATCTAGCTGGACGTCTTCCACCAGCGGAATTTACGGAAGATTTTGGGCATTACGTGGAAGGACCACGTGACAAATATGGAGGTGCTAAGCCGCACTGGGCAGCGAAGATTACAGGACATTGTAGCAGAGAGACGACTTCGGACGGCAAGCCATATTATCAGGATGCCACCTGGACGACCAGCCAATCATGCCATGTCACGGACCCCTCGTGGTAGTGGCAGACGACGAGGTCGTCCAACGAAGACGTGGCAGTCCACATTTAAGGAGGACTTGGTGGACCGAGGAGTCGATTGAAACAGCGTCCGGGCTGTGGCTACAAACAGGAGCAGATGGCGAACTCTTGCTGCCCATTGTCCTGTCAAGGACCGGAGGATCTAAGTGCTAAGTAAGTAAGTGAGCTGGAAGATAACATGCATGGAAGACTTCACTAGACACACTGTCGCGCAACATCAGAATACATCAACAAATATCAGGTTAATTACACATAATATGTACATCACTTACCTAGCAACTGAATAAGGACGAGGAAGCAATCTCGGCAAATGCTCTGAAACACAAACAAGTACACCACAGCTTTAACAGCGATAATGAATCGTTTCACTACAGAGAGTCTGGACAGACAGACGTACTCATAACTGACTGCAATTCCCTGAAACACAATAATATCATTATTAGCCTAGTGCTTTTGGCTTTTTTCAGACAACAACTAAATGTTAACTGCATGCAAACAGCATAGAAAGATCTAACCAGCATTGGATTGACAGAAAAAAAAACAAAATTCTAAGATGTGCAAAGGAATTTTGTTGACATTTAGTCAAAAACAACATGTGATGCATTATTCACTTTCACACAAGTGAGGTTAATGTTAATGTACAGTTACCGACGTGATAAACTTACCAAGTAATAGTTCCGCTGGTGGTCGGCAGGATGGGAAGGCCACAAGGATGTCCAACAAGCAAATGCCAGGTTGTCGAACAAATCTTGTGTAGTGCTCAGCACCTTGTTTACTGCACAACTCCTGGAGACGACGTCGCTCCGAGTCGTGGCTTGTAAAATCCACAAGAGATCGCAAAAATGCCTATCCAGTCACAGGCAAACAATGCAAGCAATTAAATATACAAATTTGTATTTGTGCAGTTCATGTCAGTGGCTAACATATAACGTACTCAATGTGCTAGTAGACACTTGTAATAAATCTGATGTAAATTTCACACATCCATAGGATTTCTGTGCATCTATGCATGCTTGGTACTTATTAATAGCATATATAATGTCATATGTTTATTTCTAAAATTTAAATTTTTGCAGCTCTCTTCTATTAAATGTGCAACTTAATGACAACAACACTGTAGCCAGGCTTGCCTGAGCCTGACACAGTCAGTTGATGTTAAATAACTTTAAAGCCTAATAATTTACTTTGTCAAGCAAAAACTCTGGTAAATACAGCACACAACTATAAACCACTCTACACTGATGTCGATCGTCACAACTGAACCTTACGAATATTAAACAAAAAACGACTAGAAAAATTTACGTAACCTGCATGACACCAGTGTCTCATTCAGGTTTACAAAAAACAGTTTTTGAAAAGTCGACAATTTACGAGTATTACACTACAGCAGCAGCAGCATTAACCTTGCGAGGCACGTGGCGTATTTCACAGCAAGTATGCAACAAGCTGAACAGCGTCGACTTGACCGGCAAATGATTGGGTACTGCCGCGTTACATTTCTGCGTGTCGGCCAGCACTTCAAGAGAGCAGGCGACCTCGGCCATCTCCGACAATCCAAGCAAGTTGAGCATAAACTTCACCTCGGTCACGTCGTTAGGACAAACTATGCCGATAGTGTCTCCCGGATCCGCAGTCCAGCTGCAGGACTGTGTGATACATCACCACACACGGACAAACACATCACAACAGAACATATTCTTCTAGCTGTGCAAGATTCATCAACAAACATTAGCCTAATAGATGACTCAAGCCCGGTTGCTGAGACAATTACATCAATATACTCTGCACATGTGTTCAACGATCAGCCAACATGAACTGCAACTTTCTCTGTCTATGACCCCACTGAACAGTGATTGATTGATTGAGCAATGAGCATGGTTTAACATCTCCACCAACACAGTATAGGTTATATGGGCGACGGTTTTCACAGGTCAAAAGATCCAACCAACAGTATCAAAGTACTGAAGGAACACACACAATACACAATTAACAGAAAAAAATACAATAATCACACAATAAACACAAAACACAGCATAAACCCCTAGTCTACAATAATATGGGGTGACTAGGGGATGGCTCCCACAGAGGGCAGGGTTGCCAGACCTGATTGGCAGTGGGGCTGCCGCCGCGGTATCCCCCACTGAAGGGTGATACTGAGTATATGAATACAACTATGATGTGACTACCAGGTGACAACAGAGGACGATGATATGTTTTCATAAAATACAGATGTACGACATGTGTCATGAATGCAGATGTACGACAGTTGACACAAAGTAACCGAGTGTGTCAGTTTGTCGAGCACGTCATCATAAAACTCCTACTGTGATACATGCACTGTTACTGCAAAACAAAAGAACGTCACTATCATCCTTCTCGCAGTGCAAGTCTCTCCCATGCAGCAGCAACTAAGCTGCTTTAGTGTGGCTCATTTCACGGAAAAAGAAAGTCTTTAGTTGGTGTTTAAAACAGTCAAAAACTAATGGATAGATAAGAAAGATGAATGCACTGTTCACAACACGGACGTGTGTAACACAACCAGTGTAACAGACATCGAGCACTGCAACTTACGCTCGTATCAAATTCCAATTCTAAAGTTTTCTTGACGCCATCTCCTTGTGTCAACCGTCGGGCAGACACAATGGGAACAGACGATATGGCTGATCTGGCACCAGGAAAGGGGCAGCCATTCTGGACAGCACCAGACTCTTCCTGTCAAACAGAATTAGTCACGCAATTCTCACAAACAAATCAGTGGTAGCGTGTTGGTGATTTGACTTGACCTCTGTTATGTCTTAGACCAACGTAAAAGCACTATGGCTCAAGACTAACACACGTGATTTCATCATTGAGAATTTCCAGCTAATCTCTGTGAAGTCAGCTTAACTTTGGTCATAGCAATTTTCTCGACTTAAGTCCGGTCTAAGTGAAAGTAAGTCCGAAGTTGGGTCAAATTCGGTCATAAGTTGGGTCTAAAACCAAAGTCAGATTTTAAAATTTTCTTAGCAAACCCTGACCTCACCCACTGTCTGGTCCAAATTATGCACAATATAGAACTACAGTACTTCCATTGTTGTACAACGTTCAATGCAGTCAATGTCATGAACATGTCCTAATCATCCCAATCTATCATCCTCATTCATTAAACTGACTGGTTCTAGTCTCAACAACTGTCTGCGCTCTACAGTTAGAAAGTAAACCGACATTTATTTTACTTTCAATCACCAGGTGCCACTAGTACACATTTGGGGCAACTCCTCACACTTGATGTATATATTTTGCCTTTCAGTTGTAACCACAATCCTTTCCCATTTAGTTACCACACAAGTGCTCACTTCTCACACAAACACTTATAACCTTTCTATCACTGCCAACTCACATCCATCATGTAAATCGAAAATGTCACCTTTATAAGAAAGTTTATCGACATTTTGTAGCACTTTACCAATAACATAACATGCAGAACAGATGTAAAAATGTGCTTCTATGACTCTGGTGAAAACTTTCGTATCATCATACGTATGCGAATTAATAATAATCATGCCACTAATGGTGAAAGTATTGCAACAGACTCACCAGTTTCTCATCTGAGTGCAAAGTCAGCTGAAGATATCGTGGCGGGCACAGAGGAATGGTTAGAGGCATTGACAACAATGGTGGTAATGAGTGTGTTAATGACTCCTCGTTGATATGCCCAGAATCAGGCTCTTTTTTCTCATCTTCTGTGGCATCATTGACATTAACCAATGGTGACTCCAGAACAATATCACTACTTAACGATGGCAAATCCATCGGTGGCTGTAAATCAGAAGTGTCTTTGTCTGCAGAATTCACATCAACCGCATCACTAATCGTTGGACCAGCAAACTGCGTCTGTGACGATAACACATCAGTCTTCAGACTATCAGCTACGTCACTGTTCAGGTCAGACTGACTCAGTGTTTCTGTCAGGCTCTCAACACTTGCCGGCGGCTCATTTGCGAATGTTGCCGGCACAGCTGACAGGCAACTTTCTGTCGCTGCCGAGACTTCTTCAGTCGTTGACGCAGCAGTGTTCTGGGTCAGTACAGCAAGCAACGCTTTGAGAACACCTTCCATCCACGGCTCGGCCTCAATCTCCAACCTACAAAGATTCAAAAAAAGCACTGCCCTTGCACTGTATGCTATAACTAAGAATCTACGCAGCCCAAGAACATTTGTGTGAGAGCTTGAGAAGACCTATTATTTCACAACGCTAGATACATCAATTCATGATATTCTGTTCTGTAGCTGCTGTGGTTCAGTGGGGCTTCCTAGCAAACATTTGGAGTGACAATTTGTGCTGATTTATTACGTACTGCTACTTCACACATCACAAGCAGTGCAATTCTAAACTGTTTCTCTTCTGATACACAGTACTGTTCAATGTTCATGTAGCCATTGCATACGATACCTTCAATTTTTTGCGAGATCTATCACAAATACCTGGGGTGTATGAAGTTTGCAAAATATGGAGAATGGAGCAAATTTGCTGCTTCTATTAGGCATCCAAAAGCTATAAGGTTTTCAGCTTCTGGGGCCTTTCTCCACGGACCAGGGGCTCCTGGGCCCACTAAGGGTTCTGCCCCACAACCCCATGATAGGCTCACACTCTGCACTTGCCATGTGTGTCCACCCCACATTTTTGACTTGGCGACACACCTGCTTGACTGGAATAAAGCCTGCAACTTTTGGATTTTGATAATAATTAATTTTAATAATAATAATTTTAATTCATTAGTAATACATTTAACAATACATTTTAATAATAATTTTGGATTGACAATACACGTCTAGTCTACATTCAATTGCTGTTAAGCTGTTGTAAGTTACTGAACATCCGGTAAAAGATTCACAACTCAAATTTTGGGTACAATGCATCACAGGAAAATGTCCAAATGTGACCTCAAAGGGAAAGTTTGGTATCTGGAGGCACTTGATACTAGTAGAATGTCAATTTTCATAGAGACCATGGAACAAATTCTGGAGAAACTTCAAATATAACATTGTGTAAGATAAGCTGTGTGCAGGAGCAGGACTCAATACCCGGTTGCATCGTCGGCCCAGCTAGCTGGATAAAAACGTTTTGCACCAAGCTCTTCAAGCCTGTGATCCAGCTGCTTTCCAAAGTTGCAGAAATTTGTGTAGTTTGAGTCTCCCAGACCTGTAAACAGTTATGATATCTACACAATATTACATATAGTACAAACAGATTATTCTTCCATACTACCAGTCTTGCTAACACAGACGTGTTTTTCACAGAACCAATTACCATACGTATCACTGATGGTTTGAATGTCATCATCATCATGATTATTCGGCATGCACCATCAGTGCATAGCTCTTCTTGCTACCAATAGTCTCCACAGCAGCTTATTCAGAGCCAGTTCGATAGCATCCTCCAAGGTAAGGTTGTACAGAGCTAGGTCGTTCTTCAGAGTGGCCATCCAGGAGGTGTAGGGTCGCCCAACTGGCCTTCTCCACTCACTCTGGGGAACTGCAGTCAGAATTCTCCTGGCGTCTACTGACTCATCCATTCTGACCAGATGACCAAACAGCGTGAGTCTTCTTTTCTGTATGATCGTAGTAAGGGGAGGTTGTTCAGTTAGGCGCCGCACCTCGCAGTTAGAAACGCGGTGGTACCAGCGTATATCCAGGATCTTCCTCAGGCACCACTGATCCAGTGCATCAACCTTTCTGGCGTCAGCTTTTGATAGAGCCCAGCATTCTGATCCATACAACATTACTGGCAAAATGCAGACGTTGTACAGCTTCAGCTTGGTACTCAGGGACAGCCGTGTGGAATGTGGAATTTGAATGTGTGCAATACAAAAATTGTGTTGAAAATGTCGTAAGATGACGGCAAATGCAGATGACATAAGACAAACAGGACATCTGAAGACAAGCTCAGCATTCCAAGCAAGAATAACTGACAACAGTTACGGTATGGAAAACAAGCTGTTATAATGTTAAAGAGATAATAAAATTGTGGTTTTTTTCTGACGGGAATAGATGGAAAATAATGAACCCACTTTAACAGGCAAACGGCAAATAAAACATCACATAGGTCTGTGTAACTGACAGCATAGTGTTACACAAGCATGAACACACAACACACACACACACTTTCTATTACAGGTAATAATAATGTTTTATAAACTCAATCTGTTTCTTATAGAATCTGCCAATTCAATGTACCGAGCAGTGAATAACTGATATGAGAAAGATGGTTTGTAGGCAAAGTTGTTCTTTTAATTCTTCGCCAAAACTTGACCACAGTTTCGGGTGGTTCTCCTTCGCCGGTGGTTGAGCAGATGATTACGACATACTTCTCACGTTCAAATGAAAACTGTCACCAAATACAAAATGTACGTGACTTAACACGAATTTTCAATCGCAACTTCTGCTAAATTAGCAATAACTACATTGTTCTACACTTTTCTATACTTACTACAACATAACAGTGTCGATCACCTTTTTACACCTTTGCTCACCTTCCATCAGTCGCGGACAGGTGTGTTTTCAGGTGGGTTGAGAACTCACCTGTTCAAGCAGGCCTACATGCTCGGAGAACTACATAATAACTATTATTATTATTCATTATTATTATCATCATCATTATTATTAAGAGCTTGTCAAACTAAACTGAACTTTTTAAGTACCTTATCAGCGTCTGCTTTACTAGCCTGTTTTTGTGCCACTTTGGTGGATCATTCAAACGTATCGGCAGGAAAACTGCGGGATCTGCCTTCTTAAAGCCCAATGAACAGTGCTGAGCACTGAATACAAAATAAACAGATGTAAAATGTGTACATAAAATTTCAAAAACTCTACCAGTCAGTTACAACAAAATATGAAGTATGAACCACATGTTACTGAATGCATTCAGAATGAAGGATATGAAAAAAATAGAAATACACTGTTGCATCATTGTCACAATAACACAGTGTTCCTGAGGTTTCTACTTTCAAAACTGGTTTTGGTTTCAGTTTCAGTCAGTCAATATTTTGCAATTTTCAGCAGGTTTGAAGAGTTTTTAGCCGACCGTACTAACGGTCGCGCTATTGGTACAGTGTTCCGTCTGTCTGTCTGTCGTCTGTCTGTAACGTTATGTATTGTGGCTAAACGGTGCGTCCTAGAGCAAAAGTTACTATGG